>OMGX01001375.1_pt1 | contig 10809 bp, 8 predicted proteins | sample 1674381 | NCBI WGS metagenome assembly OMGX01 (sample SAMN05578582, study PRJEB25193) | human gut metagenome | biome: Human Microbiome; feature: human-associated habitat; material: feces | host: Homo sapiens | place: USA:Birmingham | reverse complement strand
GTTTTCGTTTCGGGTGCTTGAAAAGGTAGGGATTAGGGAATGCAAGGTTTTTCGGGAAAAATACTACCCGCAGGGCTGGAGATTTTTTCCGAAAACAGGAGGCTTGACCTTGCATTCCCGTCCAATCCCGGAATTACCTTTGCGCCCAGAACGGAAATGACTGCCTGATGCGGCTCACTGAAAGACGCGAAAATGGAGGTAAACGGAAGTGGAGGCAGATTAGACAGGAAAACTTCAAAAGAGAAATCCGTGAAAAAGGGAAAACGCCAAAAAGGAAAAGGGACATAGCCGGAAGCGTGGAACCGGGTAAACCACCGGCAAGGAAGTATGATTTTATATGTCTGTCCGAGCGTGTCCGGTCTGACGGATAAAATCATTCTTCCCGGTTTGCCTGCCGTGCATGACGGCTTGTTCCATTTATGGATCGGGCGGTCAGACACGGCTTTCCGCTTACGGCTCAAAGGAACAGCGGAAAAAGAAATCATCTGCGAACCCGTAAAAGCACCTCTTTGGCATAAGCACAAAAGAAATGGGCCTTGCATCATCAGTCTAAACTGTTGTTTAGGCGTGAGGCAAAGCCCTTTTCGCCGCTTATGCGGCAGTCGGCATACGTCCGTTCAAAATCCTTTTGGGCGATGGTGTACCGACGGATAAAACCGCTTTTACGGAAAAACTTGTATGAGAAGAAAAAAATTAGGGAGATTCATTTCAAAATCTCCCGTTTTATTGTTACTTTTGCATACGAAGAGTTCTTTGAAGGTTACGCAATGCGCAGAAGGATGATGCAGTAGATAACTAACTAAATCGTAACCTATTACTATCATGAGCAATTAACCTACGCTCATTTCCAATAAATTACACTCTTTTCGTAACTTAACATTACAAATATACAACATCACAGAGGCGATGTCAAGTGTTTCGCCAATTATTTTCAATTATAATCCTGCCAATTCCAAAACTTTGTCAATGGCAGCGTTCAGTCCGTCAGCATTCTTACCGCCGGCAGTTGCAAAGTGGGGCTGGCCACCGCCACCGCCTTGGATAAGTTTGGCAGCTTCTTTCACCAGGTTACCGGCTTTCAGTCCGCCTGCCACGAGGTTGTCGCTCAGCATGACGGTCAGCATCGGCTTGCCTTCGGCTTCTGTTCCCGCTACGAAGAACAGGTTTTCCGTAATCTGGCCACGCAACTGGAAGGCGATGTTCTTCACTGTTTCTGCCGGCAGGGGAGCACAGAACTTGATGACTTTAACGCCATTGACTTCCTGCACGTTCTTCAGCAGTCTTTCTTTCAGCTGTGCTTCTTTCTCTTTCATGAAGTCCTCTACCTGCTTCTTCAGTCCGGCGTTTTCGTCAATATACTTACGGATGGTTCCGGCAAGGTCGGGTGCGTTGTTGAAGAGCGCCTTCAAGTCGTGCAGCGTGTCCTCGATGGTGTTCATCAGTTCCTCCACGCGTGCACCCGTGTAGGCTTCGATACGGCGCACACCGGCAGCCACGGAGCTTTCGGAGATAATCTTCACCATACCGATGTTTCCGGTTGCAGCCACGTGCGTACCACCACAGAATTCTACGGAAGAACCGAACTGGATAACGCGTACATGGTCGCCGTACTTCTCGCCGAACAGAGCGATGGCGCCCAGTTCTTTGGCTTCTTCGATAGGAATGTTGCGGTATTCTTTCAAAGGTATGTTGGCGCGAATCTTTGCATTAACGATGTGTTCCACCTTGCGGATTTCCTCGTCCGTCACCTTCTGGAAGTGTGAGAAGTCGAAACGCAGGGAGTCCGGTGTAACCAAAGAGCCCTTCTGCTCTACATGCTCGCCCAATACTTCGCGCAGCGCAGCATCCAGCAAGTGGGTAGCAGAGTGGTTGGCGGCACAAGCGGCACGCTTGTCGGTATCCACGCATGCCATCATCGGAGCTTCCATGTGTTCGGGCAGCTTCTTGGTGATGTGGATAGGCAGGTTGTTCTCCTTCTTGGTGTCTACCACTTCGATGGTTTCAAACTCGTTCACCAATACACCGGTGTCACCTACCTGACCGCCGCTTTCGGCATAGAACGGAGTCTTGTCCAGTACAATCTGATACAAGGTTTGGTTCTTCTGCTTCACTTGGCGGTAGCGCAGAATGGATGTTTCGTATTCCGTATAGTCATATCCTACGAATTCGGTAGTACCCTCCTTTAGCGTAATCCAGTCACCGGTCTCTATGGCGGCGGCATTGCGGGCACGCTGTTTCTGCTGCTGCATTTCGGCGTCAAACTCCTTGATGTCGGCAGTCATGCCGTTTTCGCGGAGAATCAGTTCCGTCAAGTCGAGCGGGAAACCGAAGGTATCATATAAGGTAAAGGCATCCTTTCCGCTGATTTCGTTCTTGCCGGCGGCTTTGGCGTCTGCCATGGTCTTTTCCAGCAGGCGGATACCCGTCTCCAGGGTGCGGAGGAAGGAGTCTTCTTCTTCCTTGATAACTTTGGCAATCAGTTCCTTCTGTGCATCCAGTTCGGGATAAGCGGCGCCCATGTTCTCGATGAGTACGGGGAGGAGCTTGTACATGAATGCCTGCTTCTGTCCGAGGAACGTGTAACCGTAGCGCACGGCACGGCGGAGGATACGACGGATGACGTAACCTGCCTTGGCATTGCTCGGAAGCTGTCCGTCGGTGATGGAGAAGGCGATGGTGCGGATGTGGTCGGCAATTACACGCATGGCGATGTCCGACTTCTCATCTTCGCCATACTTCTTGCCTGCCATGTCTCCGATGGCTTTCAGTATCGGTTGGAATACGTCGGTGTCGTAGTTGGAGGTCTTTCCTTGCAGTGTGCGCACCAGTCGCTCGAAGCCCATGCCGGTGTCGATAACCTTGGCGGGAAGTCCTTCCAGGCTGCCGTCCGCCTTGCGGTTGAACTGCATGAACACGAGGTTCCAGATTTCAATCACCTGCGGGTGGTCTTTGTTCACCAGCTGGCTGCCGGGTACTTTGGCCTTCTCTTCTTCCGAACGGGAGTCCACATGGATTTCCGAACACGGACCGCACGGTCCCGTATCACCCATTTCCCAGAAGTTATCGTGTTTGTTGCCATTCAGAATGTGGTCTTTCGGCAAGAACTGCTCCCAGTAAGAAGCGGCTTCGTTGTCGCGTTCCAGTCCTTCTTCGGCGCTACCTTCGAATACGGTGGCGTAGAGGTCTTTGGGGTCGAGTTTCAATACATCCACCAGATACTCCCATGCCCAGGAGATGGCTTCCTTCTTGAAGTAGTCGCCAAACGACCAGTTGCCCAGCATCTCGAACATGGTGTGGTGGTAGGTATCGTGACCCACTTCCTCCAGGTCGTTGTGCTTTCCGCTTACGCGAAGGCATTTCTGCGAGTCAGCAACTCTTTTGTATTTCGCCGGGTGGTTGCCCAAAATAATATCTTTAAACTGGTTCATTCCCGCATTGGTGAACATCAACGTGGGGTCATCCTTAATCACCATCGGGGCCGAAGGCACTATCTGGTGACCTTTACTTTCGAAGAAACTCTTGAAAGAGTCTCTGATTTCGTTTGCAGTCAACATACTCTCTATTGATTTATCTGATTCTAATTTGATTTACCTTCTCTTGTCGTTTTTTGCCCGTTTCTTACTACTAACTACTTGCTACTTAGTCTTAATATTCTTGAAAAAACTGTGCAAAGATAGCTTGTTTTTATTACTTTTGTCGCATTGACAAGCGAAATATTTCCTAAGATGCGCAAAGTTTACTACATTTATAATCCCCAGACGCAGACGTACGACCGTATTTATCCTACCGTGAGGCAGCGGGCGCTGAGCATTCTCCGCCGTTTGTTCATCGGTATGGGGCTGGGTGCGGGCAGTTTCATCGTATTGCTGCTTATCTTCGGCTCTCCGTCGGAGAAGGAGTTGCGAAAGGAGAACAGCAAACTGCAGGCGCAGTACAACGTCCTCTCCCGCCGGCTGGACGAGGCTATGGGAGTGCTGCAAGACATACAGCAGCGTGATGACAATCTGTACCGGGTGATTTTCATGGCCGACCCTATTCCTTCTGCCATCCGTCAGGCTGGATACGGCGGTACCAACCGCTATGAGCATCTGATGGATATGGCTAACTCCGACTTGGTTATCAATACCACGCAGAAAATGGATATGATTAGCAAGCAACTCTATATCCAGTCCCGCTCCTTTGACGATGTGGTGGAGATGTGCAAGAATCATGATGAAATGCTGCGCTGCATTCCTGCCATACAGCCGGTTTCCAATAAAGACCTCCGTAAGACCGCTTCGGGTTACGGTACGCGTATCGACCCCATTTATGGTACCAGCAAGTTCCATGAGGGTATGGACTTTTCGGCTCCCCAGGGCACGGATGTCTATGCCACGGGAGATGGCACCGTGGTGCAGATGGGCTGGCAATCGGGCTATGGCAACAGAATTGTGATAGACCACGGCTTCGGTTATCAGACGGTGTATGCACACTTGCGCGATTTCCGGACGAAGTTGGGCAAGAAAGTGGTACGTGGTGAGGTCATTGGCGGGGTAGGCAGTACGGGCAAGAGTACTGGTCCGCACTTGCACTACGAAGTACACGTCAAGGGAAAAGTTGTGAATCCCGTCAACTACTACTTCATGGATCTCAGTGCCGAGGATTATGACCGCATGATACAGATTGCGGCGAACCATGGTAAGGTGCTTGATTGACGGATGATTTATAGAGAAAGGATTACATCATGCTGAATACAGATAAGAATTTAAAGTTATATTACTCCATCAGCGAGGTGGCTGCCATGTTCGATGTCAACGAATCACTGCTCCGTTTCTGGGAAAAGGAGTTTCCGCAACTCAATCCGAAGAAGGGGGGGCGGGGAATACGCCAGTACCGTAAGGAGGACATTGAGACAGTGAAACTTATCTATCATCTGGTGAAGGAGCGCGGAATGACCTTGCCCGGCGCCCGCCAACGGATGAAAGACAATAAAGAAGCTACGATACGCAACTTTGAAATCGTAGATCGCCTGAGAGCTATCCGCGAAGAACTGGTAGGCATGAAACTGGCATTGGATGAGTTTACTTACGAGGATGTGGAGAGCTTGAAGGAAAATATTCAAGGACTGAAGTAGAATAAATACCACTCCGTTTATTCCTCTACTCTCGTCACTTGTTTTATATTCTGTATCTGCTTCAGGTTATTGCAGATAGTGCGCACGTCGTCCACATCGTGTACATAGAGTTGTATCTTTCCTTCGAAGATACCGTCGTTGGTTTCGATGGTCAGTTTACGGATATTCACGTTGAGCTGGCGGGAGATGACTTGAGTTACTTCGTTCAGCAATCCCATGCTGTCTATACCTTTTATATATATGGTGACGAGGAACGACAAATCCTTGTGAGTGTCCCACTCGGTGGCGATGATACGGTTTCCGTAGCTACTCTTAAGGCGGGTGGCAACGGGGCATTGGCGCTTGTGGATGACAACACGGTTTTGCTCGTCGATGTATCCCAGTACGTCGTCACCCGGAATGGGATGGCAACAGTCGGCCATAATATAGTTCTTTGAGATGGTCTCTTCCGTCAGCTTCAGAATCTGCTTAGTGTTGATTTTCTCTTGCGGTGTTTTCTCTTCCGGTTGTTCTTTGGCATCCTTGTTGTCCTTGTTACCGAAGGAGAAGGTCAGGAACTTCTTCCAGTTGCTGTTCTGCTTTTCCTTGAACACGTTCTTGTCGGCATCGCCCAGCACAACCCGTTTGTTGCCGATGGCAACGAGCAGCTCGTCGCGGGTGTGGAAGCCGTGCAGCCTGGTCAGCTTGTCCAGAGCAGCATCATCCATACGTATATCCTCGTTTTTGAAGAATTCGTTCAGTATGGTTTCACCTTCTTTCTGATAGGTTTTCGCCTCTTTGCGCAGGATGGCGGCAATCTTGGCGCGGGCGCGGGCGGTGGTGGCATACACTTCCCACTCCGGCTGCACGCGTTGCGATTTGGAGGTCAATATCTCTACCTGGTCACCGCTTTGCAGTTTGTGGCTTAGGGGAACCAGTTTGTGGTTTACCTTGGCGCCGATGCAGTGGCTGCCGATGTCGGTATGCAAGGAGAAGGCAAAGTCCAGTGCCGTAGAGTTCTGCGGCATGGTCTTGAGGTCGCCTTTCGGGGTGAAGACGAAAATTTCCGATGCAAACAAGTTCAGTTTGATGGTATCGAGAAAATCGATGGCGTCCGGTTGTGGGTCGTCCAGAATTTCCTTGATGGTACGCAACCATTTCTCCAGTTCGCCTTCATCTTCGCTGCCTCCGCCTTCTTTGTATTTCCAGTGGGCGGCAAAGCCTTGTTCGGCAACGTCATTCATGCGTTCACTGCGGATTTGTACTTCAATCCATTGCCCGTTGTTACCCATAAGGGTGACGTGCAGGGCTTGGTAGCCGTTGGCTTTGGGATGGCTCACCCAGTCGCGCAGGCGGTCAGGGTGGGGCTTGTATATCTTGGATATGGAGACGTAAATGTCGAAGCAGTCGTTTAGCTCTTCCTCTATATTGCGGGGCTCGAAGATGATGCGGACAGCAAGCAAATCATAGATTTCCTCGAAGGGGACATGCTTGGTCTGCATTTTGTTCCAGATGGAGTAGATGGACTTTACACGGGCAAGGATACGGTATTTCAGTCCCATTTTGTCCAGTTGCGCCCGTATCGGAGCGGTGAACTCATTGAATACCTTGTCGCGCTCCACGGCGGTGGCTTCCAGTTTCTCTTCTATCTCGTGGTACTCTTCCGGATGTTCGTACTTGAAGCTCAGGTTTTCCAGTTCTGTCTTGATTTTGTACAAGCCGAGGCGGTTGGCGAGCGGGGCATAAATATAGAGTGTTTCGCCTGCAATCTTGAACTGCTTGTTGGGCAGCATGGAGCCGAGTGTACGCATGTTATGCAGACGGTCGGCTATCTTGATGAGGATAACCCGGATATCGTCGGACATGGTGAGCAGCAGCTTCTTGAAGTTCTCTGCCTGCGCCGAGGCACGGTCGCCGAAGATACCGCCGGAAATCTTTGTCAGCCCGTCTACAATCTGGGCGATTTTGGGACCGAAGATGTTTTCAATATCCTCTACGGTGTAGTCGGTGTCCTCCACCACATCATGCAGCAATGCCGAGCATATGGAAGTAGACCCCAGTCCTATCTCATTACAGACAATCTTTGCCACAGCAATGGGGTGCATGATGTAGGGCTCGCCGGAACGACGCTTGATGCCCTTATGCGCCTGGTTGGCAAAGTTGAATGCTTTGGTTATTATTTCGACGCGCTTGCGGTGCTTGGTGGCCAAATAGTCGTTCAACAGTTCTTGGAATGCCTGTTCGATCATTTCCTCTTCGGCTTTTTCCTTTTCCTTCTGACTTATATTTTCTTCCATATACTGCTTTCTCCTTTCTTCACTTCACTTTTTGCAAAAATAAGCAATTTTCAACACCGGGCAAGCGTTTATGTCTTTATTTATAAATCTTCAAGCGCTTTCCTGCGGAGATTCTGGTACTGCGCAATCCATTCCAACTTTTTAACTGATTGACAGTGACACCGTATTTCCGTGCAATGCTGCCGAGATTCTCGCCACTGCGTATCTTGTGGTAGGTGACATTCCCCGTAGCGGTACTGCCTTTGCTGCTACGTGCCGTCGAGCGTGTATTGGAAACGGCCACGACTCTGCGGTTCTTGAACAGCTCGTTACTGCGGTGGGCATAGATGGTGTCTTGCTTGTCAATGAAGGCACTGATGTAGTTGATGGGGAGGCGTAGCGTCTGCGGCTTGCTCTCTCCGGGGATGATGCTTTTCTTGAATTGGGGATTTAGGCTCTTTATCTGGTCCAGGCTGATGCCGCATAGGTCGGAAATCTGCTCGAAATGAAGGTTACGGCTTACTTGCACCGTATCGGTTGCTTCCGGAATGTCGGTTTCCATGGGGCAGATGTTGTGCTTGCAGTAGTAGGTCATTACGTAGTTGGCGGCAATGAAGGCGGGCACGTAGCCGCGTGTCTCTTTGGGCAGATAGTTGTAGATTTCCCAATAATCGGTTTTCCCTCCCGAGCGGCGGATGGCTTTGTTGATGGTGCCCGGACCGCAGTTGTAGGCGGCAATCACCAGGTTCCAGTCTTTGTAAATGTCATACATGTCCTTCAGGTAGCGTGCTGCCGCCCAGGTCGCCTTTATCGGGTCACGGCGTTCGTCTACGAGGCTGTTGCTTTCCAGTCCGTATATCTTTCCGGTGGCGAGCATAAACTGCCATAGTCCGCAGGCTCCCGCGCGGGATACGGCAGAAGGGTTGAGAGCGGATTCTATGATGGGCAGGTATTTCAGCTCGAGCGGCAGGCCGTAGGCATCCAGCGCTTCTTCGAAGGTGGGCATATAGAAGTTGCAGGCGCTCAGCATGAAGGCAACCTGGTTGCGCAGACGTCCGGCATACATGTCGATGAACTTGCGCACAATCTCGTTGTATGGCATTTCCATGACGGTCGGCATGCGCGACAACCGGTCTATGTATACAGAGTCACTGAACATCGGGTTTACGGTAGAGGTGCTGCAGTCTTTTCCCAAGTCTATGTAATTCTTGGCTTTCCAGTCATTGAGCAGGCTGTCCAGCGGATAGGTCATGCTTTTGGGCAGCTCGATGGATTCCTGGCGTTCCGTGCCGTTTTCGCGGATAAGCACTTCCACGCTTTCTTGCGCATGCATGGCCGGAGCGGTGAAGAGGGCGCAAAACAGAAGCGAGGAACCGAGAATAATTCTTTTCATATATATGGCCTTGTGTGTCATTAGGTAATAATTTATGCTTTAATTTTCGTTTTTAGAATCGGAAACTGCATTGCACGCCGACGTTCTTATTAGAGGAACCAGTCATCTGGCTGTTGATTATGGCAGGTTCCACTTTCATGCTGAGGTCGGGGGTGATGTCAAAGTTGGACAGCTCTGCGTCTACGTATGCGTCGACAACGGACAGCAGGTATACACCGATAAAGGCGAAGATGCTCAAGTCGCGGTATCGTCGGAAGGTATCCTTACGCTTCCGTAGTGTCTCCGTCAGCTGGCTTTCGGTATAGTTATAGTTGGGAGGCAGCAGGTCGGTAATGGTACTGGAGTTGAAATTACCATTTACGGCATCCTTGTAGGCGGCCGAATAGTCCTTATACATCTTGCTGTTCCACGTAAGGGCATAGGCACAACCGGCAAATCCTCCATAGAAGATGGGCAGTTTCCAATACTTGCGGTTGTAAATTTGTCCACCGCCGGGAATGACGAGGGCAAGCCAGGTGGCTTTTGTGGGATTAGGTACCCACCTTTTGGGGTCGATGGCCTTTTGCAGACTGTCTGTAGGCACGGGCTGTTCCTTCAGGTCGGGGCTGGCAGTCATTTCCAGCATCTTCCGCTTGTTTTCGGCTGCAAGACTGTCGGCAACAGTGAGGCTGTCCCGGTTCACCACGGTGTTGAGTGTATCGGTCTGATGCCGCTGCGCACGCTTGGAAGCGGCACGTGGACGGTCCTGACCATACATAGCAATCCCTGCCATCTGTAAAAAACAGAGCAGCAGGGCAATGGCTAACTGATATATTCTTCCTTTTTTCCTCATTTATTTCTTCAGCGTATCAAGAATGCCGATGATACGTTCCAATTCTTCTTCGTTATTGAACGGGATACTGATTTTACCTTTTCCTTTCTCCGAGCAGGTTAGCTGCACCTTGGTACTGAAAAAGCCCGAGAGCTGTTGTTTCAGCATATTGAATTCTTTGGGCAGTTTGGCGCGCTTGGGGGCAATCTTACGACCACCGCTCTTCACGCTTTCGCCTTCACTCAGTGACTTTACGATTTCTTCCACTTTGCGTACGGAATACCCGTGCTCCAGGATTTCTTCGAAAATCTTCACTTGCAGTTTGGGATCGCCAAGCGTTACCAAAGCGCGGGCATGTCCCATGTCTATCTGCTTGTTCTGCAGTCCCATCTGGACGGGGGCGGGCAGTTTGAGCAGGCGCAGGTAGTTGGCAATGGTGGTACGCTTCTTACCAACGCGTTCGCTGAGGCGTTCCTGCGTCAGTCCGTATTGTTCCAACAGATGCTGGTAAGCGAGGGCTATTTCTACGGAGTTCAAGTCTTCGCGCTGTATGTTTTCGATGAGCGCCATTTCCATGACGTTCTCGTCATCTGCAGTGCGGATATAGGCAGGGATGCTTGTCAGTCCGGCAAGCTGCGAAGCACGGAAACGACGCTCGCCGGCGATAATCTGGTATTCGTCGTCGCTAAGCTTGCGCAGGGTGATGGGCTGTATGATGCCGATTTCGGAGATGGAATCGGCTAACTCCTGCAACGCAACCGGGTCGAATTCATGACGGGGCTGGTTGGGATTGACCGTAATCTTCGACAGCTCTATCTCATTGATAGAGGAGGAGCCTTCGGTCTTTACTTCATCCATGGAGAAGAGGGCGTCTAGCCCGCGTCCTAATGCATTTCTTTGTGCCATCTGTTTATTTACTATTTGACGATTTACAATTTAACCATACGGGATGATTTGTTTGTGCATTGTAAATATGGTATTTATCACTAATCATTAATCACTAACCACTATAATCACTTCTTTTCGTTTCTGCTTATCAATTCCTTGGCAAGTGCCATGTGGTTTTTGGCTCCGGTTGAGTCTGCGTCATAGAGAATGGTGGGCAGGCCGTAGCTGGGAGCTTCGCTCAGTTTCACATTGCGCTGGATGACGGTGTTGAATACCAATTCCTGGAAGTGGCGTTTCACTTCATCGTAAATCTGGTTGGCCTGGCGCAGGCGCGAGTCGTACATCGTCA
>OMGX01001370.1_pt1 | contig 10829 bp, 10 predicted proteins | sample 1674381 | NCBI WGS metagenome assembly OMGX01 (sample SAMN05578582, study PRJEB25193) | human gut metagenome | biome: Human Microbiome; feature: human-associated habitat; material: feces | host: Homo sapiens | place: USA:Birmingham | reverse complement strand
CTGTGCTCGTTTCTTCCTTTCCAAACCGCAAACTAAATTTGCGGTTTGGGTTTTTTCTATGCAAATCTGCGACAACCTCTCAGGCGCGTAGTTTATGCCATTATTGGTACGCCAGCTTCCCTGAGAGGGGAGCCTTGGGAGGATCATCTTTTGAACTTTCTGCTTTCCAGCACCGCCTGTTCGTCGCAGCGGTTGTTTTTTTCGTTGGCCTCATGCCCCTTGACCCAGTGGTAGTGCATCTCGTGCTGCCGGGTCAGACCCAGCAGCGTGTCCCACAGGTCGGGGTTGAGGGCCGGTTTTTTGTCGGCCTTGACCCAGCCCCTGCGTTTCCATCCCCAGGCCCAGCCCTTCTCCAGCGCGTCAATGACGTATTTGGAATCGGAATACAGCTCCACCACGCACGGCTCGCGCAGCGCGAGCAGCGCGGAGATGACCGCCATGAGCTCCATGCGGTTGTTGGTGGTCGATTCCTCGCCGCCGGAGATCATCTTCTCGCGTCCCTGATACTCCAAAATCGCGCACCAGCCGCCGGGGCCGGGGTTGCCGGAGCAGGCTCCGTCGGTGTAGATGGTGACCGTCTTCATGCTTCTTCGTGTTCGTCCGCCGTCTCCTCCGGCTCCCGGTCGACCCGGTCGACGGAGATGACGCGGTTGCCCGCTTCCACGCGCATGAGGATGACGCCCTGCGTGTCGCGCTTATAGACGTTGATATCGGCCGCCGCCATACGGATGAGCACGCCGCCGTTTTCGATCAGCATCACATCGTCCTCGTTGTCCACGATGGCGACGCCCGCGATGCGGCCGGTCTTGGCGGTGATGTTGTAGTTCTTGAGGCCCTTGCCGCCGCGCTGCTGCGGACGGCGGACGCCGTCGTCGCCGAGACGCATATACTCCTCGATGTCCGTGCGCTTGCCGTAGCCGTATTCGGTGACGGAGAGCAGCTGCTTGCCCTTCGCGGCGATGCCAGCGCCGACGATGCTGTCGCCCGCGTCCAGCGCCATACCGCGCACACCGGCCGCGTCGCGGCCCATAACGCGCACGTCGTTTTCATTGAAGCAGATGGCCATGCCGTCCGCGCTGGCGAGCATGATGTCCTGCTTGCCGTCGGTCTTCATGATGGCGATGAGCTCGTCGCCGTCGCTCAGCGTCAACGCGCGGATGCCGGCCTTTCTCGCCGTGTTGAGGCTTGCCAGCTCCAGCCGCTTGACGGTGCCGTTCTTCGTGACGAAGACGAGATAGTCCTCGCCGAACTCATGCACGGTGATGCCGGCCGTGACCTTCTCGCCCGGCTCGAAGGGCAGGATGTTGACCAGATTCGTGCCCTTGGCGGTGCGTCCGGCCTCGGGGATCTGATAGCCCTTGCGGCGGTGGACCTTGCCGAGGTTCGTGAAGAAGAGGATATAGTCATGCGTGGAGGCGGTAAAGACGCCCTCAACGAAATCCTCCTCCTTCGTCGTCATGCCGGTCACGCCGCGGCCGCCGCGCTTCTGGCTGCGGTAAGTCGAGGCAGGCACGCGCTTGCAGTAGCCCGCGTGCGAGAGCGTGAAGACGCACTGCTCCTCCTCGATGAGATCCTCGATGTCGATCTCATCCTCGACGTCCTGGATCTCGGTCAGGCGGTCGTCGCCGTACTTGTCGCGGATGGCTATCAGCTCATCTTTGAGAACGCCCTTGAGCATCTCTTCGTTCGCCAGCAGCTCGCGGTAATATTCGATGCGCTTTTCGAGCTCCTCGTATTCCGCCTCGAGCTTCTCGCGTTCGAGTCCCTGCAGGCGCTTGAGCTGCATGTCCAGCACGACCTGCGCCTGGATCTCAGACAGGCTGAAGCGCTCCATCAGGCGCTCTTTCGCGTTGTCATAGCTCTCGCGGATGGTCCGGATGACCTCGTCGATGTTGTCCTCCGCGATCAGCAGACCCTGCAGCACGTGCTGCCGGTCGAGCGCCTTTTTGAGGTCGAACTGCGTCCGGCGGGTGATGATCTCCTCCTGGAAAGCGAGATACTCGTCGAGCATATGGCGCAGGGACAGGATCTTCGGCTGCTGCTGGTTGTTGACGAGCGCGAGCATCGTCACGCCGAAGGTCGTCTGCATCTGCGTCTGGGCAAAGAGGCGGTTCAGAACGACCTGCGGGTTTGCGTCCTTTTTGAGCTCGATGACGACGCGCATGCCGTTGCGGTCGGTCTCGTCGCGGATGTCGGAGATGCCCTCGAGCCGCTTGTCGCGCACCTGCTCGGCCATGGCGGCGATGAGCTGGCGCTTGTTGACCTGATACGGCAGCTCCGTCACGATGATCCGCTCGCGGTTCTGGCCGAATTCCTCAAATTCGGTGCGCGCGCGGACGGTGATCTTGCCGCGGCCGGTGGCATAGGCGGCGCGGATGCCGCTGCGGCCCATGATGATGCCCCTGGTCGGAAAATCCGGGCCCTTGATGTACTCCATCAGGTCTGCCAACTCCGCCTCGGGATTTTCAAGGATGCAGACGCAGGCGTTGATGACCTCCGTCAGATTGTGCGGCGGGATATTCGTCGCCATGCCGACGGCGATGCCGCTCGAGCCGTTGACCAGCAGGTTCGGGAAGCGGGACGGGAGCACGCGCGGCTCTTTTCTCGATTCGTCGAAGTTCGGGTCCCAGGCGACCGTATCCTTGTCGATGTCGCGCAGCATCTCGTTGCAGAGCTTCGACATGCGCGCCTCGGTATAACGGTAGGCCGCGGGGGGATCGCCGTCGACGGAGCCGAAGTTGCCGTGGCCGTCGACCAGCGGGTAGCGCATGGAGAAATCCTGCGCCAGACGGACCATCGCGTCGTAGACCGACGCGTCGCCGTGCGGATGATACCGGCCCAGCACGTCGCCGACGCAGGTCGCCGATTTTTTGAACGGCTTGTCGGACGTCAGTCCGTCCTCATACATGGCGTAGAGAATGCGCCGGTGCACGGGCTTCAGACCGTCGCGCACATCCGGCAGCGCACGGCCGACAATGACGGACATCGCGTAGTCGATATACGAGCTCTTCATCTCATGCACGAGCTCCGACTGCACGATCCTCTGCTCCGGGAACATGATGTCCTCGGGCTTATAATCTTTCTTATGTGCCATAGAACTTGGGTCTCCTTTTCAGAGTAGGAGTAACAGCCTGCGCCCGCAGGCGCACCTGACAAATTTCAAAAATCCGATCCCGCCATCACCGGCAGCGCGGGCATAACCGCCCGCGCCCGCAGGCGCACCTGGCAAATCTCAGAAACCCGATTCAGCCATCACCAACAATGACGTGCCCTTTCGGCAGTCATTCCTTGCCAGGCAAACGGGACGCCGCAGAAGTGCGTCCAGCTACAGAGCAGATACGTGATGGCGGTTTCTGAGTCATCAGCGCCCCTTTTCTCCCCCTTCTTTTCCCGCGCAAGGGAAAAGATAGGGCCGCCGGAGGCAACTAAATCTATCAAATATCCAGATTTACTACATATTTTGCATTCTCTTCAATGAACTCTTTCCGCGGCTCGACATCCTCGCCCATCAGGACCGTAAAGATCTGGTCCGCCTGCACCGCGTCCTCAAGCGTGATGCGCCGAAGCGTCCGGGTGGTGGGATCCATGGTGGTCTCCCACAGCTCATGCGGGTTCATTTCGCCAAGGCCCTTGTAGCGGGAGATATCGATCTTCGCATTCGGATTGTCCGCGCGCATCTCGGCCGAGATCCGGTCGCGCTCCGGGTCAGAGTAGGCCACGCGCTGCGTCTTGCCGCGCGAGAGCTTGTACAGGGGCGGCACGGCGGAATAGACGTAGCCGTGCTCGATGAGCGGCCGCATGAAGCGGAAGAAAAACGTCAGAAGCAGCGTCCGGATATGGCTGCCGTCGACATCGGCATCGGCCATGATGATGACCTTGTGATACCGGAGCTTGTCGAGGTTGAATTCGTCGCCGATGCCGGCGCCGAGCGCCGTGATGACGGGCTGGAGCTTGTCGTTGCCGTAGACCTTGTCGGCCCGGGCCTTTTCCACGTTCAGCATCTTGCCCCAGAGCGGCAGGATCGCCTGGAAGCGGGAGTCGCGGCCCTGCGTGGCCGAGCCGCCGGCGGAGTCGCCCTCGACGATGTAGATCTCGGTGAGAGTGGGGTCGGTGTCGTTGCAGTCGCGCAGCTTGTCAGACATCTGGCCGGACTCGAGTCCGGTCTTGCGGCGGATGGCTTCTCTGGCTTTGCGCGCAGCCTCGCGCGCGCGGTTGGCCATCATGGCCTTGTCCAGAATCGCCTTGCCGACGGCGGGGTTCTCTTCCAGAAATTCCGCCAGCTGCTGCGTGACGATGTTGCTGACCAGCGTGCGCATGGAGGCGTTGCCGAGCTTGGCCTTCGTCTGGCCCTCGAACTGTGCCTCGGTCAGCTTGACGGAGACGATGGCGGTCAGACCCTCGCGCACATCGTCGCCGGAGACCTTGTCGTCGCCCTTGATATAGCCCTTTTTGACGCCGTAGGCGTTGAGCACGTTTGTCAGCGCCCGCTTGAAGCCCTCCTCGTGCATGCCGCCCTCGGGGGTATGGATGTCGTTGGCGAAGGAGACGATGGTCGAGGCAAAGGAGTCGTTATACTGCAGCGCGACCTCGGCCGTGTCGTCGCCCTTGGTGCCGGACATGTAGATGACCTGCTCGTGCAGGGGCGTCTTGTGGCGGTTGTACCAGCGGACGAATTCGCGGATGCCGCCCTCGTAGCACATGGAGTCCTTGCGCTCTTTTTCGGGCTTGTCGGCGGATTCGATGCGCTCGTCCTTGATGGTGATGTGCAGGCCCGCGTTCAAAAACGCCTGCTCGCGCATGCGGGTATGCAGGGTCTCATAGTCGTATTCCAGCGTGTCGAACATCTCAGGGTCCGGCTTGAAGGTGATCTTCGTGCCGTGCTGGTCCGTGGTGCCGATGACGCGCATTTCCTGGGTAATATGGCCGCGGGAGAACTTCATCTGATAGATCTTCCCGTCCTTGCTGACCTCGACCTCCAGCCACTCGGACAGCGCGTTGACAACCGACGCGCCCACGCCGTGCAGACCGCCGGAGACCTTGTATCCCCCGCCGCCGAATTTGCCGCCCGCATGCAGGACAGTATAGACGACCTCCAGCGCGGGCTTGCCGGTCTGTGCCTGGATATCGACGGGGATGCCGCGGCCGTCGTCGGTGACGGTGATGGTATTGCCCTCGTTGATGGTGATCACAACGTGCTTGCAGTATCCGGCCAGCGCCTCATCGACCGCGTTGTCGACGATCTCATACACCAGATGGTGCAGGCCGGAAGCGCTTGTCGAGCCGATGTACATGCCGGGCCGCTTTCGGACGGCCTCGAGTCCCTCCAGCACCTGGATCTGACTGGCGTTGTATTCCTTTTCGGCCTCGATGATATCCTTGATTTCTTCGCTCATAGTTTTTCTCCTTTTCCAGGAATGGGGCTGCGCTGCGGTTCCTGCAGACGTCTTTGCAGGATGGCAGCGTTATATTTTGTCAGATAGACGCGCGTCTGTCCGTATTCCGCCGCGACCAGAAAGGATTTCGGCAGCTCGTCCGTCGCTTCGACGACGGCGCCGGCCTTCTGGGCCTCCGCGAGGAATTTCCGCGTCCATTTGGAGCAGCTGGTATTGTCCAGATCAAATACGCCGACGATGGTCTCGCCGCGGACGGAAAAATCGCCGCCGATGTTCAGATACATGCCGGATCCTCCCGTACCTGCCCGTTTTCGATCAGGATCCGCTTGCCGATGTCGGAAAGCCGGTCCGGCTCGCAGCAGGTGATGAGCACCTGCCCGGAACGGATCTGATTGAGCACAAAATCCTGCCGTCTCGCGTCGAGCTCCGAGAGCACGTCGTCGAGCAGCAGCACCGGTTCTTCGCCGGTATCGCGGCGGAACAGCTCGCGCTCAGCGAGCTTCAGGCTGATGGCCGCGGTCCGCGTCTGGCCCTGTGAGCTGAAGGCCTTGACGGACAGGCCGTCCAGCTCCGCCTCAAAATCGTCCTTATGCGGGCCGGACAAACACTGGCCGGATTCCAGCTCCGCGCGGTAATGCGACTGCTGGTGGTCCAGCAGCTGCTGAAAGATCGTTTTTTTCTCCGCAAACGGGTCCGTGACGGTCGAGACTGTCTGATAGCGCAGCTGCAGCGTCTCTTTTCCGCCGGAAAATTCCGCGTGGAACTGCCCGGCCTGCGCCGAAAGCTCCCGCAGATACCGCGCGCGGTAGGAGATGAGGATCGCGCCGACCTGCGCCATGCGGTAGTTGAACTCCGGCAGCGGCTCAAGCAGAGACGGCCGGTCGTTATAGTCCTTTAAGATCCGGGATTTGCTCTCATAGAGCTTCTGATATTCTCCCAGCGCCTGCGCGTAGCCGGGCCGGAGCTGGCAGAGCGCGGTATCGACGAGCTTCCGCCGTCCGGCCGCGCCGCTTTTCAAAACCAGCAGATCGTCCGGGCAGAACAAAACCGTCGTCAATACGCCCGGGAGCGCGGTGGCCGAACGCTGCTTCACGCCGCCGATATACAGCTGCCGCGGCTTTCGACCAGAAAACAGGACCGCACGGATCGACTGCTCCCGCCCGCCGGAAAACAGCTCGCAGCCAAGATCTGCAAATTCCGCGCCGAAGCGGATCAGCTCCTGATTCCGCGCCGTGCGGAAGCTCCGCCCGGTCGAAAGATAGAAGACCGCCTCGAGAAGATTTGTCTTCCCCTGCGCGTTTTCGCCGATGATCAGATTGACGCCGGGGTGCAGCTGCACGCCGGCAGCGGCATAATTCCGGAAATCATACAGCTTGAGCGACTGCAGCTTCATGCCTGTTCTTCTGTGACGCGCCAGGTGTTGGCCATGAAGGTCACCTCGTCGCCGGGATGAAGCTTTTTGCCGCGCATGGTGCACACTTCGCCGTTGACCAGCACGTCGCCCTCCTGAATGAAGGTCTTGGCCATGCCGCCGGATTCAATGGCGTTGGCGAATTTCAGAAAGTCCTGCAGCTTGATGAATTCCGTATGGATGGGGATCTCGATCGGACCCTCCGCCAGCTTTTTGGTAACTCTGACCTTCATCTCATTCCCCCGCTTTCAGCCGGACCGGCAGGACCATGTAGCTGTACCGGCCGGAGCCGTCGCACGGATTCATGACGATGGGGCTCAGGCCATTGACCAGCTCCAGCGAGCATTCAGAATCCGGGATCGCGCGCAGCGCGTCGAGCAGGTACCGGCAGTTGAAGCCGATCTCCATATCCTGCCCGTCGCCCGCGATCTGGCAGACGTCGTGTGCCTCGCCGATCGTGGAAACGGAGCGGAAATCCGCGGTATTCTCGCCGAAGCGGCAGCGGACGGGGCTTTTGAGCTTCTCAGAGATGATGAGGCCGACACGCTCGATGGAATCGGTCATCTTTGCCACGTTGACCGCCAGCTTGATCGGCTGGTTCTGCGGAAGCACGCGCCGCCAGTCGAGGAATTCACCCTCGAGCAGCCGGCAGACGAGCGTCGCTTCGCCGATCGTAAAGAGGATATGCTTGCTGCCGAGGAAGAAGGTGCAGGTCTCGTCGGTATCGCCGAGGATCTTTTCCGCTTCCTTGAGCGCCGCGGCGGGGACGACGAATTTGAGTGTCCTCCCGATCGGCGCCTCTGCCTTCCAGCGGCGAAGCGCGAGCCGGTAGCCGTCGACGGCGACGACTGTGATGGAATCATCTGCCACCTCAAACAGGCAGCCGGTATGGATGGGACGAGCCTGGTTTTCGCTGACAGCGAAGCTCGTGCCGCCGATCATGGCCTTGAGCTCGCTTTGCGGCAGGTCGATGCCCTTTTCGGAGTCGACCTCCGGCAGCTCCGGATAGTCCTCAGAGGACATGGCCGTAATGGAGAAGGAGGAGATCCCGCCGCGGATGGAGACCTTGAAGTTTTCGTCGACCGAGATGGAGACCGTATCGTCCGGCAGCTTGCGGATGATATCGAAGAAGAGTCTCGACGGCATGATGCACGCGCCGGTCTCCTGGATGTCCGCGTCAACGGAGATGGTGATGCCCGTCTCGAGATTATAACCGGAAAGCGTCAGCTTGACACCTGCGCGGATATAGATTCCCTCGAGCGCCGGAATGGTGCTCTTCTGTGCGACGGTACGGGAGGCGACGGAGATGGCGCTGACCAGCGCATTTTTTTCACAGGTAAATTTCATATGGATTCCTCCGTTTCTTCTTTCCAGAGAAAGAAAGGATTTTTTTTAGAAGTACGTAGCAGTAGGGGAAATTTATGTGGAAAACCGGTGCAGGCCCAGCGGCTGCAATGCTTTTTTCTCCACAGGCCCATGTTTACGATCCAAACGCTTTTCTACACCTCAAATTGTGAAACATGCGTTTCACAGCTTTCCACAGAGCCCATCTGTGGATTCCACACGTCCCTGTGGAAAAAATCAGAGCTTGCTGTTGATGTTCGCCGTAATATCGCGGATGTTGTCCGGCAGAGAGCCGGTCCCGGCGGCAAGCTGCTGCTCGACCTTTTTGAGCGAGTGAATGACGGTGGAATGGTCGCGGCCGAATTCCTTGCCGATGTCAGGAAGAGAAAGATTCGTCAGCTTCCTCACCAGATACATGGCGACCTGCCGCGCCTCGGCGGTATTCTTATTTTTGAGCGTGCCGCGGATGACGGCTTCCTCAATGTTGTAGAACCGGGAGACCTCGCCGATGATGAGGCTGGGCGTGGGCAGATTTTCGGCCTTTTCCTTGTTGTACATGTCCTTGATGGCGCGGGACACGTTCGGCACGGTCAGCTCCATGTTGTCGAGGTCGTGATATGCGCGGATCTTTTTGACGGTCCCTTCCAGCAGACGCACGTTCGACGTGACGTTTTCGGCGATGAAGGTGCAGACATCGTCCGGCAGCTCGAAGCCGAGCGAGACGGATTTGTTCTTGATGATCGCCATGCGGGTCTCAAAATCGGGCGGCTGGATGTCTGCAATCAGGCCCCACTCGAACCGGGTCTTCAGCCGGTCTTCAAGACGGAGCATCTCATTGGGCGGCCGGTCAGCGGTCAGAACGATCTGATGGTGGTTCTCGTAGAGGTTATTGAAGGTATGGAAAAATTCCTCCTGCGTGGATTCCTTGCCGGCGATAAACTGGATATCATCGACGAGGAAGAGGTCCGCGTTGCGGTATTTGTTGCGGAATTCGTTGTTGCGGCCCTCCTGCAGGGCGGCGATGAGCTCGTTGGTGAACTGGTCGCCCTTGATATAGACGATGTTGTAGCTGGGATGATTTTTATGCACGACGCTGGCGATGGCATACAGCAGATGCGTCTTGCCGAGGCCGGACGGGCCGTAAATGAACAGCGGGTTGTACGTTTCCGCCGGATTGTTGGCGACAGAGACGGCCGCCGCGTGCGCAAAGCGGTTGGACGAGCCGACGACGAAATTATCAAACGTGAACTGCGGGTTGAACTCGATAAACTCCGGCTTCTGTGACCGGCCGCGGTACGCCTCAATCTCCGTCTCGTCCAAAACCTCAATCTCAACGTTCATCTGGAAGATATCCTGCATGGCCTCTTTGATGTAGCCGGTGCAGCGGCGGAGGATGATATCCTTGCGGAAGGTGGAGGGGGAGTACAAAACGAGCTTCTGATCCGTCAGCTCGAGAATCTCGGTATCGTCAAACCAGGTCGACACGACCTGCGGCGTCAGCCGGGCCTCCATATGCCCCAGGACCTTGGCCCAGACGTAAGCGGTTGAATACATGCGCAGTTCCTTTCTTTCTATCGCCGTACCGGCGGAAAAAACACAAATTTATGCACAATAATCATAACACAGCTGTGGACAATTTTCAAGGGGAGAACCAGCGGATACTTTATATAATAAAAAAATAACCCCCGCCGCAGCGGCGGAAGGAGACGGATCTCAGGCAGTAGACGACCAGCATCGAAAAAATGGCGCCGGGCAGAACTTTCCCGAGATACTGCACGAATGCCGGTGTCTTCCGGTGCTCATTGAAGATCAGAAACGGTACGAACCTTGTCAGCTGCGTGCCGAGCACGCACAGGGCGATGGTGATGATTTGCTGGGTAAGAGTCATTGCAGATACGCTCCATATTTGTCGGTGATCGGTTTTCTGAGGAAGGACAGGGCGGCGAGCTTGCTGTTTTTCATGGATTTGTTTGGTTACTCCAGATCGTTGATTTTTTGCTGCAGGGCTTCATAGAACCGGCCGAGATGCACGCCGTCGACAAAGCGGTGGTTGACCTCGATGGAGAGGCCCAGCGTCTCGCGGCCGCCCTGCCGGACGTATTTGCCCCAGGTGATGCGGGGGATGGCGTCGTCCTTGTCAAAATTCCGCTCGTTCGTGCAGCAGGTAAGGTCGAACCACGGCAGGCAGGAGAGGTAGACGAGGTCATCGGTCTCCGAGGCAGACTCGAGAAACGCGGTCTGCCGCTCGCTTTTCTCCTTCGCCGCGCGGCAGAAGGCGGGAAGCGAAGAATCCCAGGGAACGGTGAGAATCCGGAACTGCTCGCTGCCCTTTTTCAGCTCCGTAAAGCTCGGCGTGCGCGCCGGGAGCAGATACACCTCGCCGCCGCGGAGGGTATAGCGCAGGTTTTCCGTCTCGTTGACGGCCTGTGTGACGAGCCAGACCATGGAATGATAAAATGACAACCCATTGGCTTTGGTATAGGCGTGCAGCGCCGTGACGTCCACGCGGAAGCAGACGCTGTAGAACGGCTGGTCGAGCGAGGAGAAAAAGGCAAAGCTCTCGCTTCTCGGCCACTGCGCCGGATCAATCTTCTGACAAGGAACGGACATAAACGCGCCTCCCGAGCGAATGATTTCAGATCGGAAGAGCGTCGTGTAGGGAAAGAGTGTAGATCTCGGTG
>OMGX01001357.1_pt1 | contig 10891 bp, 10 predicted proteins | sample 1674381 | NCBI WGS metagenome assembly OMGX01 (sample SAMN05578582, study PRJEB25193) | human gut metagenome | biome: Human Microbiome; feature: human-associated habitat; material: feces | host: Homo sapiens | place: USA:Birmingham | reverse complement strand
TAAAAATGAGGTGAATAAAAACAGTGGCTACATTTTGGCTACAAAAACATTACGGACGAAGCGGATTATGCGGATAATTAATCACAAAACGCACATAAAACGAACTAATAATACACTTTATAAGCGTTCGCACGAATGCAAAAGACGAGTTTGAGTGATGAAATGGACTTGGAAAAACCTTTATTTATGAGGGTTGCAAGCAAAATTATTTAAGCGTTGGCAACGATTTGGCAACATTTAGAGTATCACTCACTGGATAATAGAATACTTCAATAACAGAAAACCTTACTGATTTTCAGAAATAAAGCTGAAAGTCGGTAAGGTTTTTGTGCGTTTCGAGGTTGAAAATTAGTCGGATTCGGGTTTCAAGTCCTGTAAGATAAGGTCGCTGAGTTCTTATGAGGGAATGACCTTTCTCCATTGTTTTGAGGTGTCTAATTCGGGATATTTGTACCGCCACTGGTCGTATTCTTCTTCGGTTATCTCGCCCTGTTCCAGACGGGCAGCCTGTTCCTGCCATGCATGGAACATATCAAACATAGTGGTGTAGGTTGTTCCGGCAGATTTATCTAACCGCAGACACACTTCTCCGTCAATCTTTCCGATTTTTAAGCCATACATATCTTCCAACGCAAAAAGCGTGTGCATAAGTCCGATATAACTGTCTATTTCCGGCACAGTGATTGCACGAGGACTTACATCGAGGAGATGTGCCATTTCTTTTACAAGGTCTTGTTTCGGTGTTCTGGATTCTGATTCGTATTGTGCCATACGGACATCAGAGGTCTTTCCCAGAAAACCGAGGAGTTCGCCTAACTGTTTCTGTGTCATGCCTTTCCGGTTGCGGAAAAAGCGGATTCTTTTGCCGATTGCCATAATAAAACCTCCGATACTAAACATTTCTGTTGAAGTTAGTATAACATGATGAAATAGGAATAGCAAGCGGAACTTAAATAAAAAAAGTTAAGATTTTTCTGCAAACCACTTGACTTAACGGAATTTATTTAGTATCATAAAAACACAACTTAAACAAAAAGAGTTAAAAAATTGAATGACCGTCCAAACCGAACAAACGCCATGACCTTTAAAAAAGAAGCGAGCGTCCCTTATGTAGAGGGACTGGCACAGCGCCGAAAAGGGTTGCCTGTCAGAACGGGAAGGAGAGAACGGCAGGAATTTTAGGGAAAGGAGAGGATATAGATGGCAGAAAAATCATTTATGACGGTGGAAGAAGTGGCAACAGAATTAAGGATATCAAAGTCCAAAGCCTATCAGGTTGTAAAGGAATTGAACACAGAATTGCAGAAACAAGGGTATATGATAGTAGCGGGGCGTGTAAATACTACTTTCTTTCATAAGAAGGTCTGTTATAGCGATTAAGTTGGAAGGAGATGATGGAAATGGCTGTATATAAAGACAATGCTACGGGAACGTGGAGGGTAATTTATCGTTTCACGAATTGGAAAGGGGAACGGAAACAGACACAGAAACGTGGGTTTGCAACAAAAAGAGAAGCACAAGTCTGGGAACATGAGGTTATGCTGAAACAGAACTCCAAACTGGATATGACATTTGCCAGCTTTTTTGAACTTTATGAAGCAGATAAAAAGCAGCGTGTCAAGGAAAGTACATGGGAATCTAAAAGCCATGTAATACGCACAAAGATTTTACCTTATTTTGGAAATCGGAAGATTGCAGAGATTGAAGCAAAAGACATTATTGCATGGCAGAATGAACTCATGGCGTATCAGGATGAGAAAGGTAAGCCCTATTCAGCAGATTATCTGAAGACAATACACGCACAGCTTACAGCAATTTTTAACCATGCTGTAAACTTTTATAATCTGCCTTACAATCCGGCAAGACGGGCTGGCACAATGGGAAATGAAATTCCAAAGGAGATGGACTTCTGGACAAAAGAGGAATATCTGAAATTTTCAGAAGCCATGATGGACAAGCCACGTTCCTTTTATGCTTTTGAAATGCTTTACTGGTGCGGTATCCGTTCCGGTGAGCTGTTGGCTCTTACTGCTGCTGATTTTGATTTCCAGAAGCAGACGGTCACAATCAGCAAGACGTACCACCGTTCCAAAGGGCGTGATATTATTACAAGCCCTAAAACAGCGAAAAGCAACCGCACCGTAAAAATGCCCCCGTTTCTCTGCGAAGAAATGCAGGAGTATATCAAAATGTTCTATGACATCAAGCCAGATGAACGGCTGTTTACGGTTACAAAATCTTATCTCAACCATGAGATGGAGCGAGGTGCAAAACAGGCGGGAGTGAAAAAGATTCGGGTGCATGATATTCGGCACCCGTATGTCAAGCCCACGACAAAAAAATTTGCATCTTTTTTGAAGTTTTTTCGGGCAGCTGCAATAGCTGCCCGTAGCTGTTCCATACGGTATTCATGGCTCATGCTTCCTTTCCAGATTTCTCCGTTCCTAAAAAGTCCTGCGTAACATATTCTATCTCAATCCGATCCCCAGGAAAAACATATACCCTGTTGATAAGCCGGTCTATCAGCGATTGCGTCAGGACATCGGTGCTGCCTACTTCCTGAACAATTTCCCGCTGTTTCAGCCTCGCCTCATAATCACTCTGTATCTGTTTGGTCTGCGCTGTGATAGCGGCATGGACATTCTTGGCCTGTACCAGTTCCGCGTCATATACTGCTTTCTGTGACCGGTAGGTTTCCAGATCGATCTCGCCAAGCGCATACCGTTCATAAAGCTGCCGTTTGCTGTCCTGTATAGCCCGCAACTTATCTTCATGCTCGGCCTGCTGGACCGTCTGTAAATCCAGCTTATCTTTACTGCCGTCGATTCCCAACGCCGGACACATCTGCGCCCGGATCGTCTCAAAGACTACCTGCTCCAGATCAGCCATCTTTACCCGCACGCCATGACAGGGAAAACTTTCTGACACTTCGGAATGACGGCAATAAAACCATGCTCCATTTCTGAGTGACATAGCATGATCGCAGCATCCACAAAACACCTTTCCCCGAAGCAGATAGTCACGCCTTTTTTTATTGGGGAGGGAAAAACGCTTAATAGAAGTATTGGCCTGCTCAAACAATTCCTTGCTGACAATCGCGGAATGATGGTCGGGGATTTTGAACCACTCGCTTTCATCTTTGAGCTTCATGCAGCGGCTGCCGATTTCCTGCACCTTGCGTTTGCCGATTATGTAGGTGCCGATATACCGCTGATCCTCCAGCATCCGCAGGACTGTTGAACTGCTCCATACGCCGTGTGTCCTTGACACATTATAATGGTCTTTTCCGTTATCCCTCCGATACTCTCCAGGCGTGGGAATATGGAGGGCGTACAACTTGCGGGTGATCTCTGCTGCGGTATTGCCTTCAGCCGCCCATTCAAATATCAGACGGACATTTCCCGCAACATTTTCGTCCGGCTCCATACGCCCGTCTGCGCTTTTGCGGTAGCCGTAAGGACAGATAACGCTCTGGTACTCGCCCCGGCGCATCTTCGCATATTTGGCGCTTTTTGTTTTCATGGACATATCACGGCTGTAGCACTCGCTGATAAGATACTTAAAGGCAACATCAATCCCTCCGGTATCTCCTTTGAAATTGACGGTGTCAAAATCGTCGCTGACAGAGATAAACCGGGTGTGATAGAGCGGAAACACCCGCTCGATGAAATAACCGGTCTCAATGCTGTTGCGTCCAAACCGGGATAGGTCTTTGACAATGATACAGTCGATACTTCCTGCCTGCACCATCGTCAAAAGCTCCTGCACTGCGGGACGTTCAAAATTCGTACCCGTATGGCCATTATCGACAAACTCCAAAACCTCGCCATTATCCCATTCCGGCAGCGACATGGCTTTTTCCCGCAGGATAAGGCGCTGGTTCGGAATACTCAAACTTTCTGTCTTAATATCCTCCACGGATAACCGAATATAAAGGGCAATTACATATTTGCGCATGACTCCACTTCCTTTCCCTGAAATTCACTCTTAAAGCGGAAGGTCACATGAATATCCCGTTTGTGGTCTATCTCGATCCGCTCAATCAGCCGGTCAATCAGTTCTGCCGTAAGCAGGTGATCCTTTGCCAGTGACTTTGCATCCTTTTCCATAGTCCGGTAGCGTACAAACTGTTCGTCGAGAGCATCCATATCCCTTTCAAGCTCGGTGATCTCACCGGACAGTGTATTGATGGATTCCTCATAATCCGCTTTCAGTTCAAAGTATTCCTCGCTTGTCAAAACACCCTGTACAAAGTTCTCATATAGGCCGCGGATCAACCGGCGTTTCTTTTCAATTTCCTGCCGTTTGGATGACATCTGGCCCCTGAGTTTATCCTTTTCCTGTTTTTGCCTTGCCTCCAACTGAAAGAGGGGGAGAGACATTCCCAGGGCAACCGTCAGCTCTTTCTCCAAAACAGATGTGACCGTAGCGATCAGCTCCGTTTCCTGTATCATCACACCCTTGCAGCTATCTTTTTCTACCCGGCTGTTGGTAAGGCAATGAAACCAGTAAATATCCGGCCCTTTTTTGCGCTCCGCCCGCTGCCGGTGGAGACTCCTGCCGCAATCCGCACAGAATACCTTTCCCTTAAAGATATTGGGGGTATATGGTTTTTTTGGCACAGCCTTGCTTTGCTCGCAGACCTGTTTCCGATAGTCCTGTACCGCCTCAAAAACCGCATGGCTGATAATAGGCTCATGGGTATGCCTTGCAACGATCAGATTATCGTCTCCGGCCTGTACCTGCTGGTGGTCTACAATTTTGGTCTTGCCCTGTACCAGATCACCGGTATAAACCTCACTTTCCAGTATCTTCATTACAGTACGGGTCTGCCATTTCCCGCTCCCGATCAGCCCAGGGCTGGTAATTTCACCGGTAGTCTTTTTATAATGGCTTGGGGCAGGAATCCCCATTTCATTCAGATTACGCACAATACGGTTTAACGCTACACGCTCATAAGCCCACTGGAAAATCTGCTGCACAACAGGAGCGGCGGCCTCGTCAATCAGCAGTTTATGACAGTTCTCCGGGTCTTTCCGGTAGCCGTATGGAGCCCGTGCGCCAATATAGTCACCGTCTTTCATGGCCTGCCTTGCCTGGGCCTTGATCTTCCGGCCAATATCCAGCGAATAGGCTTCATTTATCATGTTTTTCAGCGGAAGCATAATGCCTCCGTGAAGATTGCCGGGGTCTGCCGTATCAAACTGATCTGTAACCGCAATAAAACGGACATTGTGCGTGTAGAAATACTGTTCGATATAATAGCCGGTATCAATGGAATTACGCCCCAGGCGGGATAGGTCCTTAACAATCACACAGTTGATATAGCCTGCCTCAATATCCGAAAGCATCTGTTGAAAGCCCGGACGATGGAAATTCGTGCCCGTCATGCCGTTGTCGATATAGGTATCATAGACGACAAAATCCGGTTTATCAGCAAGAAAATCATTCAGGACCAGCTTTTGGTTTTCCACCGAACATCCCCGTTTCTTGTTATCCTCCACGGAAAGCCGGATATACAGTGCTACATGAACATATAAAGATGGTACTGGCTCAGCCGTGATTACTGTTTCTTTTCTGCTCTTTCTTGCCATTTAACCCACCTTCCTTTCCGCGGCCTGTTCTACGATCTGCTCTGCCAGGGCAACCGCTTTTTTGTATTCGTCCTGATAATTAAATTCAATATGCAGCTCGTCCTTGCTAATCACGCGAATACTGCGGATAAGCTGCATGACTGCGCGGCGGTCAATTTCCTCCATCGTGGAAAACTGCATGAAGTGATTGATCCAGCGGTTCCGCTCGCTGCGGTTTTCCAATACATCTGTCAGCCGTTCCTCCCATTCCGCAACTGCCTTTTGCAGCAATTCAATGTCCGCATTGTATTTCCGCTTGTAGGATAGATATTCTTCTTTGGTAAGAATCCCGCTCACCAGATTTTCATAGAGCTTCGTCTTGAAACCCTCAATCTGTGCCAACTGTTTTTCATTGGCTCTGATCTGTCCGGCGTATTCCTGGGCCAGTTCCCGGTTGATCCGTTCCTGACTGATACTGGACAACAGCGAATCCAGAGAAGCCACATTTTCAATATGGCCCTTTAAGCTGTCCTGCACACACTCGATCAAGTCGTCCTCTTTCAGCATCACAGAGGAAGCGCAGCCATTCTTTTTGCCCGTAGGGCAATAGTAGTAGTGGTATTCCTTGTCTTTGTAGCGGTTTGTCTTACGGGTCATGCGGCAGCCGCAGCATCCACAGATCAAAATACCGGAGAACAGATATACCTTATCCGATTTAGGAGAGGTCCGGGTGTCAATCCGGCGAAGTCGCTGAATCAGGTCAAAATCGTGTTTCTGGATAATCGCCTCATGGGTGCCCTCTACACGAATCCACTCGGATGAAGGCTTATCCTCACGCTCCTTCAATTTGAAGTGGGGCGTTGTCTGTTTTCCCTGCACCAGTGTCCCGGTATAGGTTTCGTCCTTCAAAATGCGGATGATGGTAGTGGCAGACCATTTACAATCCTTACGGTCCGTATAGCCGCCTTTGGCATGGGGCATCCCGTGATTCCTCTTATAAGCCAGCGGAGAGAGAATACCCATGCGGTTCAGTTCATCAGCAATATGGGAAGCACTGAATCCTTCCAGACGCTTTCTGAAAATATCCCGTACCACACCCGCTGCATACTCGTCAACTTCCAAACTCTTATGCTTGTCGCCAGTTTTTACATAACCGTAAATAGTAAAAGCTCCAACAAAATCACCGCTGCGTCGTTTCACATCCAGGGCACTCCGGGTCTTTACGGAAATATCCCGGCAGTATGCCTCGTTCATAATGTTTTTTACCGATACGGTGAGATCATCTGCAGCGTCATTTTCCGTGTCTACATTGTCATTGATGGCGATAAAACGGACGCCGTAGGCCGGAAATACCCGACGCATATAACGGCCCGTCTCTATGTACTCACGCCCCAGGCGGGAAAGGTCTTTTACAATGACACAGTTAGCCTCGCCCTGTTCGATCATCCGCATCATTTCCTGAAATGCTGGACGGTCAAAGAGGACACCGCTGTAACCGTCGTCAATCTTTTCTGCCACAACCTCAATCTCCGGGTGCCGGGCAATGAAATCATCAATGAGCCGCCGCTGATTGGCAACGCTGTCACTTTCCACCGACTTGTCATCCGTATAGGAAAGACGGATATACTTAATAGCTTTATAAACCTGCATAAAAAAACACTCCTTTCGTTGCGCAGAAAAATCCCCGCAATTCAAGAAGTGTGGTTATGCCGTATTCAATTCCTTTTCCGACTCTTATTGTACCACGCTCTTACGGGAAAGTCAGCCCTTTTCTGGAAGAAATTTTGCTTCACCGTAAAATACCCTTGATACATTCCTCCAGGGTGGCACCGCCAGGGGCAAAGCTGGCCCGGACGGTAAAACGTCCGCACTTAAAACGGTAAGGGTTTTTGATCTGGCGCACAAATTCAGTGATTCGTTCCTCGCGGGGAAGCTCCTTATCCACGGTGACATCCCGAATGTCTACCAATGAACCGCTTCCGCCAGCAGTAATATTCTCCATAATACCAACTCCTTCCTGAAATTACTGGTCTATCAAAACCACATGAATAAGCCGGACCCGCCCTATAAATAGAAACAGGTCCGGCCCATTGTATCTGATTTCGATTTTGCTTGCCGTATTTGCCACGCCCCCCGGCAGCTCTGTCTACACAAAGCGGGGTTGCCATAGGCTGCGGCCAGCTTTACCGCATCATAGCCCCGCAGATGCCGCCGCTTTGCCAGAGCAAGCGCACACCGCAGGGACTTCCCTTCAAGTCCGTGAGAGATTGTGAAAAAGTACCATTATGATCTGCGCCGTCGTCGCGCCCGGCCTGCCACAGCCGGGTCAATGGATTGCGTGGATCGCTCGGACAGCCGGATTCATCACCTCCCTGGCTGCCTGTCTTTGCGCCGCTCCATTTGCCGCTCGGAACACAGAATGACGTACCCATAGCAACGTATATTCGGTTGTCAAAGTGCAACGAGGGCACGGCCATTATGACATTTTATAGTTGGGGTGGACCAGAGCATGTGCTGTATGGCCGCACCCATTGGACTTGTCTGCCGAATATGTCCCTCTATTATTCATTTCATTTTCGGGGGCAAAGTTGCCGTCTGTCAGGAAAGTTCTTTCAAAAACTTTTCCAAACTTCGCAGGCCGGCATTGATAGAGCGAGTAATTCGGCTCTTATGGGTGCCCTCCGCTTTTGCAATATCCGATTTGCTCATGCCAAGAAAATAGTGCGCATAAATCCGATTCCGCTGTTTCTCCGGCAAAGAGGCAAGTGCCTGATACAGCCTGGCATTTTCTTCTTTCCGTTCCAAAATATCCGCAGGTGTCAGGACAATTACCAGAGCGTCACGCTCGACATTGGCATCATAGTCCAGCGAAAAATATGCTTTGTGCCGGTATGTACGCAAAATATAAGCCGCCTCATTCAGCTTATACTCATGGAGCAAATCAGCCACTTCGTCCGGCACTTCCACAATGGTATCAGTTGTATAAAACGGGTAATAATCCCGCAGATTGATCTTTTTCATTAGATTATCCTCCAATTTCAATTTTTGAGTTGATAGGCAAAATCGAAATCAGAGGGCGGGGAGCGACAGCCAGGAGTTCCGCCTACAAGAAAAAAATCAGATAGGCTTGTCCGCCTTTCAGATATGAAAAAAGCGCGTACCTGTTTTATTTCAGGAACGCGCTCATAGGAATATTTTGTTGAGTATTGGGGAAAAGGATAAAAATATGTCGATACAAAAAGCGCCGCAGCGTTTTGAGCTGCGGCACTAAAAGATTTTCGGCTATATCGTTGTCGGTTTCTGTAGAAATATTGGACCTTCCAAATGTGCATGTCTGCCCCCATACCTGGGGGAGCACAAACAGATTAGAACGGTATTGCTTTTATACTTCCCCCAATCTGTTACTTTGGGGACATTATATAGGGTATAGTAATCAGCCTCCGTTCACCTTTTTCTCAGAAGTTAATCAAGATGTTGTAATTTCACTTCTTTTGCTGCGTTGTGTCAAATTTATATCCAACACCGCGCACACTGATAATATAATCTGGAATGTCCGGGGATATTTTGAGTTTTTGCCGCAGCCGACTCATTATGTTATGAATCGCAGTTAGTTCGTTCTCAACATATTCCTCACTCCATACATGGTAGGCTATGGTTTCAAAGGTCATTACTCGTCTTCGATTCATAAGCAATAAGTAAAGGGCATTAAACTCTCTGACCGACAAATCTACCTTTTTCCCTTGGACAGCGACCTCTCTTTCTTCCAGACAAAAATACAGATCACCTTCCCGAATTTCTGTTAAAGGTTGAGACGTATCTATCCGTGCGCCAAAAGAATCCGGGTTAGTACATGGGATGGCCGAAAAGCCCTGCTGTTGTTCTGTTTCAAGGACAAACTGTATCATTTCGCGTTTCTGCTCAACATCAAGCAAAACAAAAAGTTTCTCACCAATCTGCCGGCCATTCTCCGATAAATCAAGTACCGCTAGTTTCCCATGTCATCACCTTCCTTCCTTAAAGCGTCTTTCAATTTCTGAAAGGATTCCTCGCTGATTGCGTGTTCTATCCGGCAGGCGTCTTGCTCTGCCGTTTCCTGATCGACACCGGCAGCGACAAGCTGCTCCGTAAAGAATCGGTGCCGTTCATAAATTTTCTCGGCAATCTCCCGGCCTATGTCTGTCAGATGGAGAAAACCATCTTTATCCACGGTCAGAAAGCCACCGTCCCGCAGGACACCTACTGCATGGCTGATACTCGGTTTGCTAAAGCCCATGTGTCGGGCAAGATCAACAGAGCGTACCATGCCGGATTTCTTTTGCAGCATTAGTATGGCCTCTAAGTAGTCCTCGCCTGACGCATGAAGTTTCATCCGTTCCTCCCTTATGTAAGGCTCCATCCAGCAGATTTTTTTCGGATATTGACAAATTCCTGATAAATTCCGGCTTTTGCCATAAGCTCATCATGGGTTCCCTGTTCGCTAATCTGTCCATTAGAGATTACCAAAATCTGATCTGCCTGCCGGATGGTATTCAGCCGATGTGCAATTACAAGTAATGTCTTACCCTTGACCAGCTCATTGATTGCCTCCTGAATGTAACTTTCATTATCAGTATCGACACTGGCTGTTGCTTCGTCTAAAATTACAATCGGGGCATCTTTCAGAATACAGCGGGCAATAGAAATACGCTGTTTCTCGCCGCCGGACAAAGTAGCGCCGCCCTCGCCAACAACAGTCTGAAATCCATCCGGCAGAGCCATGATAAAGTCATAACACCGAGCTTTCTTAGCTGCCTCATAGACTTCCTGTTCAGTGGCGTCAGGTTTGCCCATGCTGATATTGTTATAAATTGTGTCTTGGAATAAGTACACGCGCTGGAATACCATGCTGATTTGTTCCATCAACTCAGCCAGCGGCACATCCCGAATATCCGTCCCGCGAACCGTTACCGTTCCAGATTTCACATCCCACAGCCGCGCCAGAAGGTTCGCAATCGTGGATTTGCCACCGCCAGACGGTCCCACAAGTGCGGTCATGGTATTCTTCTGCATAGAGAAGCTGATGTTGTGCAGGACTTCCTTGTCCTGATAGGCGAAGGCCACATCGCTAAATTGTACTTCTGGCTGATCCGGCTGTGCCTGTGACAGAATATGTTGATTTCCGTTATCGGGAAGTTCGGGCTCGTCCAAAACAGCTTCAATGCGGTCTAATGCGGCATTCATCACGGTCAGTCGGGTTGCTTCTCCATAAAGAGCTTTCAGAGGCCCAAAGAGATCAAAGACAAACAGCAGCACGCCCAAAAGATAAGCCAGGGAGAGTA
>OMGX01001350.1_pt1 | contig 10934 bp, 14 predicted proteins | sample 1674381 | NCBI WGS metagenome assembly OMGX01 (sample SAMN05578582, study PRJEB25193) | human gut metagenome | biome: Human Microbiome; feature: human-associated habitat; material: feces | host: Homo sapiens | place: USA:Birmingham | reverse complement strand
GGCTAAAAGATGCTTGGTTTATGGTGTCTTCTCTTCTTTTTTGTTGGTGTTTTTGGAAATAACAGCCCCGTCTGTTCCATAGGCTCCTTTCCGGGGCGGAAGACCGCCCCTTATTTGTGTGATATATTTAGATTTTAGTTGCACCCTTTTCTCTTTCCTCTGCTACAGCCGTCATTTGGATTGATGTTTCCGTCAAGTCCATCTTTTAGCCGGCACCAGGCAAATTCATTTCCCTGGCAATCGCCATCTTCACAGCAATATTCGCATTCACTGCAGGGGACGAATTGGGAATATCGGTTGTTTTCATTCAGGATCGCGCAGAGGCGATCTCCTGCAGGGCATTCCGCACAGATCTCATCCGCTTCTTCCTGGGATACTCCCTCTATTTTTTTACAGTTATCACAAGCTGTACTCATTAAACCATCCAGTAACTCTACCAACTTCTTTTCCTGCATTTCTTTCTCCTCTCTGTCATGGCCTTGATAAATACCTTTAGGTTTCTGGTCTCCTGCTGCCGGATCAGTTTTGGTGTGCAGATCTGTAAGCGTTCCCCACATAATTCCATCCACTTTGGAGGATTCTCCCCGTGGACTTTCTTAAACTTTTTCTTTTTCTGCCTGGTATTCATAGAGCAAACCTCCTTATGGTGTCTTCGGTCTTTTCTGTCCATCCGATATCGATATCATATTTTTCTTTCAGTATCCTCATGGTGTCCCTGGCTCCGTGTTTCATGGAGTCGATCTGATCATATTTTTCTTTGGTTCCTTTCATAAATTTGTCTAACATGCTTCCGTCACCTTTCTTGTGTTTCGAAAAACTGAAATTCTCACATAACTCCCAGATCACTGCGAGTTGGGTGCATACAGACTGGATATTCCGGGAATCGTCCCATATCTTTTCGTAAACGGAATATGGGATATTTCTGCCTATGTATTCTTCCATCCAGTTTGCATCATCGAACCCCATCTCTTTGTTGAGTTCTGGATCTTCGAATTCCAGATCGATTCCCCATTTGTCCTGGAGTTCTTTATATGTAGTCTGGATATTGTTTTTTTCTGACGCCACCACACTTTCTGAGTAATGGCTTAGCATATGTTCTGCTGCCGCCCTGCCGTACCGGAAGCCTTCCAGGGATTTCAGAGATGTGATGATGTTGCAAAGGGTAATAAAATTTTCCGCCTTATCTAACTTCTCCTGCGCTTCCAGGATGCAGGCTTTTCTGATCTCTTCCGTCTGCTCCTTTCTCCATTGTTCCAGTACAGCGATTTTTGTACCGGTAATATTGGCTACTTCCTGATCAGACAGATTTGTGGTCTTTAGTGGCGCCGGCGGAAGTCGGAACTCCGGAAAACCTGCGTTTTTTAATACTTTATTGGCTTTCTCCTGTTCCTTCTTCCGGCTCTTGGCCTGGCGTCTTAATTCAGCTCTTCCCATTTTTTCCCTCCATCTTGGTTCAAATTACTTCTGTATTTCCTTTAAAAATTCCACTAAGCTTGTTATACTGTCTGTTTTATTCCTGAACTTTTCGTCATAAACTTCATTTAATGATGCATATTTTTTCTTATTTTTCTTTAGGAAATGGAAAAAGTGTTCGTCTCTTGGCTCCTTATTCCAGTATCCCTCTCTTTTTGGATATTCCGCTGCTACAAGCCTGCTGCCGTCTTCGAAATCATACTTGTAATAATTAACATCAAGTCTTTCATCTCTATACCACAATCCCCAGTCCTGATAGTTTTCAAGCCACTCTTTCCGTTCCTCATTATTTTTCAGGCGTGGAAGCTCTGACTGGGTTGTTTCCTCTTCTATTTCCAAGACATCTTTGACCAGATTCCGGATTATCCTGAGACCGGCTACCTTTAACTGCTGCCGGAGGATTGTTCTTTCCGGAAGGCCGTCGCATTCCAAATAGTCTCTCAGTGTCTTTTCTTCCTCTTCCAGGTATTCCCGGATGAATAACTCGGACGGTACCGGGATATCGGACAGATCCCCTGGCCAGACATCTGTGTTTATCTGGATGCTTAGGTTTTCCAGGGAAAGTTCTTCTGCTTTTATATCCTTTGCATCAGCAGTTGCTTCAGGAGTTGTTTCTGTTTGCGCCGGCGCAATTTCTATCTCTGTTTTTTCCCTTTGTTCTTCCAGTTCTCTTTTTCTTTTCTCTTCCAGTGCTTCCAGTTCTTCCAATGCCATAACATTCCACATTCTCTGTATAGCCGCCGCAAGGTAAAACCAGTCGTAATCACCCATGTATCTGCCGTCTTCGTCCCAGAGCTGAATGTAATCATCAAACATATTGATATGAGCGGCGCCTTTATCGGTGGCGAACCATCTTGTACGGTCGTTTCCCAGTTTCCTCTTTAATTCTTCCGGAGATTTATCCACTTGTAGAACTCTATTTGAAAAATCTTCCTTCATCCATGTGTGATATGACTCAATCAAATGTCTGGCTGCTGTGTCCAGATATTCTTTTTCTTCCGGATCCGGCTTTTTCAGTTCTTTGACTGACTTCTGTTCTTTCGCTTCTTGTTTGTCCAAAAGTTTCTTCTTTTCGCAGGATCCGCAGTCTTCAGAGATACAATCCTCTTCCGGAAGGTAAATGCAGCGCTCAAATTTCCTGCCATGGAGTTTCCCCGGAAGATATTCCGGAAGATATTCCGGATGATTCACGATGTTATCTTGGTCCGGAATCTGTTTCTCGAACTCTCCGTCTGGATCCGGATTAAAATATTTTTCCCAAGTGTCTTTCTCAGCTGCAGAACCGTCAAAGATCGATCCCATGATCTGGAAAAATTCCGGCCAGGTGATAACATGCAGCCCTCCGTCTGAGCTTTTGATAAAAACCTGATCCGGATAGAGCATCACGAACACTCTGTTCGTCTGGAATTTCCGTTTCTTTTCGTGGTACAAGAATCTGGCCATCTTTTTTATATCTTCTTCCAGATATGGTCCAACACCGTACTGATCGTAGATTTCATTCAGGTCTTTTCTTCTTTCTTTAAAAAACTCCTTAACCGCCTCCCGGATGATATCGTCAGGATCCTGCTGCCAGTTCAGGAGGTTGTCCGGGTTGTGTTTGGACTGTTTATTAAATTTCTTTAGGTCACGGATATCTTCCCGTTTTGTTTCTGGCCGGATCATGGTGTGGTCTTCTTCCGGAAGCTGCAGCATCTCCGTAAGCTGGGAAAAATTAAAATCTCGGTATTCTTCCCGGAGTTCCGGGGTGTCTCCCTGGATGGAATATTTTTCGTACACATGGATGAACCGGCTTACTCCATCCGGCGCCATACCGAAAGTTTCCCGGGCGTATTCCGTGACAGAGTGATAGCCCTTTAATTTATAGGCTCCCGACCTGTCAATCCGGGACAGGTGCCACCCTGTTTTGACAAAATTCCGGACGATTCCTCCCAGATTCTCCCGGATCTGTTTCTCTTCCTGCTCTAATTCCGGCAGGGTCAATCGCAGTTGTTCCATAAATTCTCCTTTCGCGGACACATTTTTTCCTGTACTTTATCGTGGTTTCCAGGCTTTTTTGCGGATTTTCGTGGACAGTTTTACAAATTTGTCTTTCAAAATCTGCTTTCCACAGCCTGAACCCCTTGATTTCTACCAGTAAAAACGTGTCTTTTGGTTTTTATCCACTTATTTATCCCCAAAATCCCGCAAACACCCATTTTGCCTAACTCCATGGGGTTTCATCAGGATTTTTGTAGAGTTCCATATTTTCCATCTGGAACGAGACCGCGTGGGGACGCAGTAACTCCTCTAACTGCTGCCACAGATCTAAGTTCCGCAGTTCTTTCCCGTCAGACCGCTTCCATCCGTTTTCCCGCCAGGACGCAAGCTGTCTCTGGCCGTTGGCAAAATAATGGCAATTTGTAAAAAATGTGATCATGGATGGCTTTGTCATGCGTTTTAAGGCAGCTATAGCACACTCCAATACAAGCCGGTGCCCTGTAGTGGCCAGAACCTGCTGTTTTTTATCTATATGGTGTCCGTCGCAATACATCATGTACCGGTACCAGGCTTTCTTGGCCTTTCCCGGTGATCTGGCGGACGTGACGATAAAGATCGATACCTGTTTCATTCAAATCCTCCTGTCCAGTTTAATTAAGGTGTAATGCCTGTAGGCGTATCCAGTTACGGGGTTGATACCCATTCTGATAGATTCCGGGTCTATGTAGTAACCCTTGGGGGCTTTTGGTTGGATCATATTGCCTTTTGTATCTACAAGGCTCCTTCTGTTTATTATTTTTTCCTCCGGATCCTTGCTGACCAGGTTTCTGGATCTGGAGTATCTTTTAATGCACTCTTCTTCCCAGGCTTCCAGCGGCTTTGTGATATATTCTGCAAGATCTCTATATCCTCCGGCATCGTAAGTGGTTTTAAAATTTACATGCCCCTTTGTCCAAATCCTGGAGAATATCAGGTCTGTTGCCGTTTCTTCCGTTGCAAACCGGTTTACCAGTATGTGCATATGCGGTCCGCCTCTCTTTCCGATCCCCATCCTGCATATATATTTCAGTTCTTTTCCTGCTTTCCGGTATTGTGCACGAACTTTCCGGATCAGGATCTCCATATCTTTTTTCATTTCTTCTGCAGAAGGGCGCTCTCCTTTTTTGTAAGTAATGGTCATCCAGTAATCATTCTGGGTAAAATTCCACTTAATCAGCCGGCGAACATCCCGTTCTCTTTTCCACTGGTTCTGTTTGGTGATCTCTTCCTTTGTTGGCTTTCTTCTCTTCTCTCTTTTTTGCCCTCTTGCTCCGTAATTCCCAGTATGCTTTTCTTCTACCTCTCTACTAGATCCAAACTCCCATATCTCCCTTTTGTATCCTGTCCTCATATACCACCTCTGTCGTAAGTCTAATACTCCTTATCAAGCCGTTAAGGGGTATGTCCCCTGAAAAAATTTAAAAATAAAAACGGGATTTTTCCCGCATCTTCTTGACCTTACGTCCTCTGGATGGTATAGTTTAGATAGGTCTAATACCAGAGGACGTAAAACCTCTTGCCCGTACATTGCCGTGTACGGGTCTTTTTTATGTAATGATGTATCCTCCTCCGTAGAGGTCTTTCTTTTCTTCTGCCCGGTCTTTGGCTTTCTGGATCGTTCCGTAACAACTGGCAAGTGTTCCGTCTGTAAAGCGTATGATCCAGATGCATACTTTTTCGTTGTCCATGTTTATTCACCTTTTTAATGCTCTCTTCAACTGGATACTGGCCGACATGATCCGGATGCTCTTATTGGTAAGATCCGTATCATTCAGGTCCCGGAGTGCTTCTTCAATTGCCTTACGCAGCTCTGCGTTTTCTTTTTCCAGACGCTTTGCGTTTCTGATGGCTTTTATAATCCGCATCGTTTTCCTCCTCCATCTCCGCCATAATCATTAAAATCACATTAATACCCCAAAACATCAGCGTTACCATAATCATCTCGATTGCTCCATCCCACTTATCCCAGGATAATATCGTTTCAAATGCAGCAATATACGCCGCTACTAAGTGTTTTCTCTGCATGGCTCGTCCTCCTGATCTTTCATGCCGCCTTTTTTATTTCCTGGACCGTGATCTTTACACCGTACTTCCGTGATAAGATCCCGGCCAGGATTTCATAAAATTTCTTTGGGTTAAATGTTCCTGTCTGCTCCATAGTGGCTCTCCTTTCTTTAGCTGGCTTTTTTTTGTATCTCCCGGAAGGAAGAACGAAACGTATGTGGATACAATTCCATCAAATTTCCCTCTGGCATATTCCGGGATTTTTTCCCAGTTCTGAACGATTTTCTCAACATCATTCAGGCGCTTTTCTTCATCCTCTTTGCTGATTTCACAAATGTTTTCATTGATTTTTACCATGATAACTCTCCTTTCTCTTCTGGTTTTCTCTCTGAATCAACTGAAAATTTCATAGCTTATCTTAGATTCCGAAATAGATTTTATCTTTCTAATTGTTTTTCGGAGTTCTTTTTGTATTTTCTCCCTATCTTCTTTGGTTGCCTTGACAACTATGACAATGTGGTTTTTTCCTGGCTTTTTACTTCTTAACCGTTTCATCTCTCTCACCTCCCCCTTGTCTTCCAGTAGACTATTGACTTCTATTGTTCTTTCTCCTATTCTTGAATTACAGGTGTTGCCGCACCGAGTAAACAGAAAGGAGATATCGCATGAATGATGAACTCACAAAAGATGCCGATAAAATGCTTTGTTGTCTCTACAAAGAGTATCTTGAACGCCGTAAACTAGGAAATCCCAAAAGAAGTTCCCGACGTTTTTCTGATGAATACCCTTCCAATGACCCTATTTTGGCAACTTGGCATAAAAGTGATATTTCAGATACTATCTTGGAATTAGGACAAAAAGGATTTCTTAAAGTATATATAGGCGGTGATTTTGATCTCACTGATTCGTCTATAATTTATATGGAAAATCGCTTTAAAAATAATCTTTCTGAAATATCTGATTTTATCAGCAAATTTATACCATAGCTTTTTGTGGCGCTGGAAATAGATATCTCTTAGTTTCTTCCGTTTCCAGCGTCCATCTTCCATTTTCAAAAGACAATGAAAACTTCGAACATGTCTTTGAAACATCTTCGCCATTTATCTTATAAACGTCTTTTTCTGTGTCAATTTCTACAGTTTTTAAAATTTCTGTCACTCTCTCACCTCCTACTCTTCCAGAAGTTTCTCAATGGATACATGTAGATAATCTGCTACCTTTTGTACTTTACGAATTCCCGGCTCATTTTCATTCCATTTACACACATAGCTTCTTGGGAATCCCAAATCTCTTTCCATTTCAGAAATTGCTATCTTTTTTTCTAAGCATAATTCTTTTATGTTATCGTAGAGCAACAACTTCCACCTCCTTTTTTTGCTTAAGATGCGCAAAATTTTGAGATTTATATTGACTTTTTGCGTAAAATATTCTACAATCAGAAGTACCACCAACTGAAACCAAAAATCAATATACGCAATATCTTGCGCAACTTATATTTTTATTATACACAAGATTTTGCGTATGTCAAGCTTTAATTGCGCAAAATTTTGAGGTAATATATGGGACTATACGAAAACATAAGAGATATTGCTAAGACCAAGGGATTGTCAATTAATCGCTTGGAGCAAGAATTAGGATTTGCAAGGAGCTCTATAAATAAATTCAACAAAAATACTCCTAGTATAGAAAAGCTCCAACAAATATCTGAACTCTTGGGTGTAACTGTTGATAATCTAATGACGGGTTATATCGTTGAAGAAAACAGTAAAAAGACATTAACCCCCAAAGACGAAAAAGACATCGAGAAGATTCTGGAGCAAACCAGAGAGCAGCTTATGAATCAAGAAGGGCTGATGTTTGATGGAGATCCGGCCAGTCCTGAAGCCATTGATTCTATTCTTTCTGCTATGCAGATTGGTATGGAACTGGCCAAAAAGAAGAACAAGGAGAAATACACACCTAAGAAATATAAGAAGGACTGACGCGTATGGATGTCAAGAAACAGGCGAACAAAATCGCCCGTATGTTTAAGAGCCGTGACCCTTTTGAGATTGTCCGGGGCTTAAGTGTGATCCTGGTACACTATCCATTGGACGGCGTGCGGGGTTTTTATCAATATTTCCAGCGGAATAATATCATTTATCTGGATGAACGATTGTCGGATCCGGAACAGCATTTTGTTTTGGCTCACGAACTTGGACACATGTTTTTACATAAAAAAGCAAATGCAATCTTTATGGATACTCGAACTCAGCTCAACGGAGCCAGATACGAGCGAGAAGCCGATCTGTTTGCTATGGAACTCCTGCTGCCGGATGATCTGCTTTCCGAATATCAGGAAATGGGGTATTCAATCGATCAGATATCTCGTGTTACCGGATATGATAAAAGATTGATTAAATTAAAACTGAATTAATTCGCTTTGGCGTTTTAATAGGTATATTCTAACATAAAAGAAAAATGAAAAAGAAAACGTGCAGGAGATTGAAACTCTGGCACATAAATAAGGGAGGATTTTTCAATGGGATTCTTAGATATATTTCGTATATCTTCAATAAAACAAGAAAATACTAACTTGAAATCTCAGATATCTGAGCTTCAAAAGAAAATTGATGATTTAGGTGTGACTGAATATTATCAGACCAAAGAAAAAATCGATAAACTAAATGTTGATTTAGAGCAAAAACAAGAAGAGTCAAACAAAACTATTTCTGAAAATAACGAATTAATCGCAAAACTCCGCGAAGAAATTTCTGCTCTTGAAGAACAAGAAACTAAATTATCTAAGCAGGTTAAAACTCAGACCAGGAAAATCGATCGTTCTAAAGAGCTGTATAATAGTATGGTCTATTCTATTGATCATTTTCTCGCATCTGATGTTGAATATAAAAACTGTAAACTTCCCGAAAAAGACTACAGCGATATAGAATTAATTTCTCCGTCAGTAATGTTAAAACTTCATTGTATGGATGTAAAAGACTTAAAAAAAGCTTATAGGGAGAATCAGAAGCAAATAGAAAAACTCCTGGATCAATACTCTTCCAGATACACCACTAAAGCTAATAAATCCATTTACAGTTTGATGGTAATTGCATTGCAGGCTGAACTTCAAAACATCTTGTACAATTTAAAGTACGAAAGACTTGATCATTCCATAGACCTTGTAAAACTTGTAACTGCAAAATACCTAAAAATTGCGGGTGAAGGTAATCAAAGCATTGCGGGAACGCTTACAAAATTTATTGGCGAAATTGAGTATCTCTTTATTAATGCTGTTAAAATCGAATACAACTACTACGTAAAAAAAGAACAGGCGCGACAGGAACAACTTGCTTTAAGAGAACAAATGCGGCAAGAAGCTGAAGAACGAAAGGCTTTAGAAGCCGAACGTAAGAAGGTGGAAAAAGAAGAATCTAAGTATTTATCCGAGATTGAGAAACTAAAAGAGCAACTAACATCAGCGCAAAACTCTGAGCTGGACAAGTTAAATGCTCGTATTTTAGAATTACAGAGTCAGTTAGCTGACGTAATTGTAAAAAAAGAGGAAATTTCTAATCTCTCCAATGGAAAAGCCGGAAATGTATATATTATTAGTAATCTCGGTTCCTTTGGAGAAAATGTATTTAAAGTTGGAATGACACGTCGCTTAAATCCTCAAGATAGGGTAAATGAATTAGGAGACGCCTCAGTTCCTTTTAAGTTCGATGTTCATAGTTTTATTTTTTCTGAAGATGCTGTCGGACTGGAAAGCAAGTTGCATAGCATGTTAAATGAGAAGCGCGTCAACAAAGTTAATGCGCGCAAGGAATTTTTCTATACATCGGTTGACGAATTGGAGTCACTGGTTAATGAAATTGAGCCCACAGCTGAATTTAATAAAACTATGCTCGCAGAAGAATTTCGGCAATCTCAATCTTCTTCCGAAAACTACACCAGTTCTTTTATTGTAGATAGTTTTGAAGATGACGAATAAATAAAAAAACCGCCCCTGTGCTACCAACACTGAGACGGCCGATACATCCGGAGATGCATACATATTTTACGTACAAGAATATTGTATCATCTTCGGGCAGCCATGGCAAGTGGAATCTCTATGTTCCTCTGGCTGTTATTTTTATACCCATTTTTAAGGAGATGATCATATGAGAAACCAAAACACTTCCGAAGTTCCAATACGGGCAGCTCTTTATGTCCGTGTTTCCGGCGAAGAGCAGAAAATAAAAGGATTGTCCATAGAGGCTCAGAAGGAAAGACTTGTTGCATATGCAAAAGAACGAGGTTGGATCATTGCAGGTCTTTTTGTGGATGCTGCAAAAACCGCCCGAAAGAATATGCACAAAAGATCTGAGTTCCAGAAGATGCTTGATCTGGTCCGTGTGGATGGAGTGGATATGCTTTTGTTCTGCCGTCTTGATCGCTGGTTCCGATCAGTCCGGGATTACTATAAAGTTATGGAGGTTTTGGAAACTCATAACTGTCAGTGGAAGACTACTGATGAGGAGTATGATACCACTACAGCCAATGGCCGGCTTTATATTAACGTCAAACTGTCCATTGCTCAGAATGAAGCTGATATATGCGGAGAAAGAATCCATGTTGTTTTTGATAGCAAGATCCAGCACGGTACCGTTCTGTCCGGCAAGTGTCCTTTTTGGCTCCGCATTAATGACGAGAGACGCTACGAACTGATTCCGGAAAACGCTGCGATTATACAGGATGCCTTTAATCACTTCGAGAATACTACTTCTCAGCGTGCCACAATCCGCTACATCCGCGAAACCTATGATGTAAATTGGTGCGAGGCCACTTTCCGCCGGATGCTGAGAGACAAACTGACGATAGGTGTCTACGACAAGAACGGCCGCTACAACGATGATTTTTGCCCTCCGGTTATCAGCAAAGAGCAGTTTGAACACGTCCAGGAGCTGCTTAGGCGTAATTCCCGACATAACCCTGCCGGAAGGGTATATATCTTTACAGGTATTTTAGTTTGCGAAGAATGTCGTCATAATCTTGTTGGCTACTATTCGCGCGGCTATATTTACTACCGCTGCAGCCAGCATTTCCAACGCGGTCGTTGTACCCACAACCATTCCGCACGCGAGGATGTAATTGAAGCATGGTTATTTGATCACCTAGGAGAAGAAATTGAAAAATATGAAGTTGCCTGGAATGTGCAGGCTGCCGAAAGAAAAAGAACTGCTTCCAGCATAGACCGCTCTGTCCTGCGCCGGAAGCTTAGTAAACTGAAAGATCTGTACATGAATGATCTGATTGATATTGACGAATATAAAAAAGATTACGAAACTTATACTGCTGCCTTGTCCGCTCTTGAAGACTCAAAAGAAGAAAAGCATATAGATCTGTCAGGTGTGCGCCGAATCATCTCCCGCGACTTCCGGGATATCTACGATTCCCTGACAGATCTATATGCTTTTCTT
>OMGX01001345.1_pt1 | contig 10971 bp, 14 predicted proteins | sample 1674381 | NCBI WGS metagenome assembly OMGX01 (sample SAMN05578582, study PRJEB25193) | human gut metagenome | biome: Human Microbiome; feature: human-associated habitat; material: feces | host: Homo sapiens | place: USA:Birmingham | reverse complement strand
CTGGAGTTCAGACGTGTGCTCTTCCGATCTCGCTGCTGAGCAGGTGCTGACCGCCCTCTCCCAGAACATCCAGCTTGCCGCCATCATCCAGCCCAGCAGCGAGAAGAAGCTGGATAAGATCAGGAAACTGGTTGACATTCAGGCGAACGTTGCTGCGGGCAAGGGCATCGGCTATGAGCGTTGGGCGAAAAAGTTCAACCTCAAACGCTGGTCGCAGACCTTGTGTCTCCTGCAGGAGAAAAAGCTGCTCAGCGAAGATGCCCTAGACCAGCGCATTGCCGAACTGAAAACTCAGCACGACGATGCACTGGCGGTGGTCAAAGACTTGGATGCCCGCATGGTCTCCCTCAAGGAGATGCGCGGGCATCTTGTGGTCTATCGGCAGTACAAGCCTCTTGCACAGAAGCTCCAGACGGTGCGGAACCACGCCAAGTTCAAGGAGCAGCACCGTGCAGAGTTTGCCGTGTACGAGGCCGCTTGCGCCTATTTCAAGGCCAACGGGCTCAGGACACTGCCAGACCTCAAAAAACTGGATACCGAATACCAGACCCTTTCCTCGGAGAAAAACGGGTTCTACACCCGCTACAAGAAAGCGCAGATCGAACTGCGTGAACTCCGCACCGCACAACAAAACGTGGAAGCCTTCTTCCGCAAGGAAGAGCGCAACCACGCCGTACCGCAGCAGGAGGTCAAATGAACAACACTCTGACGGATCGATGTGTGAATAAACCCAACCTCACCCACGCCCCTCACCGGGCTTCGTCCTTTCGCCTGTACCCCACCCATTGGGACGGAGGGTAGCCCCTCTGTCTTTTCGGACGTAAAGAACGCCATCTCGACCCGGCAGGCAGCGGAGCTGTACGGCTTCGCCGTAAACCGGAACGGTATGATGTGCTGCCCCTTCCACGGGGATAAACACCCCAGCATGAAGGTGGACAGCCGTTTCCACTGTTTCGCCTGTCAGGCAGATGGCGATGTGATCGATTTTGTCGGCAGACTTTTTCAACTTTCTCCCTACAAGGCTGTGGAAAAGTTGAAGGAGGACTTCGGCATGGCACTTGCCGACGGCAAGGTGCGGCTTGCTCCCCGCAGACCGCCCACCGTCCGGCAGCAGCTGCTGGACTATTACCGCTGTCTGCAGCGTTGGCGGGTCCGATATGCACCGCAGTCACCCACAGAAGAACTTCACCCCTGCTTTCTTGAAGCGATAAAGAACCTTGACATCGTTGAATATTATCTGGACTGTTCGGTACTCCCGGACCCGCAGACCGAAAACGAGCTACGGAAGTATTGGGAGGGATTGCATGAGCGACTGGAAAAAGAGGAACGAAGATTGGCGTGATGAGGACGAACTGGAAGATTTGTCAAGTCGTCGTTCCGGTTCTTTTGATTTGAAATTCGAGGATGGGGAGATTGTGCGTGTTTCAACAATTTTTCAGCGAGCAGCTGTTGGAGAAAATATCGATGCAACGGTTCTCCCTTCAACAAAATTCGCCTTTATACACAGCCCGAATTATCGCGGAATAGGTGTTGTTGAAGCATTTTCTGTAATTGCACTGATAGGATGTTGCTCTGTTTGGTCTGCACACAAGAGGAGGAAAAGAACACAGAATGTTGCGAACCTGTTTTGCATGAGCACGAAACCCACATCAAGCATTGCTGCCAATAGATTTTGGGTGTCAGTATTCATTGCTTCCTGCTCAATTGTACTTCCGATATGGATAGTGAAAAATGCGGCAGTGTAGAAATCGGTTGTGTTTTGCATTGTTTCGGCCGCAGCGGCAGCCGTGTCGGTGCAACAAATAACTGTATCTGTAAAGGAACGTGAATATGCCAAAAATCATTCCGCTCCCAAGCACTCAAAAGAGAAAGAGGATTGGTCAATAGGCAGCATTCTTGAAAGAATTCGGCAGGAAGACATTCTTGAGGTGACGGCTTATGTTGACGGTAAAAATGTTAAATTCGGAGCCTGTTCGGATTATTTGGAGGAAAACGGCTTTTTCGATAAAGGATATTTCATTGGAAAACAAACATATGATGATTATGCTCTTTTTTGCTCCGAGTTGGATAAGCTGCTCAGCAATCGTGATGTTGTGATAAAAAGAGTTGAGTGATTAAAGTTAGGTAATGTATGTTGAGTGAAGAAAAAGCGATCGGGATTATTAATAAATATTTGCAACGTGCCCATGAAACAAACATTCGTAGGTATTTTCCTGTTGTGGCATCAAAGATTTACAGTGATGGTCAGTTGTGTGAACGTATAATGGATTATTTGGGAGATGTGTATACCTGTGCCGGCTTGGATGAAAATTATGAAGAAAATGCATGCGGCGCAGAAATACAAGAGGCAATTAGTTTTCTTGCTTTTTGTAACAGGAAAGCATAGGTATAGTACAAAGCACATCACAGCAAGTATCGGCGCAACCGGTGCAGTTGTAAGTGCCGCCGCTACTGTAGAAACTGTTGGCACATATGCTGTAGCCTCATGAGTAGGAGCTTGTGCTTTAATCAATGCGGGCGAAATTCTTACCGGAACGAATGTAATTCGTGATGGACTGACTTGGAGGTTTAAAAGACATGGCAGGCAGATCAACCTTTGGTATCTGAAGTGAAGAGTATGACCATACAAGAAATCAAAAAGTACTTAAAAAAACATAATCTTTTAACGTTCGAGTATGGTTCCGGTTTCTACTCAATAGAGAGAAGTCGCTCCTTGTTTTGCACGCAATACAGTCTGCTTGATACAGATGCCCTACCCCAACGACGAGATTCATTAGAAAAACTGTGTGAACAGGTTTATATCGGTAATGTTGTCCTGTTGAGTGAAGCTATACATTCCATTGGAATTCCCGAACCCAATGACTCTTCTTGGAAAACGTACAAAGCTGTATTGCATAGTGCAATTGTATGCGGCAACGAAATTCATTTTTTCTTTCGTGGAAAAAGCTATTGGATCGCATATGCCGATGATGGAAAAGCTCATTTGAGCGACAACACCGGTAATACTCAATGGTTCGATTCCTGTCGCGCATTATTTAATGATGCTCGCATCGATGGTTATGCCCTTGAGGATATATGGGGGGAAGTAATTGTGGATTCCTGTTAAAACTCAACGTTCAACACCTATTACCTCCGCAATGCCCAAAGCGATATCGTCAAACTCATTGACAAAACCGGAGCAACCGTTGTAGAATACGCTCACCTCAACAGCGATTTAGCCGCTGTTGAGGTTTGACAGCAATTCGTCGTAATCATCGCATGGATGGTTTGCCGTACCGTAGTTGTTTCCCGTCAAAGCAGCTTTCGCAGCTTTCAATGTATTCTTGGATGAGGAGCATAAGCTCCGGATTCATCCTCTTAAAGCAACAAACCGGGCAGTCCGAATGAACTGACCGGTTTGTTTCAGCATTACAGCCAAAACGCTGATCAATGTTATTTATGCAGCCTTTTTGTCTGATGGCGACAATGTCTCACAATAGAGCTTTCGCTTTAAACCGTCAAAGTAGGCCGTCGGGCTTTCAGATGTTGTACTCGGAGGAAAGCAGTCCTTCAGCTCTGAAAAGTCTTCCGGATACTTCTCAAGCAGGAAGTTTGTCAAAGCCGTCAGGTATCGATAGCGTTTGCAGTTAATATGAAGAACTTTACCATCTTCAAGTGTTATGTATTCAGCACTAAACGATCCACCCGAACCTCTGCCATAAGAGGTTCTCCAAGGTTCGGGTTGAGGTTCACCACACGCCTTAAAATATTTAGCAGAATCTTCGAAAGTCGAAAACTCATATGCTCGAATCACAAATCGTTTTCCGTCGTATTCAATCTCTTTGCTGTAGCTCTTGACGGGCACAAGCTCTTTCAGACCGGGATCTTTCGGCGGATCTGTTTCGACCGCAAATTCATCCAGCAGTTTAAGGCTCTCAAAATCACGATATGTGATGAATTCGGCTCCCATGCCCAAGATAAAGTCAGTGAGAGTTCTTGCAATTTCTATGCTGAACAGAACGATAACCACAATAATTGCAATCTTCTTGGTTTTCTTTTTGACACGGGCTTTATAGCTTCCGGTTGTTTCTGTTTTTGGATTTTCCATTTTAATTACCTCTCAATTCAAAATTTACGGTATAAGCGCCGGACTTAATCCGGCTACGGCACCCACACCGGCACCCACACCGGCTAAAATGGATGCAATAACCGGTAAAGATGTGACTACCGCATATGCAGTCGGTCCTACCGTCCAAGATTTGCGGCAAGAACGTAACTGTCCGCTCGGATATTATCAAGTTTTTCTCTTTCTTGATATTGATTTCAACGTACGCTTTGCCGCTGAACAAATATCACTGTCTTTGCTTGCAGTAAACAAGCTCAATAATTCCTCTGTTTCTTTTGTGGGATAATACCTGAGTCCGTCAATTGCAGAGAAACGCAATTCACGAATCATAGCCTGCTTTGGCGGATAAATAGGAGCTTCGGTATCTCCGATATCAAGCCCAACAAAATCTGTTTCAGTCAAATAAAAGGTTAATACCTTAAACATTTCCGGATTTTTCCAAGAAGCAAGCATGTTCACTGTCAGAGGTAGGTAGAATGCATCACGAGGATTACAAACAACAGTTATCAATTCGTTTTCGATTCGCCGTGATCTTAGCGTCTTGAAAGCATTATCGTACCTAACGTAAATATGCGCAGGCGCAGGCTGCCCGGGTTCGGAAATGTATTCCTTAGATCGCCTAAAATGTAAATATAATTGCAGCAATAATTTGTCACAATCAGTAATTTTATCTGCGATCATCTGGGGAATTAAGTAACATTTAACACTTTCGGAAGTAAAATCAAGAATGTATTTTTCAACAATTCTTCCTGCGCCGGGTATAATAAACGAATCGATTTGCGCGAGATAATGAATGTCTGATCCTGTCTGATGGTTTATTTCATCAAACATTTTGTGCAACAACCGCCTATCCTCTGAGGGACAGAAAAAATCCGTTCCATTTTGTTCACAAGCAATTTTGTCGTTCAACAATGCATGATAAACCATTTTTTCCACCTTTCTACCAAAGATACCGAATGTTCCAACCGGCATCAATTACGGTTTTTGCAATCTTTGTGGTCGGCCTAACCCAGAGTTCTAACGTACGACCGGTGATTTTTGCATAATCAGCAAAATCGCGCAACTGCAATGTGTTAGAAATATACTTTACGTTTTTTACTTCTTTAAGCGTAGTTTGCGTTAATTCATCCGGAATTCGAACACGTCCGTTAATTCTTATTGCCCTTTTTGCGGATGGGTCAATGCCGGCCATTCTTTCTCCGGCTTTACCCATTGAATTGGGAGATCCTGTAGTTGCCGCATGCACATTGGCATACTTTAGTGCCGCACCGCCACATGCAGATAAACTTCCAAACATGAAACCATTGCATGCTCCATCAATAGCTCCTTGTTTGCCGTTTTCGAGATAACCCACCCCTGCACTGACAGCTGTGCTTACCGCTACACTGCCCACAACTTTGGCAACGCCAACGGCAACGGCGGCGGCTCCGCCCCCGGTAGCAACAGTTAGTGCAACTGCGCCAACTAATGCAACTGCCCCGATAGTAACTTTTAACCAATTCGGCATGGACCAATTGCCATTAGAGTCTTCTCTATTCACCGGATTATTCAGGCAATACGCATACGCGTTATGCCCGAGAACGCCCTGGCCGGTGGAGAGGAGGACATCGGCAGAGATGAACCTGCCGACTTCGGGGTTATAGTACCTGCTTTGGAGGTAGTAGAAACCTGTCTCCTCGTCCGTCAATCGTCAGATTGCCGGTATAGACATATCCACGGTAACGGAAGGGATTATTCTTTCCGAGTGTGGACGCGAGTGAGCCCGATGTTGACAGCAGTTTGCCCCAGCTGTCGTAGCAATATTCTACAACAGTGCTGCCGCTGCTGTCAATGAGCTTTATTTATGTCTATTGCGCGAGCAATAATCAGTATATTCAATTAGTCAGAACTATAAGGCGACTTCATTACTTCAAAAAACAGACCGTATTTGTCCACCGTACACGCCACGCATGCAGGGGGCAAATCAACACCAATGTACACATAGTAATCATAGCCAAAATGAATATATGTTGTCTTGTTCTCGAGCTTACCCCAGCAGTTTTCACGAAGACAATCACGAATAAACAATTCTACACCTTTACCTTCAAGAATTTGTTTATCCTTCCACTTTGTTATTCTAAGTTTGCGGTCTAATCGCATCGAACAAAGCAACGACCTCAATTCGAAGCTATGCTTTTCATAGCTTGTTATGTTGAATCTCTCCTGTCCGCATCTCCTCAGTAATTCAAGAATGCAGTCGACATACCTTTGCTCGCATTCAAGATATTGACGCTTGGTAAACTTGATGCCATCGTCAAACACTTTTCCAATATCACTAACGGCAGTCCAATCGTCTTTGGCATAATTGCCTTTTCTCCGATACTTTGGATCGTATTTTGAAAGTCTGATTTCCATCAATCTTTTAACCATATCATATTTTTCGTGAATGTTCCTGTGCGTGTCGCCTTGCTTGCAAGATTTTTAATCGAGTTTGCTGCTTTCCAAAATCCTCCATTATGTGCATCCGCATCAGGCGTAATATATCTAACCGATTTATTGGCTCTGTTGTTATAATATATCGGTTGGCCGTGTGAAGTTTGCCCCCTCACTTTTGAATAGCCTAAGTCTCCGGCAGCTTTATCAAGATCTTTTCTGCTTACTCCACTACAGCTATTATGCACCAGCACAAACTCATCCGAGTCCGCGTTTGCCGAAACATAATAGGTGTGAAAATCCTCGACTTCAAAGTTATAGACTTTGATCGGACTCTCGAGCAGTTCATGCTGAATCTGCTCAACAACAACATACTCGCCGTTATTGAGAACAAGGATATCACCTGCACGGAGGTTGATTGCGCTTGTCCAACCTTTTTGTGCAGAATAGAACGGGTGAGAAGGCGTTGACCTTATGGTTTTTCCGTCTATGGTTACATCAACAAGCTCATCCGTTTCGTTCACAAAGGTTTGAACAACCCGCTTGTACTCGGTTTCTCCGGTTTCGGGGTTTGTTGCAAGAACACAATCGCCCTCTCGGATATCCTCAATGGCAGCACTGCCGTCATCCGTTTTGATCTGTGTTCCGGCAACAAAACAGACGTTGCCGCCTTTAGCGGCGGTATAGGCTCCGCAAATCGCGGTTCCTACTTGTGCTGCTGCAGAGAATATTCTTTTTTGCTTTTCATATGCATCGGCATTACCTCCCATGACGAAATCACGAACAAAATTCGTTCCGTCATTTGCTGTGTCACTCGATGCAGATATTCCTTCACCTATTTCGGCAACTCCGTTTATAAATGTTGCCGTGCCCGCAACAACGGTGGCGGTTGCCACGGCAACCATTAATGGTGCAGCTGCGCCGCATGTGAGTATCGTAGCCGCTGCTGTAATAGCAGTAATACCGATCGAAACAAGATTAACGCCGGAAAAGAGATTTTTGAAGGAAAAGTTGCCGGTACTGTCAACGCTGTTTATAGGATCATTCAGGCAATACGCATACGCGTTATGCCCAATTACGCCCTGGCCGGTGGAGAGGAGGACATCGGAGGAAATGAACCTGCCGACTTCGGGGTTATAGTACCTGCTTTGGAGGTAGTAGAAACCTGTCTCCTCGTCCGTCAATCGTCAGATTGCCGGTATAGACATATCCACGGTAACGGAAGGGATTATTCTTTCCGAGTGTGGACGCGAGTGAGCCCAAGGTTGACAGCAGTTTGCCCCAAATGTTTCCTCACATAAAGCCCAAAATGCAAGTCTCAATTTTGAATGTTCACGAAATATTTATATAGCGCAAGCTATCTACTATGTGCCCAAAAAAACGCTGTAGGGATACCACGGCACTTGTCAGTTTAGGGGCTTGGGATTATACCAGCAGTCTGTCTTTTGTCCCCAAAATGCGTTGCTTGCTGGCACGGTGGCATTCTAGTCCCCGAAAATGCTATAGATTTTATCTTTAATAGACATCACTTCATATTTTTCCTTAGAGAAAGATATTATCATTTGATTTTCAAGGAAATTGATAGAGAGCGATATATCAGATATCCCATTCTTTACCATAGAGTTCGCTGTACGGTCTAAAGAACAGATGAACTCTTCTGGAATAATGTCATTGTTTATACTGGCTATAAACATTCCTTCAAGGTCATCCATACTAACTCGGTTGAGCAAACAATGCAACTCCATTTTGTTGCAAACCACCGAAAATCTTGGTACATGGGAACAGGGCATTACCTCTGCTATTCCTATGGCTTTGCCAATCAACGATAATGTTTGGACATAATTTGCATCTGATTCTATCAGAACAATTATCTTTTTGTCTGGAAAAGCATCTAATATCGATAGCAATACATCTGTTGAAAAAGACACATTGCTGACATAAACATCATTATGTCTCTTATAATGAAACCAAGCAACTTTAGGTTTCCTCATTTCAACCCTCCATAAATACCGGCACCGATTGTACCAATTTGAATATGTGAGAAGACATTGGGTAGATGCATATGCAACAATGTATTTGAACCAACATCAATTCTGAAAGTCTTTCCAATCTTTAGCAAAGTTCCCCCATTATTCTTATGCCAAGCTGCATCTGGTGATAATATTTTGGCTTTGCCAATCTTTATTCCACCGCTTTTTCCCGTTTTTGCACCTAGCTTAGCGGCAATCTTAAATCCGCCACTAGCAACTTGCGATGCACCAGCGGCGATACCTCCTGACATAAAGCCGTCTGCAAAACCATCTACTGCTGCCTTTGCAGATTTCTGAACAACCGTAGAAAAGCTATCTCCGGATACTGCAGAATGTACTGCTGTTGTCGCAGCACTAGTACCAGCAGATATAGCACCTGCGACACAAGCAGCCTTAACTCCTGCGACAAGTGCCGGTAGTGCTGCTCCGCCTGTAAGAGCTGTTACACCTACACCGATTGCAATTGCTGCAGCACCAATTGCAATTTTGGCGAGCCAAGATAACAGTCCGTCATCATCCCTGTCGTTCACTGGATTATTGTTGCAGTAGGAAAACAGATTGTATTGTCCAAGATGATAATAGGGTAAAGATAATACATCAGTAGTATCTGCATTTATCCACCGACCAATATCAGGATCGTAATAACGGCTGGATACATAATAGAAACCTGTCTCCTCGTCATACACATATCCACGGTAGCGGAAGGGATTATTCTTTCCGAGTGTGGACGCAAGTGAGCCCGAGGTTGACAGAGGTTTTCCCCAACTGTCATAGCAATATTCTACAACAGTGCTGCCGCTGTTGTCAATGAGTTTCACAATGTCATTCTGTGCATTGCGAAGGTAATAGTAGGTGTTGAACGTTGAACCGTTATCGGTTGAATAATCAACAGCAACGACATTGCCGGATGCGTCATAGCTGAAGCGGAGGATCTTGGCGCTGCTGCCGGAACCCACCGCCATGCCTATAAGAAGACTGTCGTTGTAATAATAGTTCGTTACGGTGCCGCATAGGTGCTCTGCGCACTATAAAGATGACTTTATCTAATGCCGCAAGGATTTTTTAATCAGTTGCTGACACGATCAACTATTTTGTTTGTAAATAGATCTCTCTGTATGACCTCAATAACGATCTCGTTTTCAAGTTCAAAACACACAAGATTAGCATCTTCGGTAATATAAGCCGGGATATAAAATCCGCTGCCAACATCAACATGTGGTTGGCCGATTTTTTCTGTCAATTCGTTGAAATCAACATTCAAAAACTGACTTATATCGCTGTTATTTACCAAATCAAATCCTTGTATGCGACGACATTTTCTATCGGACGAGAATTCAACCAACTTCTGAACAATCTCACCGTCGGCTACGATTATTAAATAATTCTCGTTGACTTTGTATAATGATTTTCTTCATGGGGTCTCCTCCGGTTTCAATTTGGCTTAACTTCATAATACCTTAAAACCCCGTTTAGTTTTTTTCGTTAATCCGGTCGAAATCTGACTGTTGACAGGGGCAGAATGTCTCTAAGCTTTTCACCTTCGATAATGATATCCCCTATTTCGTCTATCCGATCAACGGGGTATGGTGTCCAATCGTAAATGAGAATCGATTGATGCGGATCTGGAATCTCCAGATAATTCGGCCGTATCCCGACATCGATGGCAGTTATTACATTCTCTTCAAACAAGGGGAATATTGTGTATGCGGTGTGCTTGTACAACAACTCTATTTCGCCGCCCCTCAGCAGGAGGTCAGTTAATTCGTCAAACGAATGAAAACTTCTGTCATACGTAGAACACATGATTTCTTCTCCATATTCTTATATTGATATTGACATTGCAACCGCAAAGAGGCCAATTACCCGGTATGTTTGGGGAGAGTATTGGATTTCCATTCGGACTCCAATCGACTTTGTGCCAATGCGGGTTTGGATGCAATTTAGGGTTGCTGTGGTTGGTATTATGTTGCTGCATATCAGCGCGGCCATCTTCTCCAATATGGGTCTTTTTGTAGTCTTCCGGACCATCTTTGATTTCACCGGGTTTCCCGAAAAACTGATTTTTATTTGATAGAACAATACCGTCCCATATAGCCTGAACCGTTGCAATACTATCAATTACGATTGTCTGAATAGCTGAGACGAATTGCTGAGCTAATGATTGCTCTTGATTGGTGGCCAAATCAATTATCAAGCAAACGCACAATGCCAACACAAAAACGCTGGTAAAAGCGATCGCTGTTCCGCCAATGGCAAGAGTGGCGCTCGCCCCTTCTGAATCAGATAACCGACAAGGATTATTCAGGCAATACGCATACGCGTTATGCCCGAGAACGCCCTGGCCGGTGGAGAGGAGGACATCGGCAGAGATGAACCTGCCGACTTCGGGGTTATAGTACCTGCTTTGGAGGTAGTAGAAACCTG
>OMGX01001343.1_pt1 | contig 10981 bp, 13 predicted proteins | sample 1674381 | NCBI WGS metagenome assembly OMGX01 (sample SAMN05578582, study PRJEB25193) | human gut metagenome | biome: Human Microbiome; feature: human-associated habitat; material: feces | host: Homo sapiens | place: USA:Birmingham | reverse complement strand
TTTCGTTTTCAATCACCGCATTTTCAGAACTTTTATGAAAGTTTTGAAAATGCTTGCTCAGCTTGTCAAAAAGGAATTTTGACAAGCTGAGCAATACGGAGCTCTCCTGGCGGAGAGCTCCGTATTGCTTATGATGGCTCACTTCCACAGCGAGCAGATCAGATCCGTGTACGCGGACGGGTTTTCAATGGGCAGACCCGCGATCAGGCAGGCCTGGTTATAGAGGATCTGGGCGTATTTTTTCGCCTTGTCCGGGTCGGTGATCCGGGCAGTCTCGAAGGCGGCAAAGGCGGGATGATCCACGTTGATCTCCAGAATGCGCTTGGCCTTCATGCCCAGCTCCGGCTGCACGGCGGTGAAATACTTCTCCATCTCGAAGGTGATGCCCTGGCCGCTGGACAGGCACACCGGGTGGGTCTTGAGCCTGGTGGATGCCTTCACCTGGTCCACCTTATCCCCCAGTGCCTCCTTCAGGAAGGCAAAGCTCTCCTGATGGCTGTCGGTCTCGTCGGGCTTCTGCTCATCGCCCAGCTCCAGATCCCCGTCAATGGCGGAGCGGAAGGGCTTATCCTGGTACTTTTGCAGCATGTCCGGCAGAAACTCGTCGGCCTTGTCGGTGAAGTACAGGATCTCCATATTGTGATCCTTCAGCAGCTCCGTCTGGGGCATGTGGTCGATGGCGTCCACGGTGTCGCCGGAGGCGAAATAGATGAACTTCTGCTCCGGCTGCATCCGGGAGACGTACTCTGCCAGGGTCACGGGCTTCTTCTCCGTGGAGGAGTAGAACAGCAGCAGATCCTGGAGCTGCTCCTTCCTGGCCCCGTAGTTGTCCAGGGCGCACAGCTTCAGCTGGCGGCCAAAGCTGCGGTAGAAGGTCTCGTATTTCTCCCGATCGTCCCGGAGCATCCGCTCCAGCTCGGCCTTGATCTTCTTTTCCAGATTGGCGGAGATGATCTTCAGCTGCCGGTCATGCTGCAGCAGCTCCCGGGAGATGTTCAGGCTCAGGTCCGGAGACTCCACCACACCCCGGACAAAGTTGAAATAGTCCGGCAGCAGGTCGGCGCAGCTGTCCATGATCATCACGCCGGAGGCGTACAGCTGGAGGCCGGGCTTATAGTCCTCGGTGTAGTACTGGCTGGGGGCCTGGGAGGGGATATACAGCAGCGCCTTATAGGTGACGGCGCCCTCGGCGGACACGGTGATAACGCTCAGGGGTGCGGCGGGATCGCCGAACCGCTCCTGATAGAACTTGTCATATTCCTCCCGGGTGACATCGGCCTTCTTCCGCTGCCACAGGGGCACCATGCTGTTGAGGGTCTCCCACGCAAGGACCTCCTCGTATTCGGGCTTGTCCTGGGGGCTGCCCTCCTTGACCTGGGAGTGGGGCATCATCATCTTAATGGGAAAGCGGATGTAGTCGGAGTATTTCTTCACCAGCCGGCGCAGGGCGTATTCCTGGAGATACTGACCGTATTCGTCAGGCTCCTCGTCGCCGTCGGGCTTGATGTGCATGATGATGTCGGTGCCCACGGCGTCCCGGGTGCAGGGCTCGATGGTGTAGCCCTCCAGGCCGTCGGACTCCCAGCGGTACGCCTGCTCCTGGCCATATTTCCGGGAGATAACGGTGATGTGGTCCGCCACCATAAAGGCGGAGTAGAAGCCCACGCCGAACTGGCCGATGACGTCGGCCTCGGCCTCCTTGTCCAGCCCCTGGCGGAATTGGTAGGTGCCGCTGGAGGCGATAACGCCCAGGTTGTTCTCCAGCTCGTCTGCGTCCATACCGATGCCGTTGTCGCTGACGGTAAGGGTGCGGTTTTCCTTGTCAACGGACAGGGTGATGGCGAAATCCTCCCGCTTGAGCCCCACGTTCTCGTCTGTCAGGGACAGATAACACAGCTTGTCGATGGCGTCGGAGGCGTTGGAGATGATTTCCCGCAGGAAGATCTCCTTATGGGTGTAGATGGAGTGGATCATCAGGTCCAGCAGCCGCTGCGACTCCGCCTTGAATGCCTTTTTTTCCATAAATTGACTCCTCTTTTCTGTCAGCAGCGGGGAGACGCACTGCGTCCCCCCGCTCTGTTATAAAATACGATAGGAAATTTACTTTTTCCGGCGCACCAGCCACAGGACCACAGAGCCCACGGCCAGAACGCCGGTGGCAGCGGCGGCGATGATCATCAGCATCCGGCGGTGCTCCCGGGACATGGTGCGGACCTTATCGCACACGAACTCCCAGGTGGTATTGGCCAGGCGGGTGAACAGCTGCACCACGCTGCAGCCCAGCTCCACGGCGCTGTTCAGGGCGGCCTTGCCGCCGGTCAGCAGGACGTTTTTTACTTTTTCCATAAGCTCGCTCCTTACTTCACAGAATTGTACCAGTCGATGACCGGTCGGAGATTTTCGGGACACACGGCGCCGGCGCCCTTGGTGACCATGTCATACGTCAGCTGCTGGGCGGGATTCAGGGGAGCCTTCTCCTCCGGCTGCTTTTTGATCTGGCGGCACCTCGCCTGCATCACCGGGCAACAGGGGGCCCCGCCGATCCTCTATCCTATACTAAATTATAGACACGATGTTGAAAAATGTCAATTGCTTTGGGAAAATGTTCACAATTTTTACCGCATAAACCGGTCAATGGCCTGGTTCAGGGACTCCACGGCCTCGTTGTCGCCGGACTCCACAGCGTCCACAATGCAGTGGGCAATGTGATCCTTGAGGATCACCCGGCCGGTGCTGTTCAAGGCGGAGATCACCGCCGCCAGCTGCACCAGCACCTCGGCGCAGTCCTCGCCCCGCTCCACCATTTTGCGCACAGACTCCAGGTGCCCCTGGGCCCGGGACAGACGGTTCAGAACGGCCTTGGTCTGGGTATGGCTGTGGGTATGCGGATGGGGGTGGTCGTGGTCATGCGGGTGGGAATGGGTATGCTGGTCCATATTCCGTGTGTCATCTCCTTCTGGCGGGCGTGACCGGAGCGCCCATGAGCCGGGGGTCCGCTTTCGGGTCGGTGACCTTCAGCTTCGGCACCCGGTCAATGGCCTGCTTCAGCCCCGCGTTCCTGGCGCAGCCGCCGTGGTAGTTCATAGTCAAGTACTCCTTTTGCAGCGATTTCCTACTGAATTATACAGATATGCAAAATATTTGTCAATAAATTCGATGATTTTATTCACTTGCCCAACATGTATTGCAGTTCTGCACTTTGAGCGTGCGGATCGACTACAAAACCATTGAAATTTCCAAAATACTCTGCTATAATATCTGCGCATGTCAGGCCGCACATCTTGGGAAGGGTGGGCTGTACCACCCGGCCATGAAGCCGCCGGACATAGACAAGAGGACGGACAAGCCCACCGAGGCTGCTCCTGCCGCACCGCTGCGGAGGAGCAGGCCGACTTTGCAAACGGCCAGGAAAAGCTGCATCTGCTGATGGCGGATGACCGTATCCCCGACGGCGCAAAGCTCTATCGATGAACCCCGAAGCCCTCCGGCGAAAGCCGGGGGGTTTATATGAGAGAAGAAAGATGAAAATGGAGAGAGAACACATGAAAGTCCTTGATTTTGAAGCCGTCCGGGCCATTGCAGCCCAGACTCCGGACAGCGAGCTCATCCGCTGGGTGGACGAGGCCCTGCGGGAAAAGTCCGGCTACACCCTGCCCCCCAAAATCCACATCGCCCAGCAGGACGGCGACTATTACAATGTCATGCCCTGCATTTATGAGCGGGGCAACATCGCCATGGTGAAGATGATCGGCCGCCACAGCATCAAGCGGGGCGAGGACCGCTCCAGCATGACGGGCGATATCCTGCTCTATGAGTCCGACACCGGCATCCTCCGGGCCCTGATGGACGGCGAGTATATCACCACCCTCCGCACCGGCATCTCCGCTGCCCACTCCGCCCGCCTGTTCACCCGGCCGGACTTTGAAACGGTGGGCCTCATCGGCCTGGGGAACATCATGACCGTCTGCATCCGGGCGTTTATCGCCTCTCTGCGGGCGGAGGGGGACCGCCGGGACGTGACGCTGAAGCTCATCCGCTACCACGGCCACCAGCAGCGCATCATGGACCTGTTCCGGGAGGACCCCAACGTGCATTTTGTCCTGTGCGACACCTATGAGGAGGTCATCGGCGGCTCTGACCTGGTGATCTCCGCCATTACCAAGGTCACGGAGAACTTCGTCACCGACGAGTATTTCAAGGAGGGCTGCACGGTGATCCCCATCTGAACCATGGGGTTCCAGAACTGCGACCTGTTCTTCGACCGGGTGTTCACCGATGAAATGGAACAGATCCGCGGCTTCAAATACTTTGACCACTTTGCCCCGGTCACCACCAACGTCACCGACGTGCTCAACGGCGCGGCCCCCGGCCGCACGGACAATGTCCAGCGCATCCTGGTGTATAATTACGGCATTGCCATCCATGACCTGGTCTTTGCCGCCAACATCTATGGCCGGGCCGCCGTTCCCGACACGCCGTACCGCTACTCCCGGGAGAAATACTTCATCTGACGCTGTTCTTGCGCCGTGCGCTCCGGCGTGGTATACTGAAAACAGTTCTGCTTTTGGCAGACATCAGGAAAATGCATTGGATTTTCGCCGCCTGCGTGATATGATAGTGCAAAACGAGAAATGGGAGGTTTTTACCATGGCAATGATCGGATATGTGGCCCGGGTGCTCACCGGCGTCCGCTTCAAGAAAATGAACCACATGATCGACGTGGTGCACCAGAAGTGCGGACAGAACAACGTGCGCACCTTCTTTGATATGCTGTGGTGCGCCGTGCGGTACGGCGCAGGGTATTATGACTACACCATGTTCGGCTTTTACAACATGACCGGCGCCCAGCGGGACACCTACCTCACCCGGGTGCGCAACAAGAAGGTCAGCAATCTCATGAATGATATGGCCCACGACGACGATTTTGACGACAAGCTGCTCTTTAACGTCCGCTTTGCCAAGTATCTCCGCCGGCCCACCCTCAACGGCGAGACCGCTACGGTGGAGCAGATGGCGCGGTTCCTGGAGGGCCAGGAGGCCATTTTTGCCAAGATCAACCACGGCTCCTGCGGCAACGGCGTGGAAAAGCTGTATGTGAAGGATTTTGAATCCCCGGCGGCCATGCTGGACTATATCCGGGAGAAGAAGCTGGTGGTGCTGGAGCATGTCCAGGCCCAGCATCCCGATATGGCGCGGCTGCATCCCCAGTCCGTGAACACCATGCGCATCTGCACCGACCTGGTGGACGGCCAGGTGCACATCGCCTATATCACCCTGAAAATGGGACGGGGCGGCGGCGTGTGCGACAACTCCGGCCAGGGCGGCATCCTCTGCCGGGTGGATATCGACACCGGTAAGATCTGCTCCCCCGCCACCGACGACTATTTCAACGTCTATGACCGGCACCCCGACACCGGCATCCCCCTGGTGGGCTATCAGCTGCCCATGATCGAGGAGGCCAAGGCCATGGCCTGTGAGGCCGCCCGGGAGATCCCGGAGGTGGGCCATGTGGGCTGGGATATGGCCATCGGCCCCGACGGCCCGGCCATCATCGAGGGCAATGACTTCCCCGGCACGGACCTGTGCCAGCTGGCCCCCTTCTGCCCGGAGAAAACCGGCCTGTGGCCCTATTACAAGGAGCTGCTTCACCTGTAAAATGAATAACAGCAACCCCGCCGGGTGACCGGCGGGGCTGCTGTTATCCAATGATCTTTTCCGGATTCTTCAGATCCCGGTCGAGCTGCTTGCGGTAGCGGTCCTCCTCGCTGAACACGCACCCGCAGTATTTCTGCATGTAAAAGCCACGCTCCCGGGCCTCCTGCTGGCCTGCCCGGAATCCGGGACGGAAATCCCGGTACAGGAACTCTACCCCGTATGCCTCTGCCGCCGCCTGAGCCGTCTGCCGCAGCAGCTCGTGGTTCTGATAGGGACTGACGAACAGGGTGCTGGTGAAGCTGGCATAGCCGTGCTCCGCCGCATACCGTGCCGTTTCCCACAGGCGGATATGGTAGCAGTGGCCGCACCGGTGGTCGATGTCGCCGCACACGGCCCGGCAGAAATCCCGCAGGCCGTAATCCTCCCGGACGATGAGCTTCATGCCGATGGCCGGGGCATAGGCCATCAGCGTGTCCCGCCGGGCCTTGTACTCCTGATAGGGGTGGATATTGGGATTATACCAGAAGCTGACAGGCTCGATGCCCTCGCCCCGCAGCTGGCGGATGCAGGACACGGAGCACGGCGCGCAGCAGGTGTGCATCAGTATTTCCATAAAATCACTTCTCCTTGGGATGCTTCAGCAGCTGACGCAGCCGCTCCAGGGGCTGGGGCAGGGGAGAGGCGGACAGAAACCGGTTGCGCACCTGCTGGAAGGGCTGCTGACAGAAGGCCGCGAAAAAGTCCTCCCGGCTGCCGGAGGCTTCCTGGGGAGCCGACAGAGCCCCGGCGCAGGCTACCGCCTGGTCCAGGGTCAGCTTTTCCCGCTTCAGGGGCAGTGTGTCGAAATAGTGGGCGCCCTTGGCGCTGTTCACCAGCAGCAGGGAAATGCTGTACCGGGGTACCTCCGGGTGGAAGTCCTTGGGCGGGTCCCGGTATACGCCCAGGGTCAGGTCCGCCGGGCGGTCGGTGCTGGTATAGGGACACCGGTGGCATGCCGGGCGCAGAAACAGCCGCTGCCGCAGACCCCGGCCGAAATCGGACTTGCCGAAGGGGGCGTCATACTGGGCGCCTCCGGCGAAGCGGACACGGAATCGCCGGTCCTTTTCCCCGGGCAGCTTGCCGCAGAAGCACACGTCCACCGGCGGCTGCCGCTTGATATACGCCATAGACCGCACCAGTTGGCCCCACACCCCCGGGGAGGACACGCCGCTGCACACCACGTCGCAGGTCAGCAGCCGCTCCGGATGCTCGCCTAAGAAGTGATACAGGCCGTCCACCTGACAGGGGGTGCCGGAAAACAGCACCCGCCGCCCCTGGTCCAGATAGTGGCGCACCCGGCGGAAGCTGTCGCCCAGGTCGCTTTGCACGGGCTTGGCCCCCTGGAGCCGGGGCAGCTCCGCCTTGTCCTTTACGGCGATGTGCCGCACCCGCAGCTCCTGGTCCAGGGCCGCGCCGAACACCACGCCGCCCTCGTCCAGGATATACTCCGCCAGCAGGGGAAATACGCCGCCTGCGGTGGAGGTCTGGCGCACGGCGGGATTCGGGTTCCAGGCGGCGAACACCGCCGGCTCCGGCCGGGGCTCCCGCTGCTTCAGAACGGGGCAGATGTGGGCACAGTGGCCGCATTGGATGCAGGCATCGGTGACGGTGGGGTACAGGAACCCCTCCCGGTCCGGCAGCATATGGATGGCCCCCTTGGGGCAGCCGCTGGCGCAGGCGCCGCAGCCGGTGCATCTGCCGCGGTCCGGCAGCAGGGAAGTGGGATAGTCCGTCACGCACTCAGCTCCTTTTCGATGTTTTTGCCATTTTACCACATAGGGCAGGAAAAGACAAGAGGCGGCGGTTATGGGAGGAAATAGGCACTGATGCGCCGGGAAAACGGATTGCCGCACCAGCCTGTGGCTGACTCGAAATGACATATCAAGAAGATTTCCGGTAAATGGCGGCCGCGAAGGAGGGTAAATACTTAATCGAAAATATTTTTTTTCGTTGACAATTGCGCATAAATATAGTAACATAATTGTACAGAGAACCACAGCTGCAACAGACGGAAATTCGCTGGAAAGGTGAGGAAATCCATCATGAAAAGCATCATCTGGAAAATCGAACTGGCCGCCGCGGTGCTCCTGGCGGTCTCGGCCCTGGTGTGGGGTCTGCGCCCCGGCGTGTGGAACTACGGCGGCTTTTACCGCATGACCGCCGGGGAACAGAGCAGGACCTATACCCGCCCGGGCTGCTCCACGGTGGAGGTGACGGAGGACAACCGCCTGCGCATTCAGTCCCCCACGGGGCAGACGGCGGAGTTTACCCTGTCCCTGGCGGAAAACGGCTCCTATCGGGCGGCGGAAATGGCCATGGACGGCGTGGTCCGCAACGTCACCTACAACACCGCCACAGGAACGTTCATGACAGCGGGTGACAGCTGGTCCATCAGCACCCTGGTGCAGGAGAAGGCCGGGTTCAGCCCGGGCCTGACCGACAACGCGCTGTACAGCATGGCCCTGGGCAATCACCAGACCCGCATCTCCGGGCGGCCCGGGGAATTTCTCACGGCGGGGCTGTTCCTGCTGCTGGGCCTGGTGCTCCCCCTGCTGCTGAAGCCCGCCATCGCCCTGGACAAATTCCTGCTGGGCTTTTTCTATGACAACTCGGAAAAGCTCCAGGCCACGGACCTGGCCCGGGGCATCATGCTCCTGCTGGGGCTGGTGGTATCTGTCATCGGCGCCATCTGGTGGTGCATCCTTTTGTTCGGATAAAGATCGGGGCGGGCGCCGGCATCCGCCCTTTTTGCGGGCCGCCGGAAATCTCCGTCTTGCCCCGGGGGGCGGGGTGTGATACAATGGCCTTACTTTATAATGAAGGAGCGTGCCGGTATGATGCACCTGGAAGCGGACGTATTTACCAAATTCGACAAGCAGTGGGCCCTGGTCACGGCGGGGACCCCGGAGCATTACAACACCATGACCATCAGCTGGGGCGGCCTGGGCACCCTGTGGGAACGCCCGGTGGCCACAGTGTATGTGAAAAAGAACCGCTACACCTTTGCATTTATGGAGGAGAGCGACTACTTCACCGTCAGCTTTTACCCGAAGGAGCAGCGCAGGGCCCTGTCCCTGCTGGGCAGCACCTCCGGCCGGGACGGCGACAAGGTGGCGGCGGCGGGTCTGACCCCGGAGTTCCTGCCCCAGGGCATCACCTTCCGTCAGGCGGAGACTACCCTGGTCTGCCGCAAGATCTATTGCCAGGACCTGGACCTGGAGCAGATCCCCCAGGAGGTCCGGGACGCCTTTTATAAGGACGAGCCCGTCCACCGTATGTATATCGGCGAAGTGGTGGAGATCATCAAGGGGTAAGGGGGGTACGCGTGCAGGCGCTGCCCGGAAAAAAAGGCTTTTCATTCTGCGCCGTCTGCGGTATAATAGGTGCCAGTTTCTGAGCAAGGAGTGACACTATGAAGATCATGACCGACAGCCCCATCCGCTTTCCGGGGCTTTTTGGCGACTGGACCATTACCCTCAGCTCCAAGGCCATCAACATCGGCAACGGCATCTACTGGTACGGCATCCTCATCGCCCTGGGCATGCTGGTGGCCCTGTGGTGGTGCATGCGCCAGCGCACGAAATACGGCATCCGCGAGGATGACCTGATCGACGGGCTGCTGTGGGGCATTCCCTGCGGCATCATCGGCGCGCGGATCTATTACGTTCTGTTCTATCTCAGCCAGTTCAAGGACCATGAGGGCCGGTTCAGCTGGTCCAAGGCCATCGCCATCTGGGACGGCGGCCTGGCCATCTACGGCGGCGTCATCGCTGTGGTCATCGTGGCCATTATCCTGTGCCGCAGCCGCCATATCAAGCTGGGGGCCATGATGGACCTGGTGGTCATGGGGCTGCTCATCGGCCAGGCCATCGGCCGCTGGGGCAATTTCCTGAACCGCGAGGCCTTTGGCGCGGAAACCACCATGCCCTGGCGCATGCAGCTGACCACCACTGCCGGGGAGCTGGTGGAGGTACATCCCACCTTCCTGTACGAGAGCCTGTGGAACCTCATCGGCCTGCTGCTGATCGTTTTTGTGGTATCCAAGGCCAGGCGGTTCGACGGTGAGAACACCTGCTTCTACTTCCTGTGGTACGGCGTGGGCCGCTTCTGTATCGAGGGTCTGCGCACCGACAGCCTGTATCTGTTCAACTGGACCATCGCCGGCCAGCCCATCCGGGTGTCCCAGGTGCTGAGCCTGGTGCTGATGATCGCCGCTCTGGCGGTGCTGTTTTACAACATCAAGCTCCACTCCCACCGGCCTGAGGACCTGTATGTGAACCAGGTGGCTGCCCGGGAGGCTGCTGCCGCTGCGGCGGCTGAGGCCCCGGCAGAAACCGAAGCGGCGGGGTCCCGGGACGACGCCCCGGAGTCCGCACAGGCGGAGCCCCTGGACGATGAGCCTGCCGCCCCCAAAGACGAAACCGGCGGGGAGTAAGCCGCGCCGGCCAAGAAAATGACCGGAAAACCTGTAATCGTTTATACCTATGTGCGCTTAAGGCGGACGACCGCAAGGCCGTCCGCCTTTCAGCGCTGTTTTTGACGATTCCTCTTGTTACATAGGACCATCCCCTCCGGGCATAGGATTGCCGTGAAGGAGGGATGACCTATGTTATCGGCGGCATTGCTGCTGCTGTCCAACAGCCTGTTTTTGACCCTGCATTTGTCCGGTAATCCCGGCTCCTTTCCCCGTCCCCTGTCCCGGCAGGAGGAGCGGGAGTGCTTGGAGCAGTGGGCCCAGGGCGATCTGTCCGCCCGCAACCGCTTGGTGGAGCACAATCTCCGCCTGGTGGCGCACATCATCAAAAAGTATTATACCCAGGCCAGCAATCAGGAGGACCTGATCTCCATCGGCACCATCGGCCTGATCAAGGCGGTGAACACCTTTCGGCCCGATAAAAAGATCCGCCTGGCAACTTATGCGTCAAGATGTATTGAAAATGCTATACTATCGCGGCGGAACAAATGGCGGTTGACGTGGAAAACCATGAACCTTTTGGGGCAAAATGGTCTATGTTCTGCCGCCTGAAAGTCCGCAGCTATGTATTGGCTGCGAATGTTGCAGGTACGTTAAAAGTTGCGCCGCTTCAAATTCTCAAGTTCCCGGTCGTCCTTCCACATAAGTTTTTGGATGCCGAGAAGTTCAATCTGCGGTTTTCGGACGCATCCGAGATCACGGAAATTGCGGACAAGCTGCGGTGGTATCGCTATCAAAAAGGACTGCGGCAGAGAGACGTTGCAGACTACGCCGGGATAGACCGGAGCACCTATGTCCACTATGAGGAATACG
>OMGX01001334.1_pt1 | contig 11029 bp, 8 predicted proteins | sample 1674381 | NCBI WGS metagenome assembly OMGX01 (sample SAMN05578582, study PRJEB25193) | human gut metagenome | biome: Human Microbiome; feature: human-associated habitat; material: feces | host: Homo sapiens | place: USA:Birmingham | reverse complement strand
ACACTCTTTCCCTACACGACGCTCTTCCGATCTTATCGGCATCGATGTGACGAGCAAGTCGCAGGCCGTGTCGAAGTATTCGAATATGATCGTTGCGAGCGATACGCCCTACCTATGGTTCAATGCCGCCGAGGCAACGTTCCTGCGTGCGGAATATGAATTGCGCTGGGGCTCGGAAGAAACGGCACGGTCACTCTACGAAGCAGCCGTAAGGCTTTCGTTCGAGGAGCGCGGTGCCAGCGGCGCCGACGCCTATCTGGCCCAGACTGACGTCAAGCCCGCGCCCTACACCGATCCTGTCGGCAACTACAGCGCGATGGCCCAGAGCGACATCGGGATTCCGTGGGTCGACGGAGCCGAGAACTTCGAACGCAACCTTGAACGCATCATCGTGCAGAAATGGATCGCCATCTTCCCGCTGGGCGTCGAGGCGTGGTCGGAGCACCGTCGCACGGGCTATCCGAAACTGCTGCCCGTGCCCACCGACAAGTCGGGCGGCACGGTGGACGTAGCGCAGGGTGCACGACGCCTGCCTTACCCCGTCGAGGAGTACCAGCAGAACAACGCCAACCTTCAGTTGGCCATCCAGACGCTCGATGGCGAGCAGCAGAACGGCAACCGCACGGGCGACGTCATGGGAACCCGTGTATGGTGGGATTGCAAATCTTATAACAACTAACAGCTATGAAACAGAACTTTATATTCACGCTGCTGGCGCTGTTTTCGATGCTGTCGCTCGTCTCGTGCAGCGACTGGACGGAAACGGAGGCACTCGACAGTACGGTCAAAAAGCCTTGGGAGCAAGATCCTGCCCTATGGGCCGAGTACACCGCGACATTGAGGGCCTACAAGCAGTCGGAGCATTTCATCGTCTATGCCCGCATGCACAATTCTCCCGAGAAAGCGACCGGAGAGCAGGACTTCATGCGCTGCCTTCCGGATTCGCTGGACATCGTGACGCTGACCAACGCCGACAACTTCTCGAAATTCGACGCCGAGGACATGTCCGTCATGCACGAGAAAGGCACGAAGGTGCTCTATCAGATCGACTATGCCGCTCGTGCGGAGGAATTCGCCGATGCGGCGGCGCTCGACGCCTACTTGGATAAGGTCGTCGTTGCCGTCGCTGCCAATGGCATGGACGGCTACTCGTTCACGACCGACCCGTTGGCTGCGGATGCCACGGCTCGCATTATTGATAGGCTTGCCACGGCCAGAACTGACGGTCAGCTCCTCGTTTTCGAGGGTAATCCCCTGTCGCTCGCTGCCACCGACCGTGCAAAGATGGATTACGTCATCCTCGATACGGAGAAACTCGAAAATGTTTTGGATGTGAGACTCCATGCCCTGCACGCTGTTAACTATGCCGGCATCGAGGCCAATCGGCTGCTGCTGACCGCCGAAATCAATGCGGCGCTGTTCGATGAAGACCGCACCGAGCACGCCGCTGTCGACGAAATGTCGCGCCGCGTCGTCGAACTCGGGCCTTATGCGGGGCTTGCGGCTTACAATATTGCCGAAGATTACTACCATTCCAAGATGAACTACCAAACCATCCGGCAGGCGATACAAACGTTGAACCCCTCTAAATAAAGACAGTCATGAACATGAAAAAGATACTAATGGCGGTTCTCGTTTCGCTCGTGGCTTTCACGGCCTGCGAGAACTACGGCGATGACAATCACAAGTTCGACAATGTCGTATACCTCGACGTCGCTTCGACGAGCGACGCACAGCTCACGACCTTCAGCAACACCCGGGCTACCTACGATTGCGCGTTGCAGGCGGTACTGACATATCCGGCAGGACAGGATGTGGCGGTGACGCTCACGGTCGACCCGTCGCTCGTCGGGACGTACAATGCCCGTTACGGTACGGAGTGGACGATGCTCGATTCAAAATATTATTCTTTGCTGTCCGAAACTGTGACCATTCCGGCAGGGAAGACGACCTCCGATGCTGTCACGCTGCGCCTCCGTGAACTCACCGGAGAAGGAGATGAGCAGACCGGAGCTTTGCCAATCGACGAAACCTATCTGGTTCCAGTACGCATCGGTAGCGCATCGATCGATGTGTTGCACGGCTCCGACGTGGCTTACTACGTCGTCAAACGCTCCTCGGCCATCACCGTCGCGGCACAACTTACGGACAACTGGATCGAGTTCCCGACCCTCGATAAGTATTCCGAAAGCAGCAAGGATTGGAACGGCCTGCGGGCTGTGACCTACGAGGCCCTGATTTACATCGACGAATTCGTGAAAACCAATACTGAAGGCAATCCCGTCAACATCTCGTCCGTCATGGGCGTTGAGCAGTACCTGCTGCTGCGTATCGGCGATACGAATTTCGAGCGCGAACAGTTGCAGTTCGACGGTTCGGGCAGTGGCTCGGGCTTCGGCAAGATTCCCGGACGCGACGCGATGAAGCATCTCGAAACGGGGCGCTGGTACCATGTGGCCTGCACCTACGACCAGAATACCCGCACGGCCCGCATCTACGTCGACGGGCAGATTCAGAGCGAAGTCACGGGCGTGGGCATCACGACGCAGAACGATAAGAACTGCATCAACTTGGCCATGCGGGCGCTCTACGACCTGTGGAACACCGCTCCCGAGGGCGACAAGGCCCAGTACGAAGAACTGGGGTACGATGGCCTGAGCGAGGCCTATCAGTTCTTCATCGGCCGCTCCTACGACGACTATCGGCCTCTGAACGGCAAGATCGCCGAGGCGCGTGTATGGTCTGTGGCCCGCACGCTGGAACAGATTTGGGAAAATATGTATGAAATCGAAAACCCGGAGAACGATTCGACGCTACTCGGATACTGGAAATTCAACGAGGGGTCTGGCAATACCGTAAAGGACTATTCGATGTACGGCAACGACGGCGTCGCCAAATACGACATCATCTGGCCGCAGGGCATCGAGATTCCGAAACTTAACGAAAACAACGAGTAACTATGAAGACGATTTTTGATTTGCAAACAGGGGTGGTAACGCTTCTCTGCACGGCGGCACTCGCGGGCCTTACGGCCTGCGAGGCCGATCCCGTGATGCAGGAAAGCGGGAAGTTGCCCGACAAAGGTTCCATCGAAGAGGTTCATGTGATGTTGTGCAGCAGCAATTCCGTGGAAAATAGGGTCGATGTGCTGCTGACCGAAGGAGGGGTTATGACGAAGAACTTCTACTTGAGGCAGACACAGCCGGCGGCAGCGGGATATTCGCTCGACGCATGGTGCGATGCATCTTTGCTCAATGACTACGATGCCGGAGATGAAATCGAACGAACGCTGCTGCCGGAGGCGAATTACGAGTTTCCCGACGGCAAGACGCTCGACCTCTCGGCCGCAACGCAGCGCTCGGAATTGAAACGTATCAAGTTCTCGGCAAGCGGACTTGCCGCCGGGGAATATGTACTACCGCTTACGGTCGCTGCACAGGACGCACCGGACGCGGACAAGACGCTTTACTACAACGTTTCGGTTCGCCAACCCTACACCGACGAATACACCCTGCACGACGGCCACGACCTGTTCTTCGTGTTCTATGTCAATACGAACGATTTTCAGCCGTTGCTGGTCTTGGATTACATTATGCAGAAGAAACTGGCGCGCGGCTCGACCGTAGCATGGCACGAGGCCGTAGGCAACATCGTCAACCTGCGCACTGTCCAGGTCGGCTACGATGCTGCAGCCGGCCGAGCCCTGCTCAACCTTGGATCCGACATGACCTATGTGCTCAGCCAATCGACGAAATATATCCGTCCTTTGCAGGAACACGGACGCAAGGTATGTATCAGCATCGAAGGCGGAGGCACGGGGCTCGGGTTCTGCAACCTCACCGATACCCAAATCGAAGACTTCGCCGCGCAGGTCAAGACCGTTATCGAACAATACGGACTCGACGGTGTAAACCTCTGGGATCGAAATTCCGGCTACGGCAAGGAGGGCATGCCGGCTGTGAATACGACCTCCTATCCCAAACTCATCAAGGCGCTGCGCGAAGCCCTCGGCACGGAAAAATTGCTGACGCTGACCGTTTACGAGGAGCCGACCGCTACTTTCTGGAATACGGAAGCGACGGGCGGCATCGCCGTCGGAGACTATATCGACTATGCATGGTCGGGCTACAACAGCGAGAGCGAAGCCCCGCAGCTGCTCGACCCGTGGCATCCCGAACAGGAATATGTTTCGGCCTATACGCAAAAGCCGATTGCCAACCTGCCCAAGGAGCGGTACGGCTGCATCAACTTTCCCATCTATCCTGCTGCCCGAACGGAAGAAGAGGCTATGATGCAGGAGCCGGGCTTTCTTATAGACTGGATTTTGGCCGATTATAGACCGAACAATATCATTGTCTTCGATGATTTGCGCGCCCATTTGCAGGACAATTATGAAACAGCATGGGACGGTACATTTGCAATGCATTGTACGTTTATGGACCCTGAAAACAACCTCATTTTGGGAAGCAGAAAAGGATATAATTACCTGTTCGATAAAAACAGGCTCTCTAATATATCCGAGGGCATATACAATTACGGCAAATGGCTGAAAGACTGGAATTGATAAAAACGGTCGACAAAATACACCTGTGTTCTTCCATTTTATCCTCTCACAGCTCTTTAACCGGAGCAAAAACAATTAAAATTCAAATCAAAATGAAACAAAACTTCAAATTATTCGCAGCATTGGCAGCCAGTGCAGCGATGATGATCTCCTGCCAGCAGGCAGAAGAACCGACGATGGACAAGGCCCAGGAACCTGTCGTCAAAACACGTGCTTACGGGGACAAAACTCCGAAGGTCACCATTTATGTCGAGACCAACGACGTGAACCCGCTTAATGCCGGCGACTACCTGCTCTCCGACGGTTCGGCCTATGCCGATATCGTGGAGTTCTTCGCCGCCAATCTCAACAAGGAGACGGTCAACGGAGTAGTGCGTCCGACCCTCTATCTGAACGACAAGATGACCAACCTGCTCGAAAACGGCGGTGCTGCCACCTATGTAGCCGGTCTGCAGGCTAAGGGCATCAAAGTCGTGCTCACCATCCTGCCTAACTGGCAGAATATCGACTTCACGAGTCTCAATGACACGCAGGCCGATCAGCTTGCAACGATTCTCGCCTATGCCGTAAATAAGTACGGACTCGACGGTATCGGATTCGACAACGAGTACGGCGGCACGGTGACCTCCGTTTCCGGTTCGTATGGCAACCTGATCACCAAACTGCGCGCCAAGCTGCCCGCCGGCAAGTTGATTACCCTCTTCCAGTACAATATCGGCTACAATCAGATCAACGCGACAGCCGGAGCCAAGCTCGACCATGTCTATTCCAACTTCGGTTACAACACGTATATCAGCACTTCCGGCGTAACCAAGGAGCGCTATGCACCGTTGTCGATCAATCTGGGTTCCATCGGTAGCAATGTATCTTATTATGGGGATAGAGCCTATGATTTGACCGAGGCCGGTTACGGTGGAATCATGCACTTCAACCTGCGTACGAGAACCGATTCCGATCCGCTGTCGCTGTTCAATTCCATTGCCGATGGAGCTTGGGAGGAAACCGTTACTTGCGAGAATGGTAACCGCCCGCAGGACTGGACGTTCGTCAGCAGCGGTTATACCATCACCTACGACGAGGCTACGGCCGAATAACTCCTCTGAGATGTATTTTGTTGACCTGTTTAGAATCGGTTGAGCATCTGTAAGCGCCCCGATTTTGACCCGCACATCTTTTGAGGTGTGCGGGTGTTTTTAACTTTCGGATAAAAAAGCCGTTCGAAGAATATTCGAACGGCAATAAGAAAATATCCGGATGTAAATGTTGACCGATTCAGAATGTGAGCATCTGTAAGTCTTTTTGTATTGAAAAATTCACTTTTAATGAATCGTAACCGGTATTTTCTTTATGAAACGCATAAATTATAAATTTATTGTAGCAAAATCAAACTTCTCGGTTAAACCATAAATGAAATAGCATAAAATAAAAGCACGGACTTAACCTATTGACACCTGAGGAATGCTACAACCCGATGAACAGATAGGAGAAGCCCGTGCTGTTTTTTGCACGATTTCCCCTATCATCCCGTCCATCTTGTCTTTGTAGCATTTTCAGGTGTCGATGACAGGATTCGACAGCTATTCGCCGTTTGGCAAAGATAAGAAAATTATCCTACAGATACAATATATGCAATTTAATTCATTGTAATAAACGACAAATATAGATGGACAAATTGTTGCATACATCTTTGTTCAGAGCCATCTTAAAATCATTGAATCGAAAAGTTGTTTCTGAAAAAAGGCTGCAAACTTACTTTTTGAAATTTGCCCGCCTCATTACAGCACTTTGCGATGACACAGATTGTCTGTCGGCATTACATACGTTAAATTATACGCAAATCCAGTTTCGATTTCTGCTTTCTCGAATTCATGAACCGTCCGTTTCGCTTCCGCCATATATACACCGGGTTGTCGACATGACTCTCGAATTTATCTGCTTGGAAAAAGAGTTGTTATATCATCGTATTGAACACCCGCGATCTTTCATATCTGAACCTGCATTTACTTCACCGCTCCATTGGTCCAAACACTATCCTGCGATCAGCGTTTCGGAAATCCTTTGCGGACTCGATCGGATGACTCCACCTCCTTTCGTGCTGGCAGATGGTTCGACAGCTCCATTCAATTTGGTTGTTCGGGTCTTCGAGAATACATTGCATGTTAAACTCGGCGATCCGACTGATGTCAAACGCCGTGTTCTGGAACGCAAGAAAGATCGCACAAAATTTACCGATGCACTGCTTTATTCCTTGAATAAGGAAGATGAATGATTTTTTTCGATTTTTTATATCCGGGCGGATATCCGGACATGTAATTGGGTATCCTGAAAATTCCTATTTTTGCAAAGCAAACCAACCAATTCTGTGTAAGTCGAATTATGGAAAACTTGGACAAAAGCCAATTTATCGTCCTGCTCGAAACATCTCTCAACCGACGATTACTGTCCCCTGAGCAGAAGACTCTCGACGCTGCCTATGAAGATTACATCGACCTGCTGCACGGTCTTACTGTTCAATCCTGTAAATCGTCCCTCGACCTGCTGCACGAACTTGCCCGCCTCCAATCCTGCCTGATGCGGTTGCAGGAGCGAATTGTCGAAAAGGAATCTCCGCAAGTGTTGTTGCTCAAATCGGCGCTTCTATTGACGAATTTCGAGATCCGTTTAGTCTTTACCCGGGTTCGTTATCCGTCCATCGCCGCCCCGGTGTCGGTCGAAGTCCCCAAGTCGCCGCTGTTCCTCTCCGAGCAATTCACACCTACGGATATCATGGAGCTTGCTACGGCCCTGCAACTCTCCGGAGCCATACGCCGCATCGACGGCACACGGATCGATCTGGCGACACTTGTCGATGTGCTTTCCGGAACTTTCAACGTCCGTATCAACAACCCGGAGCAGTGCCGCCATACGCTCATCAACCGAAAGTTGCGTCTGACGCATTTTCTCGACATCCTGCGCAACAATCTGATTGCCTACAGCCAGCGATAGGCAGTCTGTTTTTATTCAGCATCACGCTCCGGGGATTCATCTCTCGGAGCGTTCTTTATGCGGTGCGGACAGTGACGGACTGGAGCGGACATGGGTACCTGTTTTTCTGCCGGAGATGTATCTTCGGGACTTTTAATATTCTCTGCCATGCAACAGGAAGATGATTTGAAAGCCCTTGAAAATATCGTGCAGTTCGCCCGCGGGCTGGGCGTGTTTTTTTTGGTGCTGCACGTGTATTGGTATTGCTACGAATGGCTCTCGTCATGCGGCCTGACCTACGGTTATGCCGACCGTCTCCTGCTCGATATCCAGCGGACAACTCTTCTTTTCTCCTCTCCCGTCATTACGAAACTCTGCGCCTTTCTGTTCCTCGCGCTTGGCTGCTACGGCACGAAGAGCGTCCGCAACGGCAGGGTCGACAGGCGGCATATCGTCGCTGCCGCCTGCCTCGGCTTCCCGCTGTTCTTTCTGAACGGCTTTCTGCTGTCGCTGCCCGCTGGGATCGGCTTCCAGGGCTGGAGCTACACGCTGACCCTTGGTGCGGGCTACCTCAGCCTGCTGGCCGCCGGCGTGTGGCTGCGGCGTCTTCTGAAACAGCCCCTTGCCGACGACCCGTTCAATGACCGCAATGAAAATTTCCTTCAGGAAGAACGTTATCTCAACAACGAATATTCAGTGAATCTTTCCACCCGTTACCGCTATAAAGGAGCATGGCGCGAGGGATGGATCAATGTCATCAACCCGTTCCGTGCGACGCTAATCCTCGGAACTCCCGGTTCGGGTAAGAGCTACGCGGTCTTAAATAACTATATCAAACAGCATATCGAGAAGGGATTCTCGATGCTCATCTATGATTATAAGTTCGACGATTTGACGCGCATCGCCTATAACCACTTGCTCCGGCATCTGGACAAATACACCGTCAAACCGAGATTCTGCATCATCAACTTCGACGATCCCCGCCGCTCGAACCGCTGCAATCCCATCGACGCCCGCTTCATGGACGATATCTCGGATGCCTACGAAAGCGCCTACGTCACGCTTTTGAACCTCAATAAGACGTGGGTGGACAAGCAGGGTGACTTCTTCACCGATTCGGCCGTCATTCTGCTGGCGGCGATCATCTGGTACCTGAAAATCTATGACAACGGACATTATTGTACCTTCCCGCACGCCATCGAGTTTCTGTGCCAACCTCTCGAAAAGATTTTCCCGATTCTTTCATCTTATCCCGAACTGGAAAACTACCTCTCACCCTTTATGGATGCGTGGAAAAGCAATGCGCAGGATCAGTTGCAGGGACAGGTGGCATCGGTGAAAATCCCGCTCTCGCGTATGATCTCTCCGCAGCTCTATTGGGTGCTTACGGGCAATGACTTTACACTCGACATCAATAACCCTGAGGAGCCGAAAATCCTCTGCATGGGCAACAACCCCGACCGGCAGAGCATCTACGGCGCGGCGCTGGGACTCTATAATTCGCGCCTTATCCGGCTTATCAATAAAAAGGGGAAATTGAAATCGTCGCTTATCATCGACGAACTACCGACGATTTATATCCGGGGGCTGGATAACCTCATAGCCACGGCCCGCTCGAACAAGGTCTCCGTCTGTCTGGGATTTCAGGACTTTTCGCAGTTGGAGCGCGACTACGGGGAGAAGGAGGCCAAGGTCATCATCAATACCGTGGGCAACATCTTTTCGGGACAGGTCGTGGGCGACACGGCCCGCACCTTGTCGGACCGCTTCGGCAAGATCGTCCAGCTGCGCGAGTCGCACTCGGTTTCGAACGAGAACGTTACGACTTCGACCAATACACAACTTGAAACGCTGATTCCGGCTTCGAAGATTTCCAACCTCACGCAGGGTATGTTCGTCGGCTCGGTCGCCGACAACTTCGACGAGCGCATCGAGCAGAAAATCTTCCATGCCGAGATCGTCATCGACAACGAAAAGGTCAAGGCGGAAACCGCATCCTATGTCCCCATTCCCGAAATATCCTCTTTTGTCGGCGAGGACGGCAAGGACCACATGGAGGAGATTGTCCGGGAGAACTATTATCGGGTCAAGGCCGATGTTGCGGAGCTTGTCCTCCGGGAGATCGCTCGCATCGAGGCCGACCCGAAATTATCGCAGTTGCTCCCCAAGAAAAAACAAGGATGAGTGTGGGCGTTTTCCGGAAAAAAGTTATCTTTGTCGTCCGAATTTTTTAATACCGAAAAACTATGAAAGAGTTGATTGAAAAAATCCAGCAGGCTTACGACGCATTCTCCGCCGAGGCAGCGCTTCAGGTGGAGAAAGGCAACAAAGCTGCCGGAACTCGTGCCCGCAAAGTATCACTTGAACTTGAAAAACTTCTCAAACAGTTCAGAAAAGAGTCACTTGAAGCATCGAAATAATTTTCATTCTGGTTCTGACAGTAGGAAAATGGCGAACTTCACGTGTACCATATCGAAAAAGCCTCTTCGCTTCACAGCGGAGAGGCTTCATTGATTATGACAAAGTTAAACATCAATTATGCGAAATTTCTATTTCGCTTTTGGAAAAAACAACTCCACTTTCGTATGTCTGTTGGCTTCCACGGGCGTATAGTCGGCAATTCCACCTTTGCTAACTCTGATAATCCGCTTGGCTGGTATTCCACGTTGTTCCAGTTCTGCGGTAATAAAACCTGCTCTCGATATACTCAAAGAATCATTGATACTTGATGTTCCTGTAGAACTGTCAGCAGCACCAGTTACCCTCACGGATAAACTGTATTTCTTAGCTACACGAGCCAGTTCGTCAAGATTAAGCCTCTGTGAGGTATCCGTCAGATGTGTCGTATTGAGAGCAAAAAAGAAATAGATGGGTGTACCGATGCACTCTCCATCAGCGTATGAAAGAACCGTGGAATCCATAGCGAGGGTGTCCTGATGGGCGGACTGCACATTTCGGGAAGCCGTGTAATTATATGATGGCTTTCCATTCTCTGTCTGAAGAATAGTCGTGTCAAGAGGTGACGACCCGTCCCAATAGCTATGCTTCAATCTTGCACGAAGCGAGTTCAAACCGCTATAATTATTTATAGGATATCTGCATCCGGTTATATCGTCGTTGTCAAAGATATGGCTATATGTATCGAGTAGTCCTTCGATTTCCAGAATTTTCTTTAATTCCACGAGTGTTCGCTTATCTTGATTGTGACGTCCCACATAACGCCTGTTCTCCTCCGAAAGGAAGTTGCCATAATCGACAAGCAGTTCGTTCCGATGGATGTATGGTGCCGTATCCACCGCGCGCTTCCAGCCGACCTTACCGAGATGAAAGGTGAATCCGGCAGTCAGCGAAAGCATGTGATCGCCCAGACGGTTTGGATAGCCATATCCGTCGAAATCCTGGAATGTAGTTGTGTTAGAGAGTTCCAGCATAGCACTAACCCGTTTGGAAATACGGTATTGTGTTAGTATGCCGTAAGAAAGCGCAAAGGGATTGTTCCCG
>OMGX01001327.1_pt1 | contig 11074 bp, 6 predicted proteins | sample 1674381 | NCBI WGS metagenome assembly OMGX01 (sample SAMN05578582, study PRJEB25193) | human gut metagenome | biome: Human Microbiome; feature: human-associated habitat; material: feces | host: Homo sapiens | place: USA:Birmingham | reverse complement strand
ATACGAGATGCCTAAGTGACTGGAGTTCAGACGTGTGCTCTTCCGATCTGAAACACATCCCCCAAGTGCTGTTTCCCGAAGTCCGGGCGGGATCTGTTTCCCTACCTGATACATGGTAAGAAGCATTTCGTCAAAGGGGATCAGCTGTTTTACTCCGCTTAATGCCAGTTCGGCTCCGGTCAGTGCAACTGCCACACCGGCGGCATTTCGTCCCTGGCATGGACATTCTACAAGTCCGCCGATAGGGTCGCATACCAGTCCAAGGAAATTCATCAGAACAGAAACAGCAGCGTGGAGACATTGCTCCGGAGTTCCGCCCATAAGCTCAACAGCGGCAGATGCAGCCATAGCAGAAGCAACACCAACCTCTGCCTGACAGCCTCCCACAGCGCCTGCTACCGTAGCGTTGCGCATAGCAAGATATCCAATCGCGCCTGCATTAAAAAGAGCATCAATGACTGCAGAATCACTTAAATGATATTCCTCCTGAAGCGCCAGCAGAAGACCGGGCAGGACACCGGAGGAGCCTGCTGTAGGCGCTGCGACGATCAGTCCCATAGTGGTATTGGTTTCCAGAACAGCCATGGAGTAGGCAATGGCTTTTGAAAGAACCGGGCCGCAGATGGAATTTCCGTTAAGACGATGACGGTTGATCTGCTGCGCCTCTCCTCCGATCAGTCCTCCGATGGATTTTTTTGGAGAATTGATGGGAGCAGCCACAGACTCACGCATGATTTTCAGGGAACGATCCATCTGGGCTGTAATGGCCTCTTCTGTGGTTTCTGAAAGGATGCACTCTCTTTTTTTCATAATGGATGAGATGGTGCAGTTTTCTTTTTTGCAAAGCTCAAGGAGCTCCTGTGCATTCTTAAAATCCATGTGTTAACTTCTCCTTTGAATTGGTATAAAGATTACATCCTGAACATTAGGGTTCTGGAGGATCTGTGCTTCTGCATCCTCCGGCAGAGTGCCATCGAATTCTATGATGCTGTAGGCAATATCTCCCTTTGTTTCCCGAAAGAGCTTCATAAAAGCAATATTGACGTTTTTTTCGCTGAGACAGCCTGTGATATGGGCAAGAACTCCCGGACGGTCATAATGGACGATGATCAGAGTGCTGTATTCGCCGGAAAAATCCACATCAATGTGGTTGATCCTGCTGATCCTCATTTTGCCGCCGCCAAGAGATTCTCCGCGCACGGTATAAGAACGCCCTCCGGAACAGGTGATATGGATATCGACTGTATTAGGATGAATATCCGGATCCGGATCGGCTTCGATATATTTGTAGGAAATGCCACGTTCTTTTGCAATAGAAAAGGCATTTGGGATTCGTCTGTCATCTGTCGAAAATCCCATGACACCGCCGAGAAGAGCAAGATCTGTTCCATGTCCTTTATAAGTCTGGGCAAAAGAATTATATAATGTAAATTCTACATCTGTGATGGGGCTGTCAGCCATCTGCTGAGCCAGAAGCGCTATGGAGCAGGCTCCGGCTGTATGAGAACTGGAAGGACCGATCATTTCCGGCCCAAGCACATTAAAAACACTGATAAATGCCATAAAATTTTCCTTTCTGAGTCAGTCATTTTAATATAACTGCTGTACTTATCAGTATACCATATCAGAACAGAAAATAAAATATTAAGCATTGGCCTTATGAAATTATACATGTTATAATAGTATAGTTTACATAGAAGATTCTATGAACAGATCATTACTTTAAGAAAGGAGTACCTGATAAAATGAAAGAAGATACCAAAGAAACCGGACTGCGTCTCTTAAAAAAGGGCAGGCAGGGAATCCTCAGGGTGGTATTCAGCCGTTCCGGACTGATCCTTGTCCTTCTTGCTGTACAGGTTCTGTTCCTGTTCAGTATTTTTCACTGGTTTGAAGAGTTTTTGCCTCATATTTATGGTGGAGTTGTGATCTTCACTGTGTTTATGGTACTGTATCTTTTAAACAGCTCCATGGATCCGACAGCAAAGATCACCTGGCTGGTGGTAGTTATGCTTCTGCCGGTGTTTGGCGCCCTTCTGTTTCTCTATACTCAGGAGAATGTAGGCCATCGGGCACTGAAAAACCATTATGCTCAGCTGAATAAAGAAACGGAGAACTCTATTCCGCAGAAGCCGGAAACAGAAAAAGCACTGCAGAAGGCAGATCCCGGGGCAGCAGGCCTTTGCTGTTATGTGCGCCGCAGCGGATGCTATCCGGTATACGATCATACTTCTGTCACCTATTTTCCTTTGGGAGAGGATAAATTCCGTGAAATGCTGATCCAGCTGGAAAAAGCAGAGCATTTTATTTTTCTGGAGTATTTTATTGTAAATGAAGGAGAAATGTGGGGCAAGATCCTGGAGATCCTGGCGCGAAAGGTAAAAGAGGGAGTAGATGTAAGAATGCTCTACGACGGCACCTGCGAGCTATCCACACTGCCTCATGATTATCCGAAGAGACTTCAGAAGCTGGGGATTAAATGTAAAATGTTTGCTCCTATCAAGCCTTTTGTATCTACCCATTACAATTACCGGGATCATCGTAAGATTCTGGTCATCGATGGAAAGACTGCTTTTAATGGAGGCATCAACCTGGCGGACGAGTATATTAATACCTATGTAAAATACGGCCACTGGAAGGATACTGCAGTAATGGTACAGGGAGAGGCAGTCAGCAGCTTTACCAGGATGTTCCTGCATATGTGGTATCTGGATGAAAAGGAAACAGATTTCGACAGATTTTTGAACGTACCTGTGACGCCCCAGGCTGAAAACGGCTTTGTTATGCCTTACGGCGACTGTCCTCTGGATAAAGATAAGGTGGGAGAACAGGTTTATATAGACATGCTGAACCGGGCTCAGAATTATATACATATAATGACACCGTATCTGATCCTGGACGGCGAACTGGAAAATGCACTGAAATATGCAGCTGAACGAGGGGTTGACGTAAGGATTATTCTTCCTGGTATTCCGGATAAGTATATTCCATTTGCGCTTGCGCTGACACACTATAAATCTTTATTGGAATCCGGTGTAAAAATATATGAATACACACCTGGTTTTATCCATGCAAAAGTTTTCGTATGTGATGACCGCGAAGCTGTTGTGGGTACGATTAATCTGGATTACCGAAGTCTGTACCATCATTTTGAGTGTGCTACCTATATGTGGGGAACGGACTGTATTCCTCAGATTAAAGAGGATTTTGCACTTACCCAGGAAAAATGCCGGGAGATTACGGTGGATATGATCCGGTCAGAACCTCTGAAACGTCGGGTACTTGGCTTTATTGCAAAGGCTGCCGCGCCGCTACTGTAGTCGATACTCGGGACAGGAGGCTTGTTAATGCTGAAAATAATCCTTTTAATTTTGTATATCGCTACGATCCTGGCAGTTATCTTCTGGGAGCGTAAAAATCCAACAGAAGCAATGCTCTGGGTACTTGTGATGGTGTGTATTCCCTATGCAGGGATGCTGCTTTACCTGGTATTTGGCAGTACTACAGCCATCAAACTGACGTCTGCTTTTCGACGCAAAAGACTGAGCAGACGTCTGCCTGCTGCCAGGGAGCCGCAGGATCTGCTGACAGGGCAGAAGTTTTCTGAAGAAGATCTTCAGGTGATGCAGTTCAATGCAAATTATAATAACAGTCCTGTGACATGTTATGACGATTATCAGGTGTTTATCACAGGCGAGTCACATTACCGCGCGCTGTTCCAGGATATAAAAGAAGCAAAAGAAAATATCTATGTGCTGTTCTATACCATTCATCATGATGTGATGGGGGAAGCTCTGGTCAAAGCATTGACGGAGAAGGCAAAAGAAGGGGTTACGGTTCTGGTGATGTGCGATTTTATTGCTAATCTTTCCACTCCCGGTAAGATGTTTAAACCTCTGGTAGAAGCAGGCGGAAAGGTGATTCGCGTCAAACCTTATCTGACACATTACCGCAGCCACCGTAAGATCGTTACTATCGATCATAAGATCGGTTATATCGGAGGTATGAATATCGGGAAACAGTATGCGAATCTGGCCGAAAAGAAAAATCCCTGGCGTGATACACAGATCCGCCTGACAGGAGCCTGTACAGCAACGTTGGACGGATATTTTATGACAGACTTTTTATGTGCGGTTCACCGCAGAGACTGGGAAGATATGGTGAAACATATGGAATCTATTCAGCTTCCGCAGCAGCACAGATCTCCTAATCTCTGTCAGTTTGTTGTGGGAGGCGTGGACAATGACAGGGAAGCTGTCAAAATGAACTACTTAAGCATGATCCGCAGCGCCAAAAAGAAGATCAGGATCCAGTCCCCTTATTTTATTCCGGATGCTTCTGTCCTTGATGCGCTCAAAACGGCGGCAGCCTCCGGTGTGGAAATCGATCTGATGATCCCCGGGATCAAAGCAAGCTTTTTTCTTGATCCGGTGACTACATATTATGCCGGGCAGATCATGGAGTTTGGAGCCAGGGTTTATAAATATCACGGTTATATCCATGCAAAAACTATGACTATTGACGGTGAGTTATGCTGTATCGGATCCGTCAATATGGATATGCGATCTTTGATGGTAGATGATGAGATCTGTGGTATTTTCTATGCGAATGATCTGGTGCAGGAATATATCGCCATTTTTGAGAATGATATTCAGAATTGTGATCCTTACCTTTATGATCAGTTTCTGGAACGAGGGCAGAAAGAAAAAATTGCCGAATGTGTATTTCTTCCATTTGCTCCGCTGATGTAATTGCCAGAAGATGATCTTACTTAAAAATGAACAGGAAATGAGGAGATTTAATGAAAAATAAATTTACACTGGTTTTAAAAAGCATAGTGTTTCTGGTTATAGTTGGAATGCTTGCTTTTTCGGCAGATCCGGTTTACGCAGGAAAGGAACAAACATCAGGAAAAGAAGAGGCTGACCGGTCTGAATCTTCGGGAGTGAAAATGAATATGGAAGATGGGGAATACTCTATTCAGGTAGACCTGGAAGGCGGAAGTGGTAAGGCAGGTGTGGTTTCTCCCACTGTCCTGATCGTACGTGACGGCAGAGCGTTTACCAGACTTCAGTGGAGCAGTTCCAATTATGACTATATGATCGTAGATGGAGAAAAATATCTTCCTGTTAATGAAGAAGGGATGAACTCCATATTTGAAATCCCGATTCTGGCCATGGACGAACCAGTAGAAGTGATCGCAGATACCACAGCCATGGGAACACCTCATGAAGTAGAATACACACTGCTGTTTTATGCGGATTCTATTGGTTCTAAAGGGCAGCTTCCTCAGGAGGCAGCCAAAAGAGTGGTAGGCGTTGCCCTCGTGATCATTGTGGGCGGCGGGATCCTGAATTATTTTGTGAACAAACGAAACCGCTGCTGAAAATAACCAGCATTTTCTGTAAACATTAAATTTTTATAAAGTCATTGCATTTTGAAATAAAAAGGTGCATAATAACAGCAATGAAAAAAAGGATGTAAGGGAGTAGCTGACACCATAATGGCGTAACAGAATCAACATCATGGCCGTGGGTCTGGTTTTGTTTGAAACAGCGAGACTTATCTATGGGAGTAGTCCCTGGATAAGTCTCTTTTTGTTTATTAGGAAAGTAGTACATTCTGTATTAACTTTCTTGGTGAATAGTATCAGATATCGGCAGCAGCCTATGAAATCTTCTGAATATGGGTATGATTTATAACAGAAGAGTCAGTGGAAAGGAGTGACAGGGAAACATCCCATTCATAAAGACATTGGAAATTTTTCCGGAGTCTGTCATCAAAATAAAAACCGTGCGGGACTTAAGGTCTGACTGCACAGAAACGGAGGCAATATGAAAGAATATTTGTCAAGTTTAGAAGAGGTTCTGAAAGAGCAAAATTCCTCTCAGGAAGGTCTTACTACAGGAGAAGCCCAGGAACGCCTTTCTAAATATGGGAAGAATGAACTGGAAAAAGGCAAAAAGACATCTCTTATCCAGCGTTTTCTGAAGGAACTGGCAGATTCTATGATCATTATCCTGATCGTAGCTGCCATTATATCTGGTATTACTGCTTTTTATGAAGGAGAATCTTTTGCAGATGTGATCATCATCCTTTCCGTAGTAGTGATCAATGCGGTTCTGGGCGTTGTACAGGAAAGCAAGGCAGAAGCTGCCATTGAAGCACTGCAGGAGATTGCAGCCGCAACCAGCAAGGTTCTTCGTGATGGAAAAGTAACCGTTCTGAAAAGTGACGAGCTGGTTCCGGGTGATGTTGTACTTCTGGAAGCCGGAGATGCAGTTCCGGCAGACGGACGTATCATTGAGTCAGCCAGCATGAAGATCGAAGAGGCCGCTCTTACCGGAGAATCTGTTCCGGCAAACAAAATCGCAGGTCTTCTGAAATTGGATACAGGCGAAAAGGATGTTCCTTTGGGCGACCGTAAAAATATGGCGTACATGGGATCCACCGTTGTTTACGGACGTGGAAAGATGGTCATCACTGGAACCGGAATGAAAACTGAAATGGGTAAGATCGCAGAAGCTCTTTCTATGGCTCAGGATGAGGCAACTCCTCTCCAGCTCAAGCTGAATCAGCTGAGTAAAATTCTTACCGTTCTGGTGCTCGGTATCTGTGTTGTGATTTTTGCTGTAGGTCTTTTCCGTGCAGGTATCAGCAGCGATACGATTCTCAGTACCTTTATGGTTGCTGTTTCTCTTGCAGTTGCAGCAATTCCGGAAGGTCTGGCAGCAGTTGTTACCATCGTGCTTTCTATCGGCGTTACAAATATGTCCAAGAGAAATGCGATTATCCGTAAGCTGACTGCAGTAGAAACCCTTGGATGTACACAGATCATCTGCTCTGACAAAACAGGAACACTGACCCAGAACAAGATGACCGTAGTGGAGCATGTAGCAGATGATGAAAAGGCTCTGGAGACAGCAATGGCTCTTTGCTCCGATGCAGAGTATGATGCAGATGCAGGAGAGGCTGTTGGCGAGCCGACGGAATGTGCCCTTGTCAATGACGCTGCCAAAAACGGTATGATCAAGACACAGCTGAAAGAGGAATATGTCCGTGTTGGAGAGGCTCCTTTTGATTCCCTCCGTAAGATGATGTCCACGGTTCATGAAACAAAAGAGCATGAGATCATCCAGTTTACCAAGGGTGCGCCTGATGAAGTACTGAAATGCTGTACCCATGCTATGGTAAACGGAGAAAAAGTACCTATGACAGAAGAGGTACGTGCTTCTATTCTGAAGAGCAACAAGGCTATGGCTGACAGAGCGCTCCGTGTTCTCTGCGGCGCCTTCCGTCAGTGGGATAAGATGCCGGAAAATACAGAACCGGAATTTCTGGAGCAGGATCTTACTTATCTTGGTCTTTCCGGTATGATTGATCCGGTACGTCCGGAAGTGAAGGCTGCTATTGTAGAGTGCCGTGAAGCCGGTATCCGTCCGATCATGATCACTGGTGACCATAAAGACACAGCAGTTGCTATTGGTATGGAGCTGGGTATCCTGACGGATCCGTCTCAGGCCATCACCGGAGCACAGTTAAATGAAATCAGCGATGAAGACTTCGAAAAGAGAGTAGAAGAGATTTCCGTCTATGCCCGTGTACAGCCGGAGCATAAGGTTCGTATTGTTAATGCCTGGAAGAAAAAAGGCATGATCACAGCCATGACAGGTGACGGTGTCAACGATGCTCCTTCCATTAAGAGCGCTGACATCGGTGTGGGTATGGGTATTACCGGAACAGACGTTACCAAAAATGTTGCCGATATGGTCCTTGCAGATGACAACTTTGCTACCATCGTTTCTGCGGTAGAAGAAGGACGCCGTATTTACGCAAATATCCGTAAAGCCATTCAGTTCCTTCTTGCTTCCAACCTGGCAGAGGTTCTGGCAATCTTCTTCTCTACCATGATCGGATTTACCATCCTGAAGCCGGTACATCTTCTCTGGATCAACCTGATTACAGACTGCTTCCCGGCTCTGGCACTTGGACTTGAAAAGAGCGAATCCGATATCATGAAAAAGAAACCTCGTGATCCGAAGGAAGGAATCTTTGCCGGCGGAATGGGCTTTGATGTAGCTTTCCAGGGCGCAGTAGTTACGCTTCTGGTGATGCTCTCTTATCTGGTAGGACACAGAATAGAATCCGGTGTATGGGAATTTGTAAACAGCGCTGACGGAACGACAATGGCATTCCTTACACTTTCTATGGTGGAAATCTGCCATTCCCTGAATATGAGAAGCCGCCGTGGTTCCATATTCAAACTGAACAGCCATAACGTATTCCTTTATGGTGCAATGCTGGTATCTCTGATTCTGACAACTGTTGTTATCGAGGTTCCGTTTATTGCAAAAGCATTCCAGTTTACACCGATCGACTTTACCGAATATCTGATCGCTCTTGGACTTGCAGTCCTGATCATCCCGATCATGGAGATCGTAAAAGCCATTCAGCGGAAGCTTGGGAAATAAATCATAATATAATAATGAAAGATGCAGGGCAGCCGGAGAAATTCCGGCTGTCTTTTCTGTCTCTTGAAAAAATGGAAAAAACATGCTATGATACCACGGTAAAACTTTAAAGAAGTAATACGAAAAGAGGAGAAAAATTATGTGTGGTATTGTAGGATTTACAGGAGAACATCAGGCGGCGCCCATCCTTCTGGACGGGCTTTCCAAGTTGGAGTATCGTGGTTATGACTCCGCAGGGATTGCGGTAAAAGATGGAGAAAAACAACCGGAGGTCATTCGTGCCAAGGGACGATTGAAAGTTCTTACAGAAAAAACAGACAATGGGGCAGCTGTTCCGGGTACCTGCGGCATTGGACATACCCGCTGGGCTACTCATGGAGAGCCTTCTGTGACAAACGCCCATCCTCACATGAGTGATGATGGAAATGTAATCGCCGTACACAACGGTATTATAGAAAACTATCAGGAATTAAAGGACAAGCTTATTCGCAAAGGATATGTCTTTCATTCAGAGACAGACACGGAGGTTGCCGTTAAGCTTGTTGACTATTATTACAAAAAATATGAAGGAACACCGGTGGATGCCATCAATCATACAATGGTACGGATCCGTGGTTCTTATGCATTGGCGATTCTTTTTCAGGATTATCCGGAGGAAATTTATGTGGCACGAAAAGACAGCCCTATGATTCTGGGAATCTCAGATGGAGAATCCTATATTGCTTCGGATGTTCCGGCAATCCTGAAATATACAAGAAATGTTTACTACATCGGAAATCTGGAAATGGCTCGTGTCAGAAAAGGAGAGATTACTTTTTATAATCTGGATGGTGAGGAGATCCAGAAAGAATTGAAGACCATTGAATGGGATGCGGAGGCAGCAGAAAAATCCGGATTTGAGCATTTTATGATGAAGGAAATCTATGAGCAGCCAAAAGCAGTGGCAGATACTTTGAATTCTGTAATGAAGGACGAAAAGATTGATCTTTCTGAGGTCGGTCTTACTGAGGAGATTATCAGGGAGATTTCTCAGATATATATTATTGCCTGCGGCTCTGCCTATCATGTAGGAATGACAGCCCAGTATGTACTGGAAGATCTGACAGGAATTCCGGTACGGGTGGAGTCTGCATCAGAATTCCGATACCGGAATCCGATCATGGACCCGAAAGGACTTGCAGTGGTCATCAGCCAGTCCGGAGAAACTGCGGACAGCCTGGCAGCGCTCCGCGAGGCGAAAGAACTGGGGGTTCGTACACTGGGAATTGTAAATGTGGTAGGTTCCTCTATTGCGCGGGAGGCAGACAATGTATTTTATACCCTTGCAGGACCGGAGATTTCTGTAGCTACAACTAAGGCATACAGCACACAGCTGATGGCGGTTTATATACTGGCTCTTCAGTTTGCTCTTGTCCGAGAAAAAATCACAGAAGAGCAGTATGAGAAGTATATAGCAGAACTTCAGACTATACCAGAAAAGATCCGGAAGATTCTTGAGGATAAAGAAAGACTTCAGTGGTTTGCCGCAAAACAGGCAAATGCCCGAGATGTATTCTTTATCGGAAGAGGCATTGACTATGCTATCAGCATGGAAGGCAGTCTTAAAATGAAAGAAGTCAGCTATATTCATTCTGAGGCATATGCAGCAGGAGAGCTGAAGCATGGAACTATTTCCCTTATTGAAGATGGCATATTGGTGATCGGTGTTCTTACCCAGCCAGAGCTTTATGAAAAAACAGTCAGCAATATGGTAGAGTGCAAAAGCCGTGGGGCATATCTGATGGGACTTACCAGTTTCGGTAACTATAATATAGAAGAAACTGCTGATTTTACAGTCTATATTCCGAGAACGGATCCATATTTTGCGGCATCATTGGCAGTGATCCCTCTGCAGCTGATCGGATATTATGTCAGTGTGGCAAGAGGACTTGATGTAGACAAACCCCGTAATCTGGCGAAAAGCGTGACGGTGGAATAAGTATACAATACGCTATTAATTCCGATGAAATATCATAATATATAAGATTATTATCTGTCTTTTGTGGATAATTATCATTGGCAAAAAGTAAAAAAATAAAGGAAGAAGTCGAAACCTCTTCCTAATCATACAGAGTTATCTTATTGTTTAGTTGACGAGAAAAACATAAGGAGGATGAATTAAAAGGGATCACAGAACAGTCCTATAGGGCCTGTGTGGTTCAGGAGAGCGAAACGGATTGGGAGCGTGTTTGCAGTGATATCTGCTTTCCGGATGGGCATACGGTAAATCATGCATGAAAAAATTGCCAACGATTACTTGACAGTAAACGTAAAAAAATACCATTGACTGATTAGTAAGTAATGGATTATAATACTCTGGAATAGTGTGAAAAAGAATGTCGAAAAATAAAAGTTAATTTTCGAGTTTCTCAAGGAGGGAGTAAAGTCGATGTACGAAAAGAAAGCAACGGGATGGCTAAAGCACGCTGATTTTATATTGATTGATATCGTGTGTTTGGAACTGTCTTTTTTATTGGCATTTTATATACGTCAGGGAGGAGGGAATCCTTTTTCCAGTATATATTATAGAAGTATGTTTTTCATTCTGGCTTTTGCTCCCTCCT
>OMGX01001304.1_pt1 | contig 11210 bp, 10 predicted proteins | sample 1674381 | NCBI WGS metagenome assembly OMGX01 (sample SAMN05578582, study PRJEB25193) | human gut metagenome | biome: Human Microbiome; feature: human-associated habitat; material: feces | host: Homo sapiens | place: USA:Birmingham | reverse complement strand
CGCCGCGGCCGCGGATCATGCCGGAGGCATTGACCACCTCCACGTGGCTGGCCTTCATGGCCGCGCCCACGCCGGAGACCAGGGTGTGGATGACCTTTTCCTTGCGGGCCACCACGGCAGGCTGGTCCACATGGGACCCCTGGCACACCACGCCGAACTTGCGGCCGTACTCGGTGGTATAGTGATAGATCTTTGCGGAATTCAGCAGGACCTTGCTGGGGATGCAGCCCTCGTTGAGGCAGGTGCCGCCCAGGGCGCGCTGCTCGATCAGCAGGGTCTTCAGACCGGCCTGACCGGCGCGCTCTGCGGCCACATAGCCGCCGGGGCCGCCGCCCAGGACAATAACGTCATAGCTCATGGTGATATTTCCTCCAAATCAAATCTGGCAGCGTGTGCCGCGTCCTTATTTCGCCAGCAGCAGGTCGAAGTTGGCAATGTTGTTGGCCAGGGCCTGCAGGAAACGGGAAGCGGGAGCGCCGTCCAAAGCGCGGTGGTCATAGGTCAGGGACAGGTTCATGGTGGGATAGAACTCAGGCTGACCATTCTTCATCCGGATACGGGTCTCGATGTTGCACACGCCCAGGATACCCGTCTGAGGAGGATTGATGATGGGGGTGAAGGTGGTCACGCCGAAGGCGCCCAGGTTGGACACGGTGAAGGAAGCGCCGGTGAGCTTATCGGGAGAGATGGAGCCGCTGCGGCACTCGGCGGCCAGCTCCTTCATCTTCAGGCTGATCTCGGCCAGGCTCATCTCGTCAGCGTGCATGATGGTGGGCACCAGCAGGCCCCGGTCGGTATCCACGGCCACGCCGATATTGGCGTGCTTGAACAGCTTCATCTCATTGTCGCTGTAGTGGGCGTTCAGGGCGGGGAAATCCAGGATGGTCCGGGACACGGCGAAGATCACCATGTCGTTGAGGCTGATGCCGGGCAGACCGGCCTTTTCGCCCTCGGCCTTGATGCGGGCCCGCAGCTTCTGCATGGCGGTGACGTCCGCGAAGCTGTTGTGGGTCAGCTGGGCCATGTTGGACAGGGAGTCATGCATGTTCCGGGCGATGAGCTTGCGCAGGTGGGTGTTCTTGACGGTCTCAAACTCCGCCTCGGCGGCAGGAGCGGCGGCAGCGGCAGGAGCCGCGGCAGTCTCCGCTGCGGGAGCGGCGGCCTTGGTGCCCAGATCGGCGGTGGTAACGGCGCCGCTGAGACCGGTACCGGCCTCGCTGCCGGTGGCATAGGGACGGGCGGCGTCGGTGATGAAGGGCCCGGTCAGCGCCATAGCGGCGATGTCCCGCTCGATGATGCGGCCATTGGGGCCGGTGCCCTTGGCGTAACGGATGTCGATGCCCTTTTCCTCGGCCATTCTGCGGGCCCGGGGAGAAATGCGGATGGCTTCGCCATGGTTGACCATGGTGGGAGCCGCGGCAGCCGCGGCAGGGGCGGCCGCAGGCGCGGCAGCAGCCGCAGGGGCAGCCTCAGCAGCGGGAGCGGCCTTGCCGCCCAGGGAGAAGGGCTCGCCGGGCTTGCCCACCACGCAGACGATCTCCTTGACGGCGATCTCGTCGCCCTCCTCGCCGATGCACTTGAGGACGGTGCCGTCCTGCTCGCTCTCCACGTCGAAGGTGGCCTTGCCAGTCTCGATGGCAAACAGATAGTCGCCGGTCTTGACGGTGTCGCCTTCCTTGACATACCACTTGCTCAGGATGGCGCTGTCCTCGGACAGGCCCTTCTGGGGCATGCGGACGAACAGCACGTTGCCGGAGGGCGCAGTCTCGGCGGCAGGAGCCGCAGGAGCCGCAGGGGCAGCAGCAGGAGCGGCAGCCGCCACAGGGGCGGCAGCGGCGGGGGCATCGTCCGTCTGGAAGCTCTCGCCGGGCTGACCCACCACGCACACCAGCGCCTTCACGGGGACCTCGTCCCCCTCCTCACCGATGCACTTGAGGACGGTGCCGTCCTCCTCGCTCTCCACGTCGAAGGTGGCCTTGCCGGTCTCGATGGCGAACACAAAGTCGCCCTTTTTCACGGTATCGCCTTCCTTGACATACCATTTGCTCAGGATGGCGCTGTCCTCGGACAGGCCCTTCTGAGGCATACGAATCAATGAAGCCATAGTAGCGCGTTCCTCCTTTTACGCCTTGAAATCGTCCTCGATCTCCTGATAGGCGGCGGTGAAGTTGTTGAAGAAGCCCACGAACGGGGGATAGGAGAACAGGTCCTCCCAGGTCAGCAGACCCTCCTCGGGATCGGAGTAAGCCTGGTTGAACACCTTGCTCTGCTTCAGGACCTCCATGTACTTCTCCTCGGTGGGCTGGTCAATGATGGAAGCCAGCGGAGTGGGGTTGGCGTCGAATTCCTCCACCTTGCCGGTGACGGTGGTGATCAGGAAGGGCGCGCCGTCCACAGGAGCCATGGAGTTCTGGATGTGCCAGGGGCCGCGGACAGCGGCGGACATAATGGACAGGTTCTTATAGCCGCGCTGGGCCAGCATGCGATAGGACTTGCGCATAACGGCCTCGGAGCCGTGGCGGGCGATGACCTTGGCGTCTGCCACGCCCTTGGACTCCAGCTCGGCGGCGATCTTGTCGTCCAGCTGACCGGCCATCAGCACCAGATACTCCTGGTCGCGGCCCTTGCTCAGCAGCTCGGCGAAGGCCATGTGCTGGGTGATGGAGAAGTTCAGGGTCATGCACAGGCGATAGCCCTCCTCCAGCAGCACCTTCACGGCGGGCAGGGATGCCTCAACGGCAGGCAGCTTGTACACCACGTTGGGCTTGTCCATGTTCAGCTCCTTGGCCATGGCCCGGTTCCAGAAGTGGACCTGGTCGATCATGGCCTGGGTGTTGCGGATCTCGCGGGGGTCGACCTGCAGGCACACAAAGCCGTACTGGCCGTTGGTGGCCTCATAAATGGGAGCCAGGGCCCGGGCGCTGATGGCGCAGACCTTGGTGAACATCTGGGATGCCATGTCGGCGGTGGAGGCGCCGGGATTCTCGCGCTTGATCTGCTCCACCAGGGAGGCGTACTTCTCGGGGAAGTCCTTCTTATAGCCCTGGATCTTGCAGGGGTTGCTGGTGCACCAGCGGGCGCCGCGGCGCAGGGAGTGATCCAGGCCGGAGGCGTAGTCATGGCCCCAGACGGTGTTCAGCTTGCCCTGGCGGTACAGGTCGCCCATCTTGCGCATGGAGCTGTTGGCGATGGACTCGATCTCCTGGCGGGCAGCCTTGACGGCCTCGCCGCAGCCAAAGCCCTCGGCAAAGGCCAGCAGGTCCTCGGAGGCGGCCACGCGGGTGTCGTCGTCCACCAGCTTTGTCAGGGTCCAATCGGCCAGGGCAGAGCGCAGATCAATGGCGATCTCCACGGCGGTCTGCACATAGGCGTCCTTATTCTGAAGATCATCGGCAACCAGGGCCTTCAGTTCTTCCTTCAGAGAGAAGATGCTGTCATGGAAGCTGCTGACAGAGTCAGGGAACAGGATCGGACGGCGCTTCAGGGTTGCATACTCACTCATGATGAATTCTCCTTTTCAAATATGGTTCTATATTGAATAAAGGTATGACTGGTTCGATCCGGCCGGGCCGGAGCACAGGCGCGTTCATTTTGTTAAGAAATAAACATTTTCACATCGTTATAAAACATTTTCAAACGCCTTGGAACACTCTTTTATCATAATTTGATTTTAGCAATGAAGTGTCTCAGAGTCAACATGGAGTATTCGCTAAAAAAATGAAAATGCTTTTGTTAAATGTGCATAATAAATTTGTAAATAACATGTTCGGACATTTTTCAGACGCAAAATAACATGAAATTTGCTTCATTCGAACAAAGCGGCGTATCCTGGCAGAACTCGCCGGAACGGGACCGCCGTGCAGATTTGGGAGCCGACCCCTGGATGCCCGGTATTTTGCCGAAAAAAATATGCAATTTTCATATAGGCGAACAATCAAACGGTTTCTTGCCTTTTTTTCTTGACAAAATAACGTCAATGGAATAAAATAACAAATGAACATTTCGCCCTGTTTCTCGGGTCTTATCCGAACGGGCATCTGTTGGGATAGAAAGAATGTCCGCGAGGTCCGGCGCAGCAGCCGTTTCTCCGGAGGCAGGAGTGCAACAATCATGAAAAACGAACGACGAAGCCAGATCAAGGCTTATATTTCCGAACACAAGAGCGCCCGCATTGAGGATCTGGCCAAGCAGAATCCCGATGTGTCCCTGATGACTCTGCGCCGCGACCTGGCTGCGCTGGAGGAGGAGGGCTTCCTGGTCCGCGTCCGCGGCGGCGCCTACATCAACAGCACCCCCCCTGCCACCCAGGCAGAGGACCTTTACAGCCGGCGCGAGATCTCCAACGTAGAGGCCAAGACCATCATCTGCGAGAAGGCGCTGCCCTTTCTGGAGGAAAAGCGCTCCATCTTCTTCGATGCGGGCACCACGCTGATGACCCTGGTGCGCAGGATCCCCGATCAGGATCTGGTGGTGTTCACCTCCGCCCCCAACATCGCCATGGAGATCGTCATGCGCACCACCATGCCCCAGGTGTCTCTGCTGGGCGGCAGCCTGTCCCGCAATACCATCTCCTGTTCCGGGCATCTGACCCTGGAATACCTGCGCTCCATCAATATCGACGTGGCGTTCATGGCCACCTCCGGCTATTCGGTGGAAAATGGCTTTTCGTCCGGCAACCCCTATGAGGCCAGCATCAAAACCGAGATCGTCCGCAAGGCGCACAAGGTCATCATGCTGATGAGCAGCGACAAGGTGGGCCGCAATCTGCCCTATACCTTCGCCCGCATGGAGGATATCGACGTGCTGATCTGCGAACAGGAACCGGAGCCCGACGTGATGGCCGCCGCCCGCCAGGGTGGTGTCACCGTGCTGTAAGCGCACATATGCAATCAAATCAAGCAGCCGCCCCTGTGCAGGGGCGGCTGCTTTTCTGTGCCTTTATCACAAAAACAGATCAAATATTCTGGTATATATAACAGTATTTTGAGCTATTTATTGTTTCTTCTTGCAAAGAAGATGCGATGATGTTATTTTTGTGTTAGAAAAGGCGGCCAGACCCCGCCACCGGCATTTTTTATGGAAAAGGAGAGCACACATCATGAAAACCTATGAAAGCCCGCTGCAGGAGGCGGCGGAGCGCTTCCCCCAGACGCTGCTTTGGAACGACTCCTGCGGCGTGGCGGATCTGAATCTGGCCCTGCGTCACGGCGCCACCGGCGCCACCTCCAACCCCGTCATCGTGGGCAACGTTCTGCGCAAGGAGATGGCCGATTGGAAGGATCGGCTCAATGCCCTGATCCATGTGGAAATGCCCGACGCCACGGATGAGGAAATCTGCTGGGCCCTGTCCAAGGAGGCCGCCCTGAAGGGCTCCAACATGCTGCTGCCCATGTTCCGGGAGAGCGGCGGCGTCAAGGGCTGGCAGGCCATGCAGGTAAACCCCCGCTTCTACCGCAGCACGGAAAAGACCGTGGCCCACGCCGCCGAGCTGTCCGCGCTGAATGAGAACATTCTCATCAAGATGCCCGTGTCCACCGCCGACATTCCCGCTCTGGAGGAGTGCGCCTATCGGGGCATCTCCGTCAACGGTACCGTCTGCTTCGGCATCCCCCAGGCCGTGGCCGTGGCCGAGGCCGTGGAGCGCGGCCTGAAGCGCCGGGAGGCCGAGGGCAAGCCCATTGACAACGTGCATTGCAGCTGCACCATCATGACCGGCCGCCTGGACGACTATATGAAGGCCCTGGTGGCTGAGCGGGAGGTACCCATCACCCAGGAATATCTGGATTGCTGCGGCGAGGCCCTGTTCAAGAAGGTCTACAAGCTGTACAAGCAGCGGGGCTATCGCCTGAAGCTGCTGGTGGCCAACAACAACAGCCACTTCCTGTGGAGCCGTTTCCTGGGCGGCGATATTCTGATGACCATCAACCCCCTGTGGTGGCGGCGGATGAACGGCGCCAGGCTGCCCATCCACGAAACCATCAACGAAGAGGTCCCCCAGTACATCGTGGACGAGCTGCTGGACAAGCTGCCAGAGTATCGGGCCGTTTACTTTGAGGACGGCCTGCAGGTCTCCGAGTTCAACCAGTACGGCGCCTTCAAGCGCACCATGAATGAGTTCTTCACCGGCTACGCCTCCTTCCTGGAATATCTGCGCGGCTTTATGCTGCCCTGAGCACGCCGGCCATCCGAATAAGCAAAAAGCGCCGCGAAGCAAATGCTTCGCGGCGCTTCAGCCTGTCAAAAAAAGAGCCAAGTCTTTCCCGGGTGCTGCACGCCGGGAGTGAGTATCAGACCTGGGTGATGGTGCGCTTTCTTTCCTCGTCTGCCGCTGCGGCGGCAGCCTGTGCCCTGCCACGGGCAATGATAGCCGGAAGCTGGTCCCTGGGAATGACCATGACCCGGCCATTGGCATCGTAGCGGGGGTACATGCCGTTGAAATAGACTACACCGGTTTCCGCGTCCACGAAAACGGCTGCCGGCAGCGAGTAAAACTGCACGCTGAGACTGCTGGTACATGCCCATTTGATAGTATCTATTTGGATCAGTTCCATTGTGTTTTCTCCTCAAAGATGCTGTTCCTATTTTGTTGGTATCCAAACCTGAAAAGAATCATTATCGGGACCTCCTCCAAACCCACCTCCGAAGCGCTTTGCGATTTCATCAGCTACGATCCATGCCGCAGCGCGGGAGATATTTTTATATCCGTGGGATACATAATCGTAGCTAAAGCTATATCCACTCCGAGATTGGAAATATACGCCGCCCGTTATTTCGCCACATGCATAACTAACAGAGGCATATTTGAGATCGGGAGCTATCCGCTCAATAGTGGCGATGACATCATCCACGAGTTCCCGGTGTGCGGCGTTTTTGGGATGCTTGCTTTCCTCATCCTGTTTTGCTCTTACGGACTTAATCACCACAAAGAGCACTACCCAAAAAAGAATACCCGGCAGGGCCAGCATGTATTCATTCACAAAAAACATCCCCCTTTTCTCTCAGAATCGCATGAAATAGGCTGCTCGTAGTATATCATATCAATTCGATATATGTCAATATCCGTATATATGAATTATAGCAGATATCAGAATCCGTACATAGTTTTTATACTGTTTGGTACGAAAGGGGTGTCTGCCAATGATAAGCTACGAACCGCTGTTCCGGACCATGAAGGAAAAGGGCGTGACCTCGTACCGGCTGGGGAAGCTGGGCTTCCCGCTGTCCAACTTCTACGCCATGAAGCACGGCGACAATGTATCGACCCACACCATCAACCAGCTCTGCCGCCTGCTGCAATGCCGCGTGGAGGACGTGATGGAGTATATAGACGAGGAATAAGCGAAAAAACCCGGGACGGCCAGGCCGTTCCGGGTTTTTCGTTGGGGAAATGCATTTACAGGACGATCACGGGGGCGGAGACGGTGAGGCGGCCGTTTTGCACCGGGACGGCCTCGCCGGTCAGGGCGTTTTCATAGCTGCCGTCGGCCAGGGGGACGGACACGGTACCCGGACGGCCCGCCAGGGGGAACACGCCCACGGCCAGGTGCTGCCCATCCTGATAGAAGGCCACGGCTATGCCCTGGGCGTCGTCGGCGTCCACATGGAACACCGCGTCCGTGGGCAGGCGCTTTTTGATGTCGTACAGCCGCCGCAGCAGGGGCGACAGGTCCTCCCCGGCGGTCCAGTCGATGGGCTCCCGCTCAAACAGCGAGGGCGTGTGGACGGCGGAGACCTCCTGCCCGGCGTAGAGCAGCGTGGTGCCCTTCTGGAAGTAGCACAGGGCCGTCCAGGCCAACAGGCTGTCCCGATTGGGGAAGCGGTCCGCCGCACGGCGCTGGTCATGGTTTTCCAGGCAGCTGAGCTTGTTGTACCAGGTGGGGAAGCTGAGCTCCTGGAAATTCAGGGCGGAGAAATACCGGCTCAGGGGCAGAGCACCGCCGGTGGCTCCCTCATACAGGGGCCAGATATCGTAGGGGTACAGCACGTCGAAGGCATCGTACAGCTCGTTATCCGTGGCGGCATAGAACCCCTGGCGGCGGAAGGCCAGAATGTGGTCCAGATGAACGCTCTCGCCCAGCCAGATAGCCCCGGGACGTACCCGCTCCACCGCCTGGCGGGCCTTCTTCCAGAAGGCCACGGGGACCGTGCTGGCTACGTCGCAGCGGAACCCGTCCACATACTGGGCCCAGTAGCACAGGGACTCGATCTGATAGTCCCACAGTTTGGGGACGTCATAGTCCAGGTCCACCACATCGGTCCAGTCGCCCACCTTGTTGCCGCGCTTGCCGTCGGGCCTGCGGTAGAAATACTCCGGGTGCCGGTGGACCAGGGTGGAGTCCGGGGACGTATGATTGTATACCACATCGATGATGCACTTCATGCCGTTGTCGTGAATGGCGTCCACCAGGTGCAGGAAATCCTCCAGGGTGCCGTATTCCGGGTTCACGGTGCGATAGTCCCGGTTGGCGTAGGGGCAGCCCATGGAGCCCTTGCGGTTCTCCTGGCCAATGGGGTGGATGGGCATCAGCCACAGAATGTCCGTGCCCAGGGCGCGGATCCGGGGCAGGTCCGGCTCCACAGCCTGGAAGGTGCCCTGGGGGGTGTGGCTGCGGACGTAGAGCTCATAGATGACGCTGCGCCGCAGATCGGGGTTGGTTTGGATGGACATGTCGAAGACCTCCCATACAAAATTATTTCAGCGTGCTGCTGTTGTTCAGCACGGAGGTGCTGTAGAGAAACCATACGTCCTGGCGGTCAAAGGTCAGGAAATTTCCCAGTTGGGACGGGGAGAGATAGCGGATATCCACCAGGGTCACCCGGCTGTAGCCCTCCAGCAGCAGAGGGGCCAGGCTGGACCCGAAGGAATCCCGGAAGATCACCAGCTCCCGATCCGTCCGGGCGTTGGGGTTGTCCACCGTCAGCAGGGACACGGACCCGGACAGGAACAGCTCATAGGGGTCGCTGCCTGCGGCCTTATCCAGGTCGTATACAGGGCCGGTTTTGCCGGTCTCGTAATTGGTGACCCGGCAGGCGTTGATAGTGTCGTTGGTGAGATAACTCAGGCTCTCGCCTGCCAGAGGCAGGGCCGCATAGCCGGAGTACACCCCGTAGAAGGGGCGCTCCAGCGTTACCTCCCGATAGGAGGCGCCGGCGTCCGTCCCCATGGCGGCGGCTGCCTGCCGGGCCACCGGCTCCAGCCGCTCCTGCCGCCAGTGGGCGTCGGTGCGGTAGTAGTCGTCGATGGTCAGCAGGTCAAACAGGTCGATATACGTCATATACGGCGTGCTCTCCCGCAGCTGTGACACCAGGGCGGCATAGTCCATGGAGGGCCGTCCCGAGGACGGGGCCATGAAATATCCCTTGTCCGGGATCACCGACAGATAGACCTTGGTGTCGGTGCCGGAGAGATATGTGTCGTACACATACCGGAACCGGTCCGCCGCCCGTTCCACGGAGGCGGTATTCAGGGGGAAATCCAGCTTGGCGGCGTAGCCCTGAGACAGGTACACGCCGTTTACGTCCCGCTGCCCCATCACGTCATAGGACACCAGAGAGCGCAGGGTCCGCAGCTGCTCCCGCAGAGGGAACTGGTCGGCGGCGAAATCGTCCAGAGCGTCGGAGAACTTGCCGGACAGAAAGCCCGCCGCGGTGAACGCCGGCCGCTGGGCCAGGGGGCGGCGCTCCGCCTGGGACACGGCATCCGGCGTCCGTAGAACGGACCACAGGCCAAAGCCCGCCAGAAACGCCGCCAGCAGGCACACGGTGATGATTTGCTTGATCTTCATGTGCACCTCCTCAGAACCGGAAATACAGGAAGGGGTTGGCAGAGCCGCTGACCAGGAACGCCGTGCACACGGCCAGCAGGGCCAGCAGCGCTATGGGCTCCAGAGCGTCCAGCACACGGCCTGCCCGTCCGGCGGCCATGCGGCGGCACAGGACGGCAGGCAGCGGCGTGGACCCCACGGCAGCTGCCAGCAGCACCGGGGCGTAGCTGTGCAGGTAGTACAGGGTGCCTCCGTCCCACATGGGCAGGTGCCCCAGGCCCAGCATGGATCCGGCGGCGCCTATGGCGGCGGACAGGGAGGATGCGTCGAACAGCACAAAGCTGAACAACGCCGCCGTCAGCACATAAACGTGCCGCAGCACCGGCAGCCGCCGGAGCAACCGACCCAGAAACAGCTTTTCCAGCAGCAGAAATACGGCGAAATACAGGCCCCACAGCACGAAGGTCCAGGCGGCTCCGTGCCACAGGCCCGTCAGGCCCCATACCACCAGCAGGTTCAGCACCCAGCGGACCGTTCCCGCCCGGCTGCCGCCCAGGGGGATATACACATAGTCCCGGAACCAGGAGCCCAGGCTGATGTGCCACCGCCGCCAGAACTCCGTGAGACTCCCGGAGATAAAGGGATAGTTGAAGTTCTCGGCGAAGCGGAAGCCCATGATCCGGCCCAGGCCGATGGCCATGTCGCTGTAGCCGGAGAAATCGAAGTAAACGTGCATCATATACGCTGCGGCGTACATCCACGTCAGCAGCACGGTTTTCTGCCCGCTCTGCTGATACACCGTCACCAGCTCATACAGGACGTTGGCCAGCAGCACCTTTTTGCCCAGGCCCAGCACGAACCGCCGGGCGCCCAGGGCTGCATCCTGCACCGTGTGAGTGCGGCTTTGCAGCTGGGGAGCCACATCGGTATAGCGGACGATGGGCCCGGCCACCAGCTGGGGGAACATGGCGATATACGCCGCCAGGTCGATGAGGCTCCGCTGGGCCGGGGCGTCGCCCCGGTACACGTCGATGACATAGCTGAGGATCTGAAAGGTATAGAAGCTGATGCCGATGGGCAGGGTGATCCGCAGCAGGGGCACCGACAGGCCGGTGACGGCGTTGAAGCCGGAGATCAGAAAGTCGGCGTATTTGCAGTAGCCCAGAAGCCCCAGGCTCAGCACGGCGGACAGGGTCAGCAGCAGCCGCCTGCGGGCGGGATACCGCTCCATAAGCCGGGCGGCGGCATAGCCCTGTAAAATGGCAGCGGCCATGAACAGCACGAACCGGGGCTCGCCCCAGGCGTAGAACACCAGGCTGCACAGCAGCAGAGCGGCATTTTTCAGCCGCCTTGGGGCCAGAAAATAAAGCCCCAGGGCGCAGGGAAGAAAATAGAAGAGAAACGGCAGACTGGAAAACAGCATGACCGCGGTGGGTTACTGGATGG
>OMGX01001288.1_pt1 | contig 11315 bp, 15 predicted proteins | sample 1674381 | NCBI WGS metagenome assembly OMGX01 (sample SAMN05578582, study PRJEB25193) | human gut metagenome | biome: Human Microbiome; feature: human-associated habitat; material: feces | host: Homo sapiens | place: USA:Birmingham | reverse complement strand
TAATATAAAATATACTACTATAAAATATAGTAATTGAAATGTAAAAGTTATACTACTATAATTTACAGTAGTTGTCAAGAAGGAAGGAGGAAAAATAAATGGCGACCATTGACTTAATCGTATTAGGAATGTTAAAAAAAGAGGAATTAAGTGCTTATGACATTCAAAAGCTGGTGGAATACCGGAATATCTCAAAATGGGTAAAGATCAGCACACCTTCTATTTATAAAAAAGTGATTCAGTTAGAGCAGAAAGGGTTGATTTCCAGCCGAATAGAAAAGGAGGGAAATATGCCGGAAAAAGCAGTGTATTCTTTAACAGAAAACGGAGAGATAGAGTTTGAAAAACTGATGCATGAAATTTCTAAAAAGCCGATCCATATGTTTTTGGATTTCAATGCAGTCATCGTAAATTTAGAGAGCATGCCAAAAGAAGAGCAGAGAGAATGCCTGAATGAGATAGAAATGAATATAAATATTCTTTTAAACTATTTGGAAGAGAATCAGAAATTGAAAGAAAAAGCGGAGGATGTTCCGGCAACAGGCATGGAGGTGCTTCGCCAGCAGATACTATTGGCACAGGCGATTAAGACGTGGATTGCTGATTTGAAAAAGTCATTGATTTAATGGCAGATAGTGTATTTTGAAGTACGAATTTTATTTACAGCCAGCATACGTTCCAGATTACAGAAGAACGGAAAAAGTTTGCAATGGAATGTATGCCAGTCTACGAGAAATATTATCCGGAAAGTACGGCTTCATGTGTCAGTATGATCGAAAGACCGGAGCAGATACCGTATGGTCTGTAATCCATGATATAAAGGAGCGTAAAATTTACAGGACAGATTGCAGTATATTCACACCGTAAAAGGAATGAGGTATAAGTTTTATTTGGAACTGTGTGAGGAAATCCGCAGGCGGGGCAGATTATGTGACAAAGCCTTTTTCAGTGGCAGTTCTTTGTAAAAAGGTGGCGGCGGTTTTTGCCAATCTGGAATTACGGACACCTCGCCACGATTTGTTTGACGACGGTTTTTTGAAAGTTGACTTTTCCGAACAGATTGCTGCGCTTGCAGGAAAACCTCTGGAATTTACCCCGAAGGAATACCGAACTCTATTTCTGTTTGTAAAAAATCCCCGCATCATTTTGACAAAACGGCAGATATTAGAAAAACTTTGGGATGTGAACGGAGAATTTGTGGATGAGCATACGCTGACTACGATTATCAGCCGTATCCGCAAAAAAATTGAAACAGATGACCACAAATATATCAAGACAGCTTACGGCATAGGTTATCAGTGGATCGGTGGGGAGTCATAACGGATCTGCAAAATTTATCTGTCAGATTATTTTTGAAAAGGATAACAGCAGGGACCGCGCTTACTTTGGCTATCCTGATACTGATTTTTTACCTATTGACAAGGGATGTACATATTGTGATCTGCGGCTGTATTTTTACGGCTGCGTTTTATATCTGGGGGATTGTTTTTCTTCACTATTTTCAAAAGAAGTTGTCACTGTTTACAGATGGATTATGCCGGACGTTAGATGATATGATGGACGGCACAGAGCAGCCTCCAATAGACTATGAAGCAGAAACCCTATTGTCCCGGATTAGCCATCGTCTGGAACGGCTGTATCATGTCATGCAGAAAACAAGACAAAAAGTAGAATTGGAAAAAGAAGACCTGCAATCTTTAGTGTCGGATATTTCCCATCAGACAAAAACGCCGATCTCTAATTTGAAGATGCTCAATGATACCATGCTGACACGGTCTTTGACAGAGGAAAAGCAGAAAGAGTTTTGCTGGCCGCAGGCAGTCAGCTTGATAAGCTGGAGTTTCTGATTCAGGGGATGGTGAAAACTTCAAGTTTGGAAACAGGCGTGATTGCTCTTACAAAACAGGAAGCTCCTATTGAAGATACATTAGTAAGCGCGATCAATGGAGTTCTGGCTGCGATGGAGCAAAAGAAGATCAGTTTTTCCGTGGATTGTCCATCTGATCTAACCGTATCTCATGACAAACGCTGGACGTCAGAGGCAGTGTTTAATATTTTGGATAATGCCGTAAAGTACACTTCTGCAGGCGGCTGCATACAAGTAAGAGTGCAGAAGTGGGAAATGTATTTAAAAATTGATCTGCTGGATACAGGAAGAGGAATCCCTGAGCATTCTCAAGGCGCGATCTTCCGACGATTTTATCGGGATGAAGCCGTACATGATATAGATGGGGTCGGAATCGGCTTATACCTTGCCCGTGAGATCATTACCATGCAGGAAGGCTATATTACCGTCAAGTCTAAAGTTGGGGAAGGATCAACTTTTTCTGTGTTCCTGCCCATAAGATAATTCTGAGGCAGTCTGTTTTTGGCAGGCTGCCTTTTTTGAAAAATTTTTAGAGAACAATGGATTTTAGGACAATTCTGCAACAATTCTTTTTTATACTGGAAGTAACAAGTTGCTATATCATAAAGCTTGTCATTTTGCTATATTTTGAATCGTTATTGACTTCTATTACGGTTAGTGATATTTTTATTACAGTAACCGTAATAAGGAGGCAAAGATTATGCGGGACAATGCAAAAAGCGGAGCACTTACAGAGGTGACATTCTTTATTTTGCTCTCACTTTATACGCCGAAGCATGGATATGCTGTCATGCAATTTATTGAGGAAAGTACAAAAGGGCGGCTCACGCTTGGGGCAGGTACTTTATATGGTGCGTTGAACTCGTTGCAGGAAAAAGGCTGGATTGCACCTTTTGGAGATAGTGCGGGACGGAAAAAAGAATATCTCATCACAACACAGGGAAAAGAAATTGCACAAAAGGAACTTGTAAGACTCAATGAACTTGTAAGCGTGGCTAATGAAATTATTGGAGGTGCGGTATGAGTAAAAAGTATTATCGTTTCTTTGGCGGTTTGTTGACTGTACAGGAATATTGGCTGAATAAAATGTCCCAAAAGGGCTATCGTCTGATTCGGGCAGAAAAAATGTTGTATGAATTTGAGGCGTGCAAACCGGATCAGGTAAAATACTGTGTGGAGTTCATCGGGCAAAAATCGAAAGCCGACGCGTCTGATTATCACGCATTTTTAGAAGGGATGGGTTACAAAAAGGTGAAGAGGTGTTTGTTTTATGATGAAACGTGAGAAAATGATCCGACTATGGTTTGATATGTGGCTTAACCAGCAGGATATGGGAATTGACAATATATTTACAGAAGATGTAATCTATACAGAAAGCTGGGGACCCCAGTATAGTAATCGTAAGACAGTAAAGCATTGGTTTCAGGAATGGAATACCCGCGGCAAGGTGGTTATTTGGGACATTAAGCATTTTTTTCATAAGGGAGATCAAACGATTGTAGAATGGTATTTCAAAAATGAGATGGATAATGGGAGTATCGAAGAATTTGATGGAATCTCGCTGGTTGAATGGACAGAGGATAATAAAATAAAGGCATTAAAAGAATTTGGGTGTAATCGCAATACCTATAATCCATATCAGGAAGGCGATATTCCTCAATTCAGAGCAGAAAAAGTGAATTGGTTTTGAGCGCGAGGAGGTAAAACAATGATGTATCGAACAGAATTAGTAGAAGAAATTACCGTGGAAAATGTGAAGGAGAAAATCAATGCCAAAATAGAAGAAATGGAAAAGGAAGGCTATCATCTTGTCACGATGTCTTTTTTAGGAATGGAAAGAGCAGTATTGGTCTTCAAAAAAGGGCTAAAGGGTAGTTTGCTTTAACATATATTTTGCCTTTAGTTTGCAAATAATCAGAATTTGAGGTGACAAATGTGAAAGTATTGGTTAGTGCCTGTATTATGGGAGTGAACTGTAAATATAATGGGAAAAACAATAAAAATTCAGCGGCTGTCAATTTTTTGAAGGGTAAAGAAGTTATTTCTATCTGCCCGGAAATTTTAGCAGGAATGAAAACACCAAGGCCATGTGCGGAAATTGTGGATGGAAGAGTAGTTGATGAAAACGGAACAGATGTCAGTTCAGAATATGATAAAGCAGTGGAAGCTGCATTATCGCAAATTCAGAATGAAGAGATTGATTTGGTTATATTACAGTCCAGAAGCCCTACCTGTGGTGTTAATCAGATATATGACGGCAGCTTTACCGGGAAGTTAATTCCCGGAATGGGATTGTTTGCAAAGGCATTAAAACAAAGAGGATATCACGTTATTGATGTTGAAGAAATATAAGTCTGCCATTTTTCATTTGTTGAGGTGAAAAGTTTCTAACGAATTAAGGAAGCACTTTGATAATTGCCTGATGTAAATGTCAATGGGAGCATAAGCAACTATATCATATTTATGTTTTTTTTCACGGAGGCTGATATGAAAGAAAAAATAATGATAATAGAAGATGATCCGTTGATACGGAATGAATTGAAAACGCTGCTGCAAAGCAATGGCTATGAAGCGGCGGCTCCGGAAGATTTTTCTGATGTGATTGATTGGATCAAAGCCGAACAGCCACACTTGATTTTACTGGACATCAAGCTACCGGGAACCAGTGGCTTTTCTCTCTGCACCGAGGTTCGCACATTTTCCGAGGTGCCGATTATCTTTGTGACAAGCTGCAACACGGATATGGACGAGCTGAATAGCATCATGCTGGGTGGAGACGCTTTTATCACGAAGCCCTATAACACAGCAATCCTGCTTGCGAAAATTGCTTCTCTGCTGAAGAAAGCCTATCCCGCACAGCAACGGGAGCAGATCGTCTATGGAGATGCGGTGCTGCATCTGGAATCCAGCAGTTTGGACTATAATGGACGGAGCGTAGAACTTACTAAGAACGAATTGAAAATTCTCTATTACCTGTTCAAGAACGGTGGAAAAATCTGTTCTCGCGGAGATATGATTGAGTATTTGTGGGACAATCAGCTATATGTGGATGACAATGCTTTGAGCGTCAATATCAACCGCATCCGGGAAAAACTGGCGGGCATCGGTCTGATGGATTTTATCAAGACAAAGCACCGACAGGGGTACACGATATGAACAGCAGACGATATTGGAAAAACAGGCTGCCATTTCTGCTGACGAACCTTGTTTGTATGGCTGCACTCACTGTATTTCTGTTGGTGTGCGGCAATTCGGTTTCCGCAGCAGTATTGATCCTGATTGTATGGGCATTGATTTTGCTGACGGGACTTGTTCTTACTTACTGGAAACGGAAAAGGCAGATGAAAAAACTTCTGGATATGTCAGAGCAGCTCTCCGAAAGATACCTTATTTCCGAAGTGATGGAACTGCCGGAACAGGCTGAGGATCAGGTTTACTATCAGCTTTTGAAAATGGCTGGGAAATCCATGCTGGAGCAGATTGGAGAGGTTGAGCGGGAACGCCTGGAGTACAAGGAATACATTGAGCAATGGATACACGAAATCAAAACGCCCATTACTGCCATGAAACTCCTATGTGAAAACCATCGGACAGACTGGATAAAGGAACTTCTGCTGGAACTGGAAAAGACCCATCGCTTTACCGAACAGGCCCTTTATTACGCCCGAAGTGAGCACACAGAGAAAGATTATTCTGTCCGGGAAATGGCGCTGTCTCAAGTGGTACATCAGGCCATTGCAGATAACAAATATCTGCTGCTTCAAAGTGGTATGCGTATGGAAATAGAGGAAATGCCGGATATAGTTTATTCAGATGAAAAGTGGGTGCGATTTATCTTAAACCAGCTAATTGCCAATGCGGTAAAGTATCGTACGGAACAGCCGGTTCTCCACATTTCTACTCATAAACGGCAGGATCAGGTTGTTCTTGTGGTGGAGGACAATGGAATCGGGATTGCTGCATCCGATCTGCCCCGTATCTTTGAAAAGGGATTTACTGGTCAAAACGGTCGTATGGTCCAGCAGTCCACGGGAATTGGTCTGTACCTATGCAAACGGCTTTGTGAAAAGCTGGGCATTGGCATTATGGCGGAGTCGCCGGAACATGGCACAGCCATTTCACTTTCTTTTCATATTAACTGTTTGATCCATGAAGTGCAGAGCTGAGAACTGTTCTGCACTTCTTACATTTTTGTTAGAACTTTGTAAGAAAACTTGATACAAACGAGACCGCTCTTATTTTACAATAGAGATCAGAGGTGATAACAATGAAAGAAATTTTGAAACTGTATCATATCCAAAAATATTATGGGAATGGCGGGAATGTTACAAAAGCAATTCAGGACATCAGCTTTTCCATTCAGGAGGGAGAGTTTGTAGGGATCATGGGGGCATCCGGATCGGGAAAAACTACACTGCTCAACTGTATTTCCACCATTGATACGGTCAGTGCGGGGCATATCTATCTGGATGGGACTGATGTGACGGAAATCAACGAAAAACGGATTGCCCGGTTTCGCCGTGAAAATCTTGGCTTTGTGTTCCAGGATTTTAACCTGCTGGATACGTTGACTATTTCGGAAAACATAGCCCTGGCGCTGACCATCAACAAGGTTCCCGCTGGCGAGATTGACGGACAGGTACAGGAAATGGCAAGAAAGCTGAATATCACGGATATTCTGGATAAGTACCCCTATCAGGTGTCCGGCGGCCAGAAGCAGCGGTGCGCCTGCGCCAGAGCTATTATCAACCAGCCTAAGCTGATCTTAGCGGATGAACCCACCGGTGCGTTAGACAGTCACTCGTCCCAGATGCTGCTCTCTACAATCCAGAGTATCAACGAAGATCTGGGAGCCACAATCCTGATGGTGACACACGACGCTTTCTCGGCAAGCTATGCCAATCGTATTCTCTTTATGAGGGATGGCGCGATCTTCACGGAAATCCGCAAGGGCGATGCTTCCCGCAGGACTTTCTTTGAAAAAATCCTGGATGTCCTCACCATGATGGGAGGGGGCGTGAGCGATGTACGCTAAACTCATTTTCAAAAATGCAAAGCGGTCTGTGAAGGACTATTTGATTTATATTGTGACCATGACACTCTGTGTCACCCTGTTCTATGCGTTTTTGTCTATCAGCAGTACCCATTATCATCCGACCATTGGTGCGGAATATAATATTTCCCTGCTGGCTGGGGGGATGAAACTGGCAATTTGCGGAATTAGTCTGCTTCTTTTGTTCCTGATCCACTATGTCAATCGTTTCATGCTGAGAAAAAAGCAATCGGAGTTTGCAGTTGAGGCAACCTTAGGAATGGAGCAAAAAACCATAGGACTGCTCTTTTTTGGAGAGACTTTTTTTCTGCTCATACTCTCTGTGGCAGTGGGAATCCTTCTGGGAATGATCGTTTCTCAGGTCATTACGGCTATGCTGCTGGCATCTTTTGGGGAACCCTACGCTTTTTCCTGGTCCTTTTTTCCGGATACCGTATTGTTGACAGTAGGATTCTTTACTTTTTGTCAGATGCTGGTTGGGATAGGAAATGTACGCATCCTAAATAAAAGCAGGATTATTGAGCTTATGACAGCAAACCGACAGAATGAAAAGCCTCTTCATAAAAGCAGATGGATGCCGGTGATCTGTATTTTCTATGGCATTATGCTGCTGTGGATGCTGGAGGTAGGTGCTGTAAAATATCATTTTTACTTCGATCCCAGACATCCGCTTCCTGTAAAGCTCATGTATTGGGGAAATGTCCTTTTCCCTGCACTGACGCTGCTTTGGGAAATCGCAGGTGCTGTTTTACACAGAAAAATAGGATTTTCCCGATATCTTTGCGGGCTTCTGGCTGGTGCAGTATTGACCGCTGTACCGATTTTTTCCATCGCAGAACTGGAAAAAGCCTACTTCCTTGGATTTGACGCCCCAACTCTGAATCAATATTTGCTATTTGGGGTTGCGGATATTTTGTTTATCATTTCCGCAGTCATGTATTTATCGAATGCGGTGCTCCTATACTGGAAGGAGTCTAAAGTGTCCCGCAAATATCACAATACGAGTTTATTTCTGTTTGGACAGCTTTCCTCTAAGCTTGCTACCAATACGAAAACGATGACGATAATTTGTGTGACTCTGACTTTTTCTATCTGCCTGTTTGTCATTGCACCGGTTTTGACAGGATGGAGTCTGGGCTATCTGGACAGTCGGGCAGTCTATGATATTCAAATTTCAAGCCGCTACAACGATGTTTATGAAGTGGAAAATCTTCCGGATACAGACTATGGGGAAATTACTGCGTTCATAGAACAAAACAACATAGCGATAAAGGACGATTTGACTTTTTCGGAATATCTTCCAAAACGAGACTCCTTTCACCAGCGGGTAAAGTACGATTTTCCTCCTTTGGCAATTTCGTTGTCAGATTATAACGCTGTTCGGAAAATGTTGGGATATGAACCTATTGCCTTACGAACGGATGAATTTGCTACCCACTGGCATCGTGCAGCAGAGTACAAGGATATTGAAAACTACATCGCTGCCCATGCTTTATTGGAAACTGACGCAGGCACCCTGAAACTCAGCGAGAATGCTGTTTTTCAGGAGCCTGTAGGGGAATCCGTCTATAATCTTTATACAGATGTGGTGTATATCATACCTGACGAGATAGCGCAAGCCTTGCTTCCGGTGCAGAGCAACCGATTTGTGATGACCCAATATCCGCTTCCCTTCAAAACGGCAGAAATGCTGGAACAGCTTCTTGGGCGTTCTTATCCGGAAGATCCTGATAAAGACAATCTGCCAGGCTACAGTATAACGATTCATACTACGGAAGTGAACCGTACAATCGCGCTTAACTTTATCCTAAAAGCGGCCTTGATCTACAGTGCAATTGTACTGATGGTGATGTGTCTTACCGTGCTGGCGCTTCAACAGCTCCTGGACGCAGAAAAAAACAATTACAGATTTTCTGTTCTGCGAAATATGGGAGTGGAAGAGAAGGACCTGCATACTTTGGTTCTAAAGCAGCTTGATGTCTGGTTTGGGCTGCCGATCACAGCGGCAATCGTTTTAGCAATGATTGTGATTGGCTATTTTCTTCAAAGTGTTTCTGCTGAAATCTCAGCTTATATTGGCTATGGAGCCTTGATGCGGCAAATAGGTATCATTGCCGGGATTTTCGCTTTGCTGCTGAGCTGCTATTTTCTCAGTACATGGCTGCTGTTCCAGCGTTCGATTCGCAGTAGCTCCGATAGCGTAAGGTGATGGGAGGAAGATATGTACTGGAAGTTAGCAATTCAAAATATCCGCAGAAGCCTGCGGGATTATATCATTTACTTTGTGACGCTTACCTTGACTGCGGCATTGATGTACTCATTTTGGGCACTGGGCTTTTCATCCGATGTTCTTGCTATGGCAGAGAATATGTCGATGCTGACGACTGGAATTTTGCTTATGTCAGCTCTGGTTGCTTTTATGTCCTCGTTTGTGATCGGTTATGCAATCCGCTTTATGCTGGGACGACGGAAAAAGGAGTTTGCAGCCTATGAACTGATCGGCATGGAAGCAAAGACGGTACGCAATTTGTTCCTTGCTGAAAACAGTATCATCGGCACCGGAGCCTTTCTGCTTGGTTCCTTGATCGGTACAGGACTTTCCGGTTTGCTGAATCAGGTGGTAAAAAATATCTTTGAGGTGCCGCATACCTATCGGGTTTCCTTTTCTCTCCAGGCATGGGCAGTAACATTTTTGTTTTTTGTCTTGATGTATGGTTTTGGGATACCCGGAATTAAAAAGCGACTTGAAACAATTCCTGAACAGTGGGAAATGGCAGCCGGAATTGCAGTCCAGTCAACAGTTCCCAGAAAAAGTAACGATGGGTGTTACCGTAAAGGCGTGAGGTGTTGCCAATTCGCTGACTGGATTTACAGCGATTTCATTCTGCGGATTGTATTTAAGCATTATTTTTATCATCCTGTCCTGCTCGATTCTTGCATTTGAGCAGCTTTCTGCCATAGACAAAAACCAGAAGAATTATGCGGTCATTGACCGTTTAGGGGTACCGGGACGTAAGCAGGCTTCCCTGATCCGCAGGGAACTGTCCACAGTCTTTTTGATTCCATTGTTATTCCCGCTTTTACTGACGTTTTTGCTGATAGCAGGGGTACAGTTCTTTTTCGGAGAGGCAATTTTGCAGCAGGGACTTGTACCTCTTTATGGGCTGGTGACGCTCCTGCTATTCTGTGCAATCTACCTGACCTATTTTGGCGCAACAATGTTCTTGTTTAAAAAGGTTATTCTTCGGCCTGAAATGAGATAAAACTTAAAGGAAACGATTGCCTTAATTGCTCTCTGTGAATATGATACAGAGTTATTTTCAAACACAATATGATATTCTGACTGCTTATAGCGGCCAAGAAGCACTCAAAAAAGCTGCCTGCAAACCGGATTTGATTTTACTGGTCATCAATATGCCAGATATGGATGGGCTGACTGTCTGCCAGAAGATAAGAGATTATATTACTTGTCCTATCTTATTTCTGACGGCACGTATTGAATCCAGCGATAAGATCATAGGATTTCAGGCCGGTGCGGACGATTATATCGTCAAGCCCTTCGATCTGGATGAATTGGGAGCGCGTATTGCCGCACATTTGCGCCGGGAGCAGCGACGCCAAAATCATTCGGCAGTACGCTTTTTTGGTGAATTGATACTGGACTATTCCGCCCGAACAGTTACAATCAATAATCAGAACATCCCGCTATCTAAGAGGGAGTTTGAGATTGTGGAGCTTCTTTCTCTCAATGCTGGACAGGTATTTGACCGCGAGCGGATTTATGAGCGTGTGTGGGGCTTTGACGGGGACGGAAACAGCAATACAATTATGGAGCATATCCGGAAGATACGTGCTAAATTTGCAGTACATACATTGCATAATTACATTGAAACGGTTTGGGGGTGCGGTTATCGGTGGAACGCCTGAAAAATATGGGACTAAAGAAATCTTTTCTCCTTTTATTGCTCTTCCTGTGGGCGGGCTTACACTATCAGGAGTTCTATATTACCACATTAAATTGAAGCAACCGATTACTGTACTGCGAAATGGTATTACAAAGATTCAGAACCACGATCTTGATTTTTCATGACTGCCTATACGATGTGGGTGATACAATCTTTGTTGGCAGTACGCCGTTGGACAGCAGCAGTTTATCTCTGTATCTTCGAGAATATCACGATAATGCTCTGTCTATGTATCCATCAATAGGAACTGTAAAAGAGGGACGTTTGCCAGCGGCAGCAAACGAAATTGCATTGTCAGAAGATACTCTTCAATATTTCGGATTGGATGCTGCGGTTGGGGATACAGTTTCTTTGGATATGCGTGTGTCTGTTATGGATGGTTCTCTTCCAGAATTTGAATATTCCGGAAAATTCACATTGAAGAGTATCT
>OMGX01001287.1_pt1 | contig 11315 bp, 8 predicted proteins | sample 1674381 | NCBI WGS metagenome assembly OMGX01 (sample SAMN05578582, study PRJEB25193) | human gut metagenome | biome: Human Microbiome; feature: human-associated habitat; material: feces | host: Homo sapiens | place: USA:Birmingham | reverse complement strand
TTCCCTACACGACGCTCTTCCGATCTAACATATCCCGATAGGTCAACACGCTGTCCACTCGTCCCGTCACCAGAGGTAGATGCGCTTGATATTGAGTTCTGACAGCCATGCGCTGCCCCTCTGCATCGACGTAGTAATTTCCGTCGTCAGCCATCACCCGCATAACCGGGATACGCTGTGTCACTTCCACACACACGGTTCCGCCTACTTTCTTATAACATTCGACCGAGCCCAACACCCCGTTCGACATAAGTGTACGCTCCATCTTTTCAGTATCGATTCCTCCCAAAGGCTTCCCGCAAGGATCCATCTCGAAATCCTCGATATAGTTATATACATCGGCCGGTGAGATATAATGCAATACAGCACTGTCGGTTATCTCCACTTGTAAGTCCCTGCATTTATCCTCCGCTGCATAGGAGCGTAAAAAAAAGAACGAGACAAACAGATAGGATACCAACACTACCATCAACAAAAATCTCAACAGTACTTTCATTTCGACTCTACGATTGCCGCTATTTCAGGAAGCAAACGGTCTATATCGCCGGCCCCCATCGTCAATAAAATGTCAAAGTTACACTCTTTTATCCGTTCTAACAACTTTTCACGCAAACAAAGTTCTTTATTTCTGCATGTTATCTTGTCAAAAATAAGTTTCGAAGTTACGCCCGGTATCGGTAACTCTCTCGCCGGATAAATGTCTAACAGAAAAACCTCGTCGGCAAGGGACAGCGCCTCGGCAAACTGTGGAGCGAAATCGCGAGTACGGGAGTACAGATGAGGCTGGAAAATCACCGACAACCGACGGCCGGGATAAAGAGCCTTCACAGAACGGATACTAGCTTTCAATTCATCGGGGTGATGTGCATAGTCGTCTATCATTACCCTGTCGGGACGTCTCACCCAAAACTCGAACCTGCGTTTTGCACCCTTGAACGAGGCCATAGCTCTCCGCATATCGTCGCCAGACACTCCATTCAACCACGCTATCGCCATAGCAGCCACCGCGTTTTCGATATTTATCTCCACGGGAACACCCAGCTCTATATCTGCGAAAACCCCTTCCGGCGTCACAAAATCAAACACGATGGTTCCGTCGCCTATACGTATGTTACCGGCATGAAAATCACCCCCGTCACGAGCCGAATAAGTATATATTTTTACTCCCTCCTTTACACTGGGAACCAGCTTGATACCTTTCTTTATAATCAAACAGCCACCCGGCTGTATCAACGAAGTAAAATGAGCGAAGCTCTCCAAATAAGCCTCCTCGGTTCCGTAAATATCCAAATGATCGGGATCGGTTGCCGTAACGACAGCCATATAAGGATGCAGCCAATGGAACGAACGGTCATATTCATCGGCCTCGATTACCGTAAACGGCGACTGTTCCGACAGAATAAGGTTACTGTTATAATTACGAAGAATACCACCCAAGAACGCATTGCAACCTATCGGAGATTCATGAAAGATATGAGCAGCCATGCTCGATGTCGTGGTCTTGCCATGAGTGCCGGCAAAGCACAGGCCTTTGCTCGATTGCGTAATCAGCCCCAACAACTCGGCACGCTTTACCACTCGGAAACCATGCTCCCTGAAATAAACCAATCCGGCATGACTTGCGGGAATCGCCGGAGTATAAACGACCAAAGTCGTCTCGGGATTCCGGCAATAATCGGGTATCGACTCTACCGACTCTTCATAAACAATTTCCAGCCCCTCGGTTTTAAGTTCGGTAGTCAGAGGTGACTGCGTGCGATCATAACCCGCGACTTTATATCCCTTCGCCAAAAAATACCGGACCAATGCACTCATGCCGATACCTCCGGCTCCTACGAAATAAAGAGATGTATACTGTTTCATTTTTTATTGACTATATCAAAAATTATATCGGCTATCCGGGCTGCCGAATCACGCTGCGCCAACGCCGCGATTTCCCGGCTCATCGAAGTCAGAGATTCCTCATCGTGAACCACCGACAAAGCACAAGGCATCAACCGTTGGCGAGCCTCGGTATCCCGCACGAGAATCGCCGCTCCTTTCGACGACAAGGCTTCGGCATTTTTGGTCTGATGATCTTCCGCCACATTAGGCGACGGTACTAAAATCACAGGCTTCCCAAGTAAACAAAGCTCCGATATGGAACTGGCTCCCGCTCTCGAAATAACCAAATCGGCTGCCTTATAGGCCAAATCCATGCGTGCGATAAACGGCATTTGTTTAATACAAGTAGGATTGCCTGCTGCTTCCAATACCATTTTAGCTCGTTCGTCGAACCGTTTTCCGCATTGCCAAATCAACTGGACTCCGCTTTTCACAATCTCTGGAATAGACTCTGCCACAGCCGTATTCAATGTCAAAGCTCCCAAACTACCGCCTATCAACAAAATAATTTTTTTATTCGGGTCGAAGCCGAAGAAAGCGGCAGCCTCGGTACGAGTTAAAGCCTCATTGCACAAATCCTGCCGTACCGGATTGCCGGTCAGCACCAATTTTTCAGCAGGGAAAAAGCGTTCCATACCATCGTATGCCACACAAATGGTATGTGCTTTCGATGCTAACAACTTATTCGTGACCCCCGCATAGGAGTTTTGTTCTTGAATGAGAGTAGGTACACCTCGATGCGCAGCGGCCCACAAAGTGGGACCACTGGCATATCCGCCCACACCTACCGCCACATCAGGACGAAAATCCCGCACGATACGGCGAGCCATACGCAGACTTCTCCACAGCCGCCACAACACTTTGAAGTTAGCCAACGGATTACTCCGGTTAAAGCCGCTTACGGGAAGACCTTTAATCGGGTATCCCGCAGCCGGAACCTTCTCCATCTCCATGCGGTTATCGGCTCCGACGAACAATATCTCGGCATCGGGGCACTTCACCTTTATCGCATTGGCGATAGAAATAGCCGGGAAAATATGTCCCCCCGTACCTCCGCCGCTAATCAAAACTCTTATCGTTCGCTTCATATTCTTTCTATGCTAAATTGGTAGGATTCGCAGCCTGCAAGTCCTCCGGTAAATCGTTTTCTTTCTCTGTTTTTATTTTCTTTCCGGAATCTTTCACCGCATAACGGCTCACGCTCAACATCACACCGAATCCGAAACTCATCATCCAAATCGAAGTTCCCCCCTTACTAATCAATGGTAACGGTTGTCCCGAAACCGGGAAAACCCCCACGACGATAGCCATGTTGAATAAAGCCTGCAACACGATCATTACCGCCATTCCCATAACCAGCAATGCCGGGAAAGCCCTCGTACACCGGCGGGCTATCAAACCGGCACGAGCCAAAATCATCAAATAAGCCACCAAAAGGCCTACGCCACCGACGATAAATCCCAAATCTTCTATGATAATCGCATAAATATAGTCCGAGAACGCCAACGGAAGCCGAGACGATTCCCTACTGTTACCGGGTCCTACTCCGGTAATTCCACCGTGAGCCATAGCCATAGCTGCCCGATGTTCCTGCAAGTTCTTGTGCGTAGTCTCTTTTTCATATTCGGGAGTAGGGTCGAAAAAGTCTTTCAGGCGGCTTTTCCAAGTCGATGACCGAACGATCACCTTATCTCCCTCGTTTCTATCCTGTACCGTTACCTCCTGCGTCTCCGGCTGTGCTTTTACTTCCGTTATCAAATCTTTCGCCTGCATGACAGCCAAAGCCAAGACCACATACACCAATAAGATACCGAACAATTTATAAAATTCGACACCCCCGATCAACATCATGCAGACACTTATCCCGATAAATAGCAACGTGTTGGTCAATCCCTGAGTAAACAGCAAAGCGCTGAATATCGTCACCAAACCGACCACCCACAAAACGCCTTTCATATTTACCCCGCGTTTTATCTGGGTCTTCGCCAAAACGGTCGCCATAGCCAACACAATCGTAACTTTGGCGACTTCCGAGCCCTGTAAGGATACTCCCAATACCGAAATCGTACGTTTTGCCCCGTTAATCGTATCCCCCCAGAAAAGGATGCTCACGAGAAGAACGATCGTCAAAGGTATCATCAGATAGGCCAAGACCTTGAACCATTTATAATGTATCTGGGAAGTGACATAAGTAATGACAAAGCCGGAGAAAAGAAGCATGATATGTTTGATGATGGGAGAATACACGTCACCACCCGTAATCTCCCGGCTTATCGCACTGTAAACCTCGACAACCGAAACGATATACAAGATGATAATGATACCCCAAATGTACGGGTCGCTTCTCCTTTTCTCTTTTTCCGATACTTCTATTTCCATAACGATAACGGTTATAAAGCTCGAACACAGGCCTTGAACTGGTCGCCCCTGTCCTCATAACTTTTGAACAAATCAAAGCTGGCGCAACAAGGCGACAACAGAACCGTATCGCCCGGAGCAGCCAAAGCAAACGACTTATCCACAGCCTCTTTCATAGAGCTCGCCTCGGTTATATAAGGTACTTTTCCCTCGAAAAAGGCATGGAGCTTACTATTGTCCACACCCAAAAAGACTAAGGCTTTCACCTTGTCCCGAACCAATTGCTCTATCTCGGAATAATCATTTCCTTTATCTTTTCCCCCTAAAATAAGTACCACAGGTGTTTTCATGCTTTCCAGAGCATACCAGCACGAATTAACATTCGTAGCTTTCGAATCATTGATAAATTGTACACCCCGCACCGAAGCCACCCGTTCGAGACGATGCTCTACCGACTCGAAATCGCTCAATGCCTTGCGAACATACTCTTTCTTCACATTCAACAGGCAGGCCGAAAGACCGGCTGCCATCGAGTTATACAAATTATGCCTTCCATGTAACGACAGTTCATCGGTCTCCATCGTCAACTTTTCCTCAGGAGTATCGATCGTCAAAGCTCCGTCTTCGGTGTACGCTTGCGTCCCCGGCTCGTGAGTTTCGGCAAACGGGTATCGCTGCGACTTCAAAGGCAACTGCGATAATTTCTCGGTAATCACGGGATCGTCATTCCAATAGATAAACGCATCGTCTTCCGTCTGATTTCGAATAATCCGAAACTTGGCATCGACATAGTTCTCCATTTTATAATCGTACCGGTCCAGATGATCCGGTGTAATGTTCAACAAGATAGCTATATGGGCTTTGAAATCATACATATTATCCAACTGAAAACTACTCAATTCGATGACATAATAATCATAGTCGCAAGTCGCTACCTGCAAGGCCAAACTTTTCCCCACATTACCGGCAAGTCCCACTTTCAATCCGGCACTTTTCAGAATATGATATGTCAACAATGTAGTCGTCGTTTTCCCATTGCTCCCGGTAATGCAAATCATGCGGGCACGAGTATAACGACCGGCAAACTCTATTTCCGAAATAATAGGAATATTCTTTTCACGTAAAGCCGCTATCATGGGAGCCCTATCGGGAATACCCGGACTCTTGACCACCTCGTCGGCGTTCAATATCAAATCCGGGGTATGTTTCCCCTCTTCAAAGGGGATTTCATATCGATCGAGCTGTTCTTTGTATTTATCTTGGATAACCGACATATCCGAGACAAATACATCGAACCCTTTCACTTGGGCAAGCACAGCGGCTCCGACACCACTCTCTCCTGCACCCAACACTACAATTCTTTTTTTCTTTTCCATTTTAGAACCCTTTCTATCGCATTTTCAGCGTCACTATCGTAATGGCTGCAAGCATGATGCAAACAATCCAGAAGCGAACGACGATCTTCGACTCCGGCACAGCTTGCAACGGTTTTTGTATCAAAGCGTTGATTCCTGCATGACCCGGTTTTTGAAAATGATGGTGCAAAGGCGTCATCTTGAAAACCCGACGACCCTCTCCGTATTTTCGTTTCGTAATCTTGAAATAAGCGACCTGTATCATTACCGACAAATCTTCCACGAAGAAAATCGCACACAAAATCGGAATCAACAACTCCTTATGTATACAAAGAGCGAACACGGCAATAATACCGCCCAACGTGAGGCTACCCGTATCGCCCATAAACACCTGAGCCGGGAATGCATTATACCACAAAAAACCGATTGTCGCCCCCATAAAAGCGCTGGCGAAAACAACCAGTTCCTCGCTCCCCGGTATATACATGATATTCAAATACGATGCGTACGCTATATGCCCCGACAGATAGGCCAATATGCCCAATGTCAAACCCATGATGGCCGAAGTTCCCGTCGCTAAACCGTCGAGACCGTCTGTCAAGTTCGCTCCGTTCGAAACGGCTGTCACCACAAAAATCGTAAGCAATATGAAAATAACCCAGCCGCCGGTCTGGGCATGTTCGCCCAAAAACGGGACCAAATCGGCATAATCGAGATTATTATTCTTGAAAAAAGGAATGGTCGTCTGGGTAGACTTGATATTTTCCGATTCATATTTTACCACTTCGGTATCTGCTCCCGGCGTTTGCACAGCCACATTCTCGCGAATAACTACATCTGGACTCAAAAACAGCGTCAATCCCACGATAAGACCGAGTCCCACCTGTCCGACTATTTTAAATCGCCCGTGCAACCCCTCCTTATCTTTCTTGAACACCTTGATATAGTCGTCCAAAAAACCTATGGCTCCCAGCCAAACGGTCGTAATCAACATCAATATCATGTAAATATTTCCCAGTCTCCCGACCAACAAACAAGGTATCAATATAGCGATAATAATGATAATCCCACCCATCGTAGGCGTGCCTTTCTTGGACATTTGTCCTTCCAACCCGAGATCACGCACGAGCTCTCCGATTTGCAAAATTTGCAGCTTATTGATAATACGCCGGCCGATAATGGTAGCAATAAACAAAGCCAAAATAAAAGCGACCCCAGACCGGAAAGATATGTAGGAAAACAATCGAGCTCCCGGAAAATCGAATGAAGATTCAAGGTATTGAAACAAATAATACAGCATACTCTTTCTATTTCACAGTTATTATTAAATTCTCTCTTCCGCGAACAATTTTTCCACTTCTTCCTTATCGTCGAAATGGTGTTTCACCCCCTCTATCTCCTGATAGTCTTCATGCCCTTTGCCCGCAATCAAAACGACATCGCCCGGTTGGGCAAACTGCGTAGCCGCGCGAATCGCTTCCCGGCGATCGACGATAGCGAGAGTTTTACGACGCTGTTCGGCATCGAGGCCCTCCAACATATCGTTCAATATATCGTTCGGGTTTTCGAACCGCGGATTATCCGATGTCAATATTACCCGATCGCTCAAATTCACCGCTTCCCGAGCCATCATGGGTCGTTTCCCTTTATCCCTGTTTCCACCGGCTCCCACAACCGTAATGATATGTCCTCTATTTCCCAAGACGTCACGAATGGAACTCAACACATTGTTCAAAGCATCGGGAGTATGAGCATAATCCACGATAGCGGTATAACCTTTTGAAGAATGAAGAGTTTGGAACCTTCCGGCGACAGGGACCAATAAACTCATCTTTCGTAAAACTTCTTCCGGCTCCTGTCCCAACAAACAAGCCGCTCCATAAACCGCCAGTAAATTATAAGCATTGAATTTACCGACAAACATCACTTCCACCTCTTTCCCGTTTATTTCCAGAGTCATGCCGTCGATACGACTTTCTATGATCCGCACTCTGAAATCGGCCAAAGTCCGCAACGAATAAGTATGCTTTTCAGCTTTGGTATTCTGCAACATAACTAACCCCGACTTATCGTCGATGTTAGTCAAAGCGAATGCTCCTTTGGGTAACCCGTCGAAAAACGATTTTTTAGCTTTCAGATAAGCCTCGACGGTTTTATGATAATCGATGTGGTCTCTCGTTAGATTCGTAAAAATCGCCCCGTTGAAATCGAGACCGGCTATGCGATGTTGCGCAGCCGAATGCGAACTTACCTCCATAAACGCATATGCGCAGCCGGCATCGACCATTTCACGAAGTAAACGATGCAGGTGTAAAGGGTCGGGGGTCGTATGAGTTGCAGGAACAGCGATGTCGTCTATATAATTGCAAACGGTAGATAAAAGACCGACCTTGTACCCGAACAGACGGAACATTTCATACAGCAATGTCGCCGTAGTCGTCTTCCCGTTCGTCCCGGTGACACCCACCAGTACCAACTCTTTCGAAGGATTTCCATACCATGCCGCTGCCAACAAACCGAATGCGACCGCACTGTCTTCCACTTTCACATACAACACTTGCGGCTCCGACTTTTCGGGAAACTCTTCGCAAACAACGACAACAGCCCCCTGTGCAATAGCTTGGCCGATAAAATCATGACCGTCGACCGAAGCTCCCCGCACCGCAACAAATAAGTTATCTTTCTTTACCTGACGAGAATCCGATTCCACTCCCGAGACTTCTGTCACGACCGCCCCTTTGCGTTCCACCACCTTAATTCCCGACAATAAACATTCCACATTTTTCATATCATCGATATCCTTCTATTTCAATTTTAAAATTACCGTCGTACCGGGTTGTATGACTTTTCCCGAAGGGATAGACTGCTCTACCACCTTTCCCCGACCTTGTATATTTACATTCAATCCTTCACGCTCCAATATATACAATGCATCTCGCGCACCCATACCGCAGACATCGGGCATACTGTCGCAATAGACCTCCATATCGCGACATTGGGTCACATCTCCCCGAACTCCCAAATGCTGCAATACTTGCCTTGTCTCTGCAATATCCCCCTTTAAAATAGCCGGACTCCGAACACTCGTCGAATCCGAAGGTATATCCATAGGCACATCGAGGCGACCCATGGAATAAAGCGTCTCCGCTATCTTCTTCAAAACGCCGCCACAATAGTAACCGGCCGAAGGCATACCCGGTAAATTGGGCTTTCCCAAAAGAACGATACACGAGTACTGTGGATTTTCATACGGGAAAAAACCGCAAAAAGTGATTCGATAACGAGTCTCGTATTTCCCGTCGACACCTATCGTTCTCACCGTTCCTGTCTTCCCGGCTATGGTCACTTTTTTCGAACGAGCCCGACGACCGGTCCCGTCATCGTCATTTACGACCGCATATAACATATTTCTCAATGCTCTTGCCGTTTCGGGTTTACATGCCTGTTTTCGGATATAACTAATATCGAAGACCGTATCGGTTACCCCGTCCCGAATCAACTCTTTTACCAATCGGGGCTTCACGAATTGCCCGTCGTTAGCGATGGTATTATACAATGCCAATGTATAAATGGGAGGTATTTTTGTCGTATATCCATACGACATACGAGTCAGGTTAATACGATCTTGCACCGTCGATTTCAAATGTCGTATAGTAGGACGGGCCGCCCCCGGTATACAAAGATCGAACGGTTCCATAAAACCCGACTTATAAATGCGCTGTACAAATTCATCGGGATTACGTTCATATCCTCGCAGTATAATTTCCGACAGACCTATATTGGAAGAATATTTCATCGCTTCGGTAGCGGTCATCGAAGCCCTACCGTGCGTATCGGTTATGGGGCGGACTTTCATTCCCGCCGGATAACGGAAAACTCCATCGTGCCCGTTTACGACATCATGGGGACGGATAACACCGTCGTCGAGAGCTATCATCATCGACAAAGGTTTAACCACCGAACCCGGTTCATAACCTTGCACGGCATTATTCACAGTTTCTACATATTCCCCTCCGGGCAATCTCGACAAATTCGACATGGCCTTTATATCACCCGTCTCCACTTCCATCACTATGGCAACGGCAAACTCCGGCTGTGTCTCTTCGATGGTCTGCAATAAAGCCTGCTCCGTTATATCCTGTATATCCACATCGATAGTCGTCTTCACATCGAGTCCCCGCCGAGGAGGTTCGGCCACCCAATCGACCATACCCGACGGAATCTGTTTTTTCACGGTTTTACCCGGAATACCGTATAACAAAGAATCCAATGCTTTTTCCAATCCGCTGTTTCCGTGAAAAGTCTCGTCCAACCCTCCGATGGCACGCGAAGCCATCGTACCGTAAGGCTTCTCTCGTTTGACTATTTTCTCCCGCTCGGGGTCTATATGAAATCCCGAATACTGAGTCGAATGCCGTAAAAAGGGAAACGTCTTCAACAGTTCGTAATCCCTTCCCGTAATTTCCCGAACCAATACGAAATAACGTTTTTTTCTCAAAAAAGCAGTTCGCATAGCCTTTTCATAAGCGGCAGGAGTCCTTTCGGGGAAATATTTTCCCAATAGTTTACACAACGTTTTTAGACTGTCATTAAACTCTCTGGACTTGAATTTGGGAACGCCAAAATCGATTAACGCACGATAATAAGTCATGTTCGTAGCCATCACTTCGCCGTTTTGAGCCAAAATATCGCCCCGCTCAGGCATTACCTCATGAGTGACAGAAAGCATACGTGCGGCTTTCTCGTTCCATTTATCGGCATGTATAATACATGTATCGGCCGCTTTTTTCACAATAGCGACACTGAACACGAGCACCCCGACAATCACCAGAGCATACCGCAACAATATGTGATTTCTATTCCTTGTCTCCATCTTGCGGTATTAATTTTACGGGAGGAGTATCTGGTATTTCAAGTCCCAATTTATTTTCATTGACAAGGGCGATAATTCTGGAATGACGCACCAACCCCATATAGCGGGCTGTGGCACGCACTCGCTCCGTCTTGGCATTGGACAATTCAAAACGCAAATCTTTAATGGTCTCGACCTTTGTCTGACAAACATATCGGTTAGCGATCGACAACCAAAAAAGGAAAACGACCGAAGCGATAAATACCCAATGAGATCTGAAAAAATCCAAAGAGAATATACGCCCCTGTACAAGCAATTTCAGATATTTGATAAATCCGTCTTTCTCGTTTTTCCCTTTTTTAGCCATATCTATACCTTCTCTGCGATTCTCAGTTTAGCGCTCCGCGACCTCGGATTCCGTTCTATTTCCGCTTCATCGGGAACAATTACTTTATTGTTGACCGGCCGAAGAGGTGCATTTATCCGACCGAAAAAGTCCTGTTCGGCACGCCCTTCCACATTACCCGTCTTCATAAAATTCTTGACCATACGATCTTCCAACGAATGGTACGTAAGAACCACCAATCGGCCGCCCTGCGGAAGTAACTCTACCGACTGTTCCAACAACCGGCGCAGACTTTCCATTTCTTGGTTTACCTCTATCCGCAAAGCCTGAAACAACTGAGCCAATTCCTTTTTTTCCTGCTTCCGATTGATATAAGGCCGCACTACCTCCAACAATCTCTCTGTCGTTTCTATGGGAGCCGATGACCGAGCGGCGACAACTGCGGCCGCTATGCGCCGAGCGCTCTTCAATTCACCATACAAAAAAAACAAATCGGCCAATTTTTTCAGGCTTTGCGGAT
>OMGX01001286.1_pt1 | contig 11331 bp, 6 predicted proteins | sample 1674381 | NCBI WGS metagenome assembly OMGX01 (sample SAMN05578582, study PRJEB25193) | human gut metagenome | biome: Human Microbiome; feature: human-associated habitat; material: feces | host: Homo sapiens | place: USA:Birmingham | reverse complement strand
CCAGGCCATGCTCGTCGACGAGTACGAGGCTTATAAGCCCGCTGCTCCCGCCGCAGCTCCGGCTCCGGCTCCTGCTGCCGCTCCCGCCGCTGCCCCGGCTCCCGCTGCCGCTCCGGCCGCTCCCACGGCTGTCGCCGCAGGCGAAGTTGTCGCCGCTCCGATGCCCGGCAACATCCTAAAGGTCAACTGCTCCCAGGGTCAGGCTGTCAAGGCCGGCGATATCCTCGTCGTTCTGGAAGCCATGAAGATGGAAAATGAGATCCTCGCCCCGCGTGACGGCACGGTCGCTCAGGTCGTGACCACCAAGGGCGCAGTCGTGGATACGGGTGCTCCGCTGGTCGTTCTGGCATAAGGAGGATCAAAGATGTTTAATGTTGGTGATACCCTGTTAAAGCTGGCGACGGAATCCGGCTTTGCGGGCTTCTTCGCAAACGGCGGCTGGCAGAATCTCGTCATGATCGTGATCGCCTGCGTGCTGCTGTACCTCGGCATTGTCAAGGGCTTCGAGCCGCTGCTGCTCGTCGGCATCGCGTTCGGCTGCCTGCTTGCAAACGTCAGCTACTTCCCCGGCCTGGACGCGGTCAACCCCGATCTGAACGCGACCAACGCCATGTACCACCCCGAGCTCTGGAGCGCCTTCCTGGACTCCACCAGCCCGTACTATCACAGCTACGGCCACGTCCTGTCGAACGCCGGTCTGCTGGACATCTTCTACATCGGCGTCAAGGCCGGTCTGTATCCGTCCCTCATCTTCATGGGCGTCGGCGCGATGACTGACTTTGGTCCCCTGATCGCAGACCCGAAGAGCCTGCTCCTCGGCGCTGCTGCACAGCTGGGCGTGTTTGTCGCCTTCTTCGGCGCGATCTGCCTCGGCTTCACCGGCCCTGAGGCCGCTTCCATCGGCATCATCGGCGGCGCAGACGGCCCGACGGCCATCTTCCTGACCAACAAGCTCGCTCCGCATCTGCTGGGCGCGATCGCCATCGCGGCATATTCCTACATGGCGCTCATCCCGATGATCCAGCCCCCGATCATGAAGCTCATGACCTCGGAAGCGGACCGCAAGATCAAGATGGTGCAGTCCCGCCCGGTCTCCAAGACCGAGAAGATCCTCTTCCCGATCATCGTCACCATCTTCGTCATCCTGCTCCTGCCGTCCACGGCTCCGCTGATCGGCTGCCTGATGCTCGGCAACCTGTTCCGTGAGTGCGGCGTGACGGATCGGCTGTCTGACACCGTGCAGAATGCCCTCATGAACATCGTCACGATCTTCCTTTCCACCTCCGTCGGCGCGACCATGGTCGCCTCCAACTTCCTGAAGGCGGAAACCCTGAAGATCATCTTCCTCGGCCTCGTCGCCTTCGGCATCTCCACGGCCGGCGGCCTCATCGGCGGCAACATCATGTGCAAGCTGTCCGGCAAGAAGGTCAACCCGCTGATCGGCTCGGCCGGCGTCTCCGCCGTCCCGATGGCCGCACGTGTTTCCCAGATGGTCGGCCAGAAGGCCAACCCCGCGAACTTCCTGCTCATGCACGCCATGGGCCCGAACGTCGCAGGCGTCATCGGCTCCGCCATCGCAGCCGGCTTCCTGCTCGCCGTCTTCGGCTAAGCAATTCCGCAATTCCTTTTCCCGAACCGCAAGCGATGCTTGCGGTTCGGTTTTTTGTGCCACCCATGGCTTCCCCTATGAGGGGAAGCTGTCGCCGGAGGCGACTGATGAGGTGGACAGCGCCGCGTAGAAGCAAGTGCCCCCATCTCATCCGCCACGGCTCCGCCGTGCCACCTTCCCCTCATAGGGGAAGGCAGGGGTTCGGGTGGCTGCTTACAGCTTCCCCTGTTCCCGCAGGGCCTGGACTTTGGTGGGCAGGCCCCAGATGTTGATGAAGCCGGCGGCTTCGGCCTGGTTGAAATCGCTCTCGCCGAAGGTGACGAGGTTCTCGGAGTAGAGGGAGTACGGCGAGGTGATGCCGGCGTTGATCATGTTGCCCTTGTAGAGCTTGATGTTGACGGTGCCGGTGCAGTACTCGTTGGACTTCTTGGCGAAGGCGGTCAGCGCCTCCTGCAGCGGGGAGTACCACTTGCCGTTGTAGATGAGGTCGGCGTAGTCGACAGCCAGCTTTTCCTTCATGTGCAGCGTCTCTTTGTCGAGCGTCAGCATTTCGAGCTGCTCGTGCGCGAAGTAGAGGATCGTGCCGCCCGGGGTCTCATAGATGCCGTGGTCCTTCATGCCGATGAGCCGGTTTTCCACGATGTCGAGGATGCCGACGCCGTTTTCGCCGCCGAGCTTGTTGAGCTTGCGGATGATGTCGGAGATCTTCATCTTCTCGCCGTCGACCGCCACGGGGACGCCAGCCTCAAAGCTGACGGAGACTGTCGTGGGCGTATCGGGCGCCTGATAGGGGGAGACGCCCATCTCGAGGAACAGGGCCTTATCGAGATCGGGCTCGTTGGCCGGGTCTTCGAGGTCGAGACCCTCGTGACTCAGGTGCCAGAGGTTCTTGTCCTTGGAATAGTTGGTCTCGCGGGAGATCTTCAGCGGCACGTTGTGCGCCTCGGCATAGTCGATCTCTTCGTCACGCGACTTGATGTCCCACTCTCTCCACGGGGCGATGATGGGCATGTCGGGCGCGAAGCGCTTGATGGCCAGCTCAAACCGGACCTGGTCGTTGCCCTTGCCGGTCGCGCCGTGGGCGATGGCGTCGGCGCCTTCGGCCAGCGCGATCTCGGCGAGCTTCTTGCCGATGACGGGCCGCGCAAAGGCGGTGCCGAGCAGATACTTCTCATACTTGGCGTCCATCATGACGGACGGGACGATGATCTCGTCGCACATCTCGTCGGTGAGGTCGGCGATGATGAGCTTGCTCGCGCCGGTCTTGATGGCCTTTTCCTCCAGACCGTCGAGCTCGTCGCCCTGGCCGACGTCGGCCGCGACGGCGATGATCTCCGGATCGTTGTAATTTTCCTTCAGCCAGGGAATGATGATGGACGTATCGAGACCGCCCGAGTAGGCCAGAACGATTTTCTTGATCTTGCTCTTATCCATGATTGAAACCTCCGTAAAGCACTTGCCTGTGTGGGTGTTTTTCTTTATGCACGTAATATACACACTTTATGCAGAAAAGTCAAGCGTAAAATTTATAAATATTCATTTGCGTCAAAAACGATGCATACTCATGCGCCGATACAGCGTGTTTTGTGCAGTTTGAAAAAATCAGGCATCTCCGCACAATTGCGTCTGCGGCATTCGCCGGATCTTTTGACCTGCCTCTGCAGTTTGAAAAACTCGAAATCCATACAGGATTCCTTCGCTTTTCAAACTTTGATCCAGGCCAAAATCTCTTGCCGAATGCTCTTGCCGAATTATGCGGAGATGCCCTTTACTTTTTCTTCCGAAGCGCGTAAAATCTGAGGTAACAACGATCGATCTGATTGGATTACAGAGGATATTGCCATGTCGAACGAGATCCGTGTTCTGCTTTCCGCTCTTGACCCGCACCGGCGGGATCTGTGCGCCGCGGTGCTGGCGCTCTGCGCGCCGGAGTTTGAAGCACCGGCGCCGCCCACGCAGGTCTTTTTATCTTCGCTCTACCAGAAGCTCTGCGGCCGGATGTTCCCCGACGGCCTGCCGGAGATCCCGGCGCTGACGGCGGACGAGGAAGGCTATCTTGCCGCGCTCGAGTCCGCGCTGCAGAACCCGGCGGACAGCTTTGACCCCTGCCTCGACCTTCTGCCCCTGCCGGAGGATTCCATCCCCGGCAGCCGCGTGGAGGGGCAGTACCGCCTGTTTACCGACACCGTGCGGCAGGACCATCTGATGGCCGTCATGCGCCTGGGGATGGAGGCGACGCCCTTTGACCCCGCCTCGCACACCATCGGCGTGCACAATGTCGCCCTGCATACGGCGATCCTGGCGAAGCGGGCGGGCTTCCCGGTCGATCTGCCGCTCGTGCGTGCGGCGGCGCTGGGGCACGACATCGGCAAGTTCGGCTGCCGCGGCGAGGACCTCGGGCGCATCGCCTATCTGCACTATTATTATACCTGGCAGTGGTTCAGCCGGAACCGGATGGAGGAGATCGGCTACATCTCCGCCAACCACTCGACCTGGGATCTGGAATTTGAAAACCTGCCCATCGAGTCGCTGCTGCTCATCTACGCGGATTTCCGCGTGCGCGGCACGCGGCAGCCGGGCGAAAAAGAGGTCATGCGCATCCATACGCTCGCCGAGGCCTACGAGATGATCTTCTGCAAGCTGGCCGACATGACGCAGGAAAAGACGCTCCGCTACCGCAACGTCTACCACAAGCTGACCGACTTTGAAAACCTGCTCCTGAGCCGCGGCGTCAGCCCCCGGTTGGAGGATGACGAGCTTCTGCCGCACGAGACGAAGGACCCCTCGCTCATGGACGCGCCGCAGGCGCTGCGCGCCCTGCGGGACCTGACGCTGGACGGCTCTATCCGCCTCATGCACACGCTCTCGACCGACCAGACGCTCGAGCAGCTGCTCGAGCAGGCCAAGGGCGAAAAAAATCTCCAGCGCATCCGCATGTATCTGCGGCTGCTGGAGGAATACAGCACCTATATGACAAGGGCCAACAAGCGCAAGACGCTCGTGCTCCTCTACGAGCTGCTCATGCACCCGGACGGCGACGTGCGCCGCATCGCGGGCAGGATCATGGGCAAGATCCTGGCGAACGCCGGCCCGCGCTACCGCAAGGAGCGGCCGCTGTCGGCCAAGGACGGGCAGATGCCCCCGGCGGTCATGTCCCTGCTGGCGGAATCGGGGGAGCTCTGGGCAGAATATATCGGGCTCTGCCTGCACCCGGACTATAAGATCTCCAGCAAGCACGCGCTGCGCATCTCCAACTCGCTCAAGACCATCTGCCAGAGCCTCTTTGCCGCCTGCGACGAAAAGGAGGCCGGGCCGCTCGTCCGGCCGCTGCTCGCGGCGCTGGCGCAGGCCGGGGCGGAGGACCGGTTCGTGCTGGTCGACGCGCTGTGCCATGTGCCGTGCGGGTATCTGCCGCAGGAGAAGCTGCCGGAGCTCGTACAGCAGCTCGCGGCCATGCCCGGCACGGGCAATCCGGAGCTCGACATCATCGTGCTGCATGAGCTTTTGCGGCTGGCACACGCGGTCCCCGCGCTGCAGGCGCAGATCCGGGAGGCCATGCGGGGCTACCGCCCGCAGTGGGAGGACCATCTGGCCCACGACTGGCTGCGCGCGCGCCTGCTCGGCGAGGCGCAGCCGGAGCCGGACGCGCAGACGATCTCCCGCATCCACCTGAGCAATCTCAAAAACGCCGTCCACTGGACCGTCAAGCTGACGCAGATCAACATCCTGACCCAGTATGTGCGCAGCCATCCGGACGCGGCGTTCCATACCGCGCTGCATTTTTCCAACCTTCTGTGCGTCAGCGAGCATCTGCCCGTGCGTGAGGCGGCGGGCAACGCGCTGCTTGCCATTGCGCCGCAGCTGCTCGTCGACCAGATCAACGAGATCGTCATCGACCTGACCCGCGAGCTCGAGTCCGGGCAGGAGCAGATCTCGCGCTTCATCCCGCCGTATCTCGGAAGACTTTTGTGCCAGCTGCCGGAAAAGGAGCTGCACGAGTCGGTCGAGAGCATCGGCGCGCTGGCGTGCGGGGCGTCCATCCGGCCGGCGCGCGTGGCGCTGTTTACGCTGGGCGAGGCGCTGAACGTGCTGCCGGAGGCGCAGACGGACGTGGAGGACCGCATCCTCGGCCTCATCCTCACCGGCATCGCCCACTATGACGAGACCATCCACCAGACGGCGCTGGCCGTCCTCTGCCGGGATATTTTCGGCCGCAGCCAGCTGCCGATGGCAAGAAAGCACGCCATCTTCGTGCGCCTGCACAAAAAGCTGCTGACGCTCCTGTCCGAGCCGCGCGCGGGTCAGCTCACGTTCTTCAACTGCGCGGCCATGCTGAACCATCTCTACCGCTACACCGTCCGGCAGGAGCTGCAGGAGGGGCCCTTCCGCTTTTTGCCCGAAAAGCCCGCCGCGTTCTTCCCCGGCACCTTCGACCCCTTCTCCGTCGGTCACAAGCAGATCGTGCAGGAGATCCGCGCCCGCGGCTTCGAGGTCTATCTGGCCGTCGACGAGTTCTCGTGGAGCAAAAAGACGCTCCCGAAGCTCCTGCGGCGCAGGATCGTCTCCATCTCCGTGGCCGACCAGTGGGATACGTATCTGTTCCCGGATGATATCCCGGTCAACATCGCCATGCCGGACGATCTTTCCCGGTTGCAGTCGCTGTTTGCGGGCAGGGAGCTGTATCTCGTCGCGGGCAGCGACGTGATCGCCAACGCCTCGGCCTACAAGATCCACGAGCCCGGCACGGCGGCGGACTATAACCACATCATCTTCTGCCGCGACGGCAGCGCCGACCACGCAGCGCTCTCCGCCGCCATCCGCGGGAAGCTGCTGCTTCTGGCCCTGCCGCCGTTTTATGAGACGGTCAGCTCCACGCGCATCCGCGCTTCGGTCGACCAGAATCTCGATATCTCCATGCTCGTCGCGCCCGTCGTGCAGACGTATATCTATGAATGCGGCCTGTATGTCCGCTCGCCCGAGCTCAAAAACGTGCTGCGGCGCGAGGAGCTGTATTTCAGGACTGCTTCGGACGGCGACGAGGCCCTGCCGGAGGCCGCCCGCGCCTGCATGCGGGGCAAAAAGGACGCCCGGGCGGCGCTGCTGCTGGCGCGGCCGGCGCGGCTGCTCGGTTGGGCGGCCGGGCACCCGATCTTGCTGGACGATCTGTATGCGGCGCTGGGGTCGCTTGAGGCGTGCAGCTATGTCCGGCAGCATGCCTCGGGGCAGATCCTGCTCGTCGACGGCTGGTGGGTGCCGGATATGGACGACGCGGCCGAGCGGCTGCGGATGCTCCTCAATGAGCTGCTGGCAAGAAGCCTTGAGCAGGGGAGCACGTACGCGCTCTGCCGCTGTCCGGAAAACGCGCCCGCGCTGCAGGACGCGCTGCGGCAGCTGGGCTTTGCCGCCGTGGAGGCGGACGCGGAGATCTTCTGCGTCGACATGCGCAACCCCGTCATGCTCCTGCAGGACGCCATGCTCTGCATCAAGCCCCCGCACAAGGATGCCCCCGCCGTGCAGCAGGCCGTCCGGGAAACGAGACCCCGGCTGCGCATGGCGCTCGGCGCCATGTTCCCCGGCAAGCTTCTGCTGTGCTTTGACACCGAGATGCTCAACCAGGCCATCGCCCAGCGCATCGAGCAGATGAACGGTGTGCAGGACGTGCCGCCCGGCGTGCGGCGGCTGGGGCCCTATATGTGCGTGCCCTACGGCAAGATCTTCGCCGACGCCATCGTGCCGAACACGGTCACGAAGACGCTGCACGTCGAAAAGTGCTATGCGCCCGACGTGCGCAGCTTCACGATCGAGGAATACCCCGATTATTCGCCGCTGCCGAGCCAGGTGCGCGCGCTCCGGTCGTTCCACCGGCCGATCATCCTCGTGGACGATCTGCTGCACAAGGGCTACCGGATCGAAAAGCTCGACCGCGTGTTCCGGCAGGAGAGAATCGCCGTCGACCGCATTCTTGTCGCCGTCATGTCCGGCTACGGCCGGGACCTGATGCGCGTGCAGGGGCGGCGGGCTGAGTGCGAATATTTCATCCCGAACCTCCACTACTGGGTGACCGAGAGCCTGCTCTATCCCTTCATCGGCGGCGACAGCGTCGCCGGCCGGCGGCAGAAGGAGCGGATGCTCCCGTCGGTCAATATGATCCTGCCGTATGTCTACCCCAGCTATTTCTTTGACGTGACGGAGACGAGCATCCGGAACCTCTCCAAAACGGCGCTGGAGAACGCCATGCAGATCCTGCGCGCGCTCGAGCGGGAGCACCAGCGCAGCTTCTCCGCCGCGCTCACCATCCGCCGCCTGGGCGAAGCCCTGCTCCAGCCCCGCCTGCCCGACAAAGGCGACTGCATGACCTTCGACTTCTCCCTCCCCGCCTCGACCTACCTCGAAGAGGACCTCGCAAGGCTGGACCGGATCTGCAGGTAGTGTACCTCGTGCCTTCCCCTATGCAGGGAAGCCTTGGACTGCGCAGATTCAACGCCTCCCCTCTCAGGGGAGGTGGCTCGGCGAAGCCGAGACGGAGAGGTCGCGGCTAATTTGATACAACCTCTCAGTCAGCCTCCGGCTGACAGCTCCCTACCCCTTTTGTCCCTTCGGGACATTTCCTCCTGATAGGGGGAATCGGCCCCTGGAAGGGGAGCCCTTGGGGAAAATATGAAAAGAAAGGTGATCAGCATGATCCTGAGACGATGGAAGGGCTTCTGCCTGGCGGCAGAGGAGGAGGCTTTGTTCCCGCAGGGGGCGGAGATGTGCGGCGAGGTGTTTGCGCCGCTGGTGTTTCTGGTGCGGCGCGATCCGCTGCGCGCGCGCGGCCTGTATCCCATCCGGGACCTGTCCGAGCTGGACGAGCCCGAGGACATCGGCTGCCTGACCCCGTCTTCCCCGGCGGAGGGAGAACTGGCGGCATTCGTGCGCGCGCACGGCGCGGGCGTGTTGAATGCAGAGTTTTCCCGCGCGTTTTCCATCCTGCAGGCGTGGAGCGCGGCGAAGAAGGACGGCCTCGTCCTCACGCTCGTCGGCCTCGGCGACGTGGGCGGGACGGCGCTGCTGGCTCTGAAGCTGCTGGGCCGCGAGCTTGCGAAGGTCCAGATCTTCGACCCGAACCGGGCGCAGTGCCAGCGGTATGAGATGGAGCTGAATCAGGTCCTATCCGCGGACGGCCGGACGCTGCCGGAGGTCGTGATCTGTGAGGAACAGGATCTGTTCCGCTGCGACCTGTTCGCCTTTACGGCCTCGCGCGGCGTGCCGGGGCTGGATACGAAGGTACAGGACGTGCGCATGGCGCAGTACGAGGCCAACCGGGCCATGGTGGGCTCTTACGCGCGTATGGCGCGGCAGGCGGACTTTACGGGCCTGTTCTGCCAGATCTCCGACCCGGTCGACCATCTGTCCCGGTCCGTCTTTCTGCAGAGCAATCAGAAGGAAACCGGGGAATTTGACTTTGCGGGCCTGCTTCCCGAGCAGGTGCAGGGCTTCGGCCTCGGCGTGATGGCCGCGCGCTGCGCCTACTACGCGCGCCGGCTGGGGCTGAACGAGGACGCGCTGCGCGTCTACGGCCCACACGGGCAGGGACTCGTCTGCGCCAACTGCTGCGGCGGGGACTACGACGCGGCGATCTCCGCGGAGCTGACCGAAAAGACCCGCACGGCGAATCTGCGCGTGCGGGAGCTGGGCTTCAAGCCGTATCTCGCGCCCGCGCTCTCCTCCGCGGCGGCAAGTCTGCTGCGGCTCGTGCGCGGGCAGGAGCACTACGGCGCGGTGCCGCTCGGCGGGGCGTATTTCGGCTGCGTCAGCCGCATGACGCGCTTCGGCCCGGAGCTTCGGCGGGAGGCGCTCGCGCCCGCGCTCCGGGCGGAGCTGGAGAAGACCTATGCGGCATTGGAGGCGTTCGAGTACGGATGGAGACGTTGACGCTGGTAAGGATCGGCCGCAGCGCGCGGCTGGAGCGCCTGCTGCCCGCGGCGCTGGCGGAATTCCCGGTCACGGAGCTTCCGGCGGAGCAGATCGCGTCCGCCGCCGGGCGGCGGCTGCTGTTCGCCGTCTCGGTCGACGCCTACGGCCCGGATGAGGCCTTCGTGCGCCTGCTGCGCACGCTGCGGCAGAACCCGGACTGTCTGTGCGGCTGCATCGGCGGCGTGATCGTCGACGGGGCGGGGGAGCTGGACACGAAGCAGCTTGCGCGGCAGCTCGTGCTGACGGCGAACCTCGCGGGCTGCGCGTTCCCGGGCAAGCCGCTCGTCGAGGGGACAGGCTCGCTCTATAACCAGCACATCCAGGCAGGGCTGCTGCATCTGGGCTGGGAGCAGACCTATGCGCACCAGATGGCGCAGCTGGCCGGACGCCTGCTGCGCTTCCGTCTGCCGCGGTTCGAGCGGCCGAAGCTCCTCATGCTCCACGCGTCCGACAACCGGCGGTCCAACACCGTCTGGCTCGGCGAGCAGGTGCTGCAGCGTCTGCCGGGCACGTTTGAAACCAAGACGATCTCCCTGCAGAACGGCTCCATCCACGACTGCCGCGGCTGCTCGTATGAGGCCTGCCTGCACTTTGCCGCGCAGAGCCGCTGCTTCTACGGCGGCAGCATCTCCGACGACGTGCTGCCCGCCATCAGCCGCTGCGACGCGATGCTCTTTCTGTGCCCGAACTACAATGACGCCGTGAGCGCCAATCTCATGGCCCTGTTCAACCGCCTGACCAATCTGCTGGTCCGGCAGGACCTGTATGAAAAGTATCTCTACGGCATCGTCGTCTCCGGGTATTCCGGCAGCGATATCGTCGCCCGGCAGCTGCTCGGCGCAATGTGCCTCAACAAGACGGCCATCCTGCCGCCGGAGTTCTGCCTCATGCAGACGGCGCACGACCCCGGCTCCGTGCAGAAGGCCGACGGGATCGACGCGCAGCTGAGCGCCTTTGCCGCGCGGCTGGCCCGGATGCAGGGCTGACAAAAAAATACGGCTGCCCGGGGCGGTTTTTGTAAAAACTGCACGCTTGACGAATGCCGCCCGCGGATGTAAAATCAGTCCATCGTTGAAAGCTTCACCAAAGAAAAGCTTTACATCGGAAAAGAATATCGCCAAATGCAGTGAGGAAGAAAAGTAGCGCAGGACACGGATCCAGAGAGCCGGGGATGCTGGGAACCCGACGCCAGAGCCTTCGTGAACGAACACTTCTTAGCAGCGACCTGAACCGGAAACCTCCGCAGTAGGGAAGACGCGCAGCGCGGCGTTAAAGCGCAGGGGCTTGTCAGAGCTCCGGAAAAGAGACTGTTTCAGACAGTAAGTTAGGTGGCACCGCGGATCGGCAGCAATTCGTCCTAGAATTTATTTCAGGCAATGCTGCGCAAATGATTCGGAGGTGCTTTTTATGTGTGCGATCATGGGTTATACGGGAACAGACATCCCCATGGAGAAGCTGCTGGAAGGCTTTGGGCGGACAAAGTCTCGGGGGCCCGACGACAGTCGGGTGCTGACGGTGCCCGGAGGAACCCTTATGTTCCACCGGTTGGCCATTATGGGACCGGAGCCGACAGGTATGCAGCCCTTTACAGCTCCTGACGGCAGCGCCGTGGTGTGCAACGGAGAGCTGTACGGCTTCCGCAAACTGAAGCGGCAGCTGGAGACCAAAGGATATGTGTTCCAAAGCGGCAGTGACTGCGAGCTGCTGCTGCCTCTGTGGCGGGAGTACGGTACGGAGATGTTTGCCAAACTGGATGCATACCCTTT
>OMGX01001280.1_pt1 | contig 11414 bp, 6 predicted proteins | sample 1674381 | NCBI WGS metagenome assembly OMGX01 (sample SAMN05578582, study PRJEB25193) | human gut metagenome | biome: Human Microbiome; feature: human-associated habitat; material: feces | host: Homo sapiens | place: USA:Birmingham | reverse complement strand
CTAAAATTATCGTTATGGGAAATATCGAAAAAATCATACAGGCAATAGATATTCAGCTTATACAAAAAAACAAGCCTTATATGCTTTTAGCGGAAGCTAATCGTTTACTTACCTTTACCCGTTTAATCGCTGATAACAAAGCCTTGAAAAAAATAGTAGAATCAGGACTGATTCCTCACGCCTATCAAACGCAAAAATCTCCAAAACAATGGAAAATCCCTTTATCAGAAAAAGGGAAGGCGGAAAAAGAAAAATTGGATAGACAGAATAAACAAAGAGCGAAGGAAAACCAACATACAATCCAAACACAAATCTCAGACCAACCAACTCTTTGTTGCCCGTTTTGTGGATATACTGGTATAATTCCGGAACAGTTTCGTTCGGAGCCATGCTTAATATGTCCAAAATACCAAGCAAGAAATGGATTTGGAGGAATGAACAACGAAAATCAAATATTTTATCTCGATGAAAACGAGAATCTAATAGGATATATGAATTATTAAAACAAACTTAACTACAAATATCATGAAACAAATTAAATGATATATCTATGAAATTCAACACTATCGATGATTTGAAAGCCTCCGGTTTCGAGGGATTCATTCCAGTGGCTCAACTGCAAACCGACAGTACGGCAATACCCCGAACAGCAGGAGTGTATATGGTTGTCTATACAGGGGAAAATATACCCGAGTTTCTCCCCTGCGGTACAGGAGGATTCTTTAAAGGGAAAGACCCCAATGTGTCGATAACCGAGTTGGAAACCAACTGGGTAGGAAATACATGCGTGGTCTACATCGGAAAAGCCGGAACAACCCTCCGAAAACGACTAAATCAATATCTGAAATTCGGGAATGGACAAAATATAGGGCACTGGGGCGGCCGATACATTTGGCAAATAAAAAATTCCGGCAATTTGCTGTTGTGCTGGAAACCTACTCCCGACGAAGATCCCGAAGCGATCGAAACCGCACTCATCGCCCGATTCAAAGAACAGCACGGGGGACACAGACCTTTCGCCAATCTCAAAGATTAAAGGCAGAGGGGATCTCTATGCAGAGTCAAGGCAGAAGTTCTATTTTGCCTTGATTCCCATTTTTAGACAAATTAGAATACTTGCAATATGAAAAAATCTCATTACTACGACATTGCCGAGTATTGTGGAGACGAACTATATTGACGATCGTTTCACAAATCCGGTGGTATCCGGCACAGACGACACAACAGTATCTCTTCTCGCCCGATAGGGTAACAGTTCTTGCAGCCTCTGTTCCAACTGTGTCACCGTCAGGTTGCGGGAATCGATGGACCCATCGGGGGCGATAAGCATAAAATTGGGAACCGACACCAGAGCATATCGGGTTTCGATTACATCGGGTTCCGCGGCCACACATTGATGTGAAGGCAATCCCAAAGTTTTCACTTTTTCTCGCCATATGTCCCGTTTTTTATCCAATGAAACAGACAAAAAGGTCGCGCCCCGATAACCATACGCCCGATACAGTTCTCCAAATTTCGTCATATCCCGGCAAGAAGGCTCGCTATCCGAACGCCAAAAGCCAATAGCCGTATATCTCGCATATCCTATATATCCCGACAGATTCTCTTTCCGCCCCGAATACTCTATCACTGGAACATCTACATACGGATTTCCCGGCTCGACTTTATCGGCATTACGCAAGCGCAAAGAAATATCGGACAATACCTGCGCATTCTTGCTTCGCCCACCGAATCCCGACAAAAGGCTTCGCAACTCATCTTCATCGAAACGGCTTTGCATCTGTTCCAGCACCCATATCGCAGCCGGTGAATAATGATTCCGTCGAATAAATCGGTAGGCCAGCTTCTCCTCTTGGCTGCTCAAACGAAAATCCTCATCGCACATCGATTGTTCCAAACCGGCATCCATCATACGCTTCTCCACCTGTTCGACGTAATGGCTATGCAAACAGCGGCGTAAAGAATCGAGGCGATACGCCTCCCGTTTATATTCCTCGAATATGTTATTCTGCTCCGTCCCTGCGACACTCGAATACGAAGTATCCATCACCGCCTCCATCGCTCCATTTTCCAACACAAATAACACGGGCACAGCCAAAGAATCGAGATAACGGTTAAACCGCAGATAAGCCATAATCGGTTCCTCCTGTACTCCGTGAAAAGAAAAAACTCCGCCATCGACTATCGCACTGTCCAAATTCACCAATTCATCTCCGTTACTATGAGACAAATAAACGACATTCCCGTCAGTCAGCGAGTTAACCACTTTTCCTGTAATCACGTATGACGAATCCGTTCTATCCTGACAACCGGCGAGCAATAGCAGAAAAAATATCCAATGATATACCTTATTCATACTCTATACTTTGTAACTACAAAGATAGCGAAAGGTGAGAGCAGAGACAAACGGAAACCCCATTTCCGATTTGGCTATACCGAACCGCATCCTATCTTCGTACTCACAAAGATAAAGAAGTTTTCAGGAACCATCTCAAATCTTAACTCATTCATCTCGGCAGCAATCGGCTTTTTTTGTAGTTTTGCTTAAAGAACAAAAACGACCAGAATCATGAAATTTATAGGAGCCCACGTAAGTGCTGCGGGCGGTGTAGAAAACGCTCCGGTAAACGCACATGCCATAGGAGCCAAAGCCTTCGCCTTGTTCACAAAAAATCAAAGGCAATGGCAATCGCCTCCGTTATCGGGAAAAAGCATAGAACTGTTCAAGGAGAATTGCGAAAAATACGGATTCTCACCCCAATATATACTACCGCATGACAGCTACCTAATCAACCTCGGACATCCTCAGGAAGAAGGGCTGACCAAATCTCGGGCGGCTTTTCTGGACGAAATGCGACGTTGCGAACAGCTGGGATTGAAATTATTGAATTTCCACCCCGGCAGTCACTTGAAAGAGATTTCGACCGACGAGTGTTTAGCCCGTATCGCCCAATCGATCAATTTGGCTCTCGAAAAGACCGATGGGGTTACCGCCGTTATAGAAAACACGGCCGGGCAAGGCAGTAACGTAGGATTCAAGTTCAAGCATTTAGCGGTTATCATCGACCGGATAGAGGACAAAAGTCGTGTAGGAGTCTGCATAGATTCCTGTCATGCTTTTGCCGGAGGTTACGATTTGGCGACAGCCGAAGGATATGATGCGACTTGGCGGGAATTCGACCGGATTATCGGATTCGAATACTTGCGAGGAATGCACCTGAACGATGCTAAAAAGGGTCTCAACTCCCGTGTAGACCGTCACGACAGTTTAGGCGCAGGCGTATTGGGTATGGGGTTCTTTGAACGATTAATGCAAGATAAGCGTTTTGATAACATACCGTTGATTCTCGAAACTCCGAATGAGAACCTTTGGCCTCAGGAAATAGAGAAACTGTATGGCATGACCTCCCCGGAATAAACAGAACAACGAATTTACAATAAACCCAATGCTCCTCTCTTTTCGATGGAATGAGAGTAAAACCCGATTTAAGTTTCCGAAGGCTATGGGATATTAGTTTCGGATTCTTCGGCGTTCAGATAGCCTATGCTCTTCAAAGCGCCAACATTAGCCGGATATTCGCCACCTTAGGGGCCGATCCGCATAATTTAAGTTATTTCTGGATACTTCCTCCGTTAGCAGGAATTATCGTACAACCCATCGTGGGCGCATTGAGCGACCGCACTTGGAATCGTTTCGGGCGACGTATTCCATACCTTATCGCCGGCTCGGCCATCGCCGTAGCAATCATGTGCCTATTGCCTAATGCCGCTTCATTCAAGGGATATATCCATGCAATGTGGTTCGGATTAATAGCCCTCATGATGTTGGACACATCTATCAATATGGCCATGCAACCTTTCAAAATGTTGGTAGGCGATATGGTCAACGAACGGCAAAAAGGACTCGCTTACTCCATACAAAGTTTCCTTTCCAATGCCGGAAGTTTAGTCGGCTACTTGTTTCCTATCCTGTTCACCTATATCGGTATCAGCAATATCGCAGCCCCCGGAGTTATTCCCGATTCGGTAATTTTCTCTTTCTACGGAGGGGCAGCCATATTGATACTGTGTACCCTCTATTCTTCGATACGAGTAAAGGAAATGCCACCTGTGGAATTCTGGAAGTTTCACCAAATTTCGGACAAAGAACTGACAGAGAAGAATAATTTCATATCCCTACTGCGCCACGCTCCGAAAGTTTTCTGGACAGTCGGTCTCGTTCAGTTTTTCTGTTGGTCGGCTTTCATGTATATGTGGACCTATTCCACAGGAGCCATCGCCGACAATGTCTGGCACTCGACCGATCCGGCTTCTCCCGGCTACCAATCAGCCGGGAACTGGACGGGCGTATTATTCGCCATACAAGCCATAGGCTCGGTATGTTGGGCCTCGCTTCTCCCCTTGATAAAAAACAGAAAAGCGGCATATAGCCTCAGCCTACTTATCGGCGGAGCCGGTTTCACACTGGTTCCTTTCATTCACAATGCCTATCTGATGTTCCTGCCTTTCTTCCTCATCGGTTGCGCTTGGGCAGCCATATTGGCTCTCCCCTTCACTATCCTCACCAATTCCATCTCGGGGAAAAATATGGGAGCCTATTTAGGACTGTTCAACGGCACGATCTGTGTTCCCCAAATTCTCGCAGCCTTAGTAGGAGGTTCTCTGCTACGATGGTTAGGCGGTAGCCAGCCCGTCATGTTGGGGATTTCGGGTATTCTGTTATTCGCGGGAGCTTTGTGCGTATTTGCAATCAAAGAAACATTCGCACATGAAAGTGAGACAGAACGTATCGAAAAGGGAGATTAACAGACTTTCAATACTAAAACAAATATAAGCCCCACTCGGTATCATCAAACTAATTTGCTCCTGTCCTCGTTTGTACTATCTTTGTATCACCATAAACATATAAACATGAAGAAAATAGCCAAAAGTCTAACCGACTTGATAGGGAATACTCCTCTATTGGAACTCTCGAATTACAATAAAAAACACGAGTTGAACGGAATACTGGTCGCTAAACTGGAATACTTCAATCCGGCCGGGAGCGTAAAAGACCGTATCGCTTTATCTATGATAGAAGATGCCGAACAAAAAGGGCTGTTGAAATCCCATGCCACAATTATAGAACCCACAAGCGGAAATACAGGTGTAGGTCTCGCATTCGTTTCGGCAGCAAGAGGCTATCGGCTCATACTGACCATGCCCGATACGATGAGCATGGAAAGGCGCAATCTGCTCAAAGCATTAGGAGCTCAGTTAATACTTACTCCCGGTAGCGAAGGTATGGCAGGAGCCATTCAAAAGGCGAAAGAACTGAATGAAGAGATAGAGGGAAGCATCATTCTGCAACAATTCGAAAACCCCGCCAATCCCGCCATTCATGCGAAAACAACGGCCGAAGAAATATGGAGAGACACCGAAGGCAAAATCGATATATTCGTCGCCGGAGTAGGTACGGGAGGAACCGTCAGCGGCGTAGGAACCGGACTAAAAAAAAACAACCCTGCTATAAAAATCGTAGCCGTAGAACCGAAAGACTCGCCGGTTCTATCGGGAGGTAAAGCCGGATCCCATAAAATACAGGGCATCGGCGCCGGGTTCGTTCCCAAGACATTCGATGCTTCCGTAGTCGATCAAATAATCCCCGTAAGCAACGACGATGCCATTCGCACCAGTAGAGAACTGACAGCGACAGAGGGTCTATTAGTAGGTATCTCCTCCGGAGCGGCTGCTTTCGCAGCTACCCAACTGGCTCAATTACCCGAAAACAAAGGCAAAACAATCGTCGTACTTTTACCCGATACGGGAGAACGTTATCTGTCGACAGTGCTATACGATTTCGAGGGATATGCCTTGTAAAAGCCCCTATCTCCCGCTACGTTCAATCAATTCCCGAAGGCGGGTATTAAATACCCCTTCTTCCAAAAGCTGTTCTATCGACAGGTGCATGCGGTATCGCCAATAGTGACGGGAATGAGCCGGTATATTTATCCGCTCCTCCTGCGGATTTTCCCGACGTAACCGCCCGTCTATCGACAGCCAATCCTGTAACGGTAAAATAGCAAGCATCGAAGGAGAAAAGAGATTCAACTCGACTATCCTCTCGCAAATCCACGGTTCACAGAAATAAGGAGCCTCGCCCTGTTCGCCGAGAATTTCATTGAAAAATCGTTGTGTTCGAGCTCTATCCTCTTCCCACCATGCCCTTATTCCCGACATATCGTGAGTCGAGGTCGTACATACCGATCGATAGGGATAAGCCCATGTATCCCCAAATTCACGCCAAGACTCCTTAGGCATTCGTTGGATTTCCAACGAGAGTATCTGTAAACGCTCCATCACTTCGGGAACGCAGTGCGGGATCATTCCCAAATCTTCGCCACAGACCAGCATGTCGGTCGACGAGATGAGAGCAGGTAACTTCCGCAACGCCTCGTCTTTCCAAAAAACATCGTGACGATGGTAATAAAAATCGTCATACAAACGATTGAAACAAGACTTCTGATCTTCATCGAGGCTATGATAAACATGTGTATGCTGAGCCGAGATACGTGGGTGATAATACCCCGGACGATCGGGATCTTCGAGGAAAAGGACATCGTCGATAAGCCGCATCAACCCGTCTCTTATCAAAATACTCATATCGTCACTCGCCCCGGAGAAATATCCGACTATCTTACGCTGAGTATCAACCAAGACATTCAAATCCCATCGTCCATCTCCCTTATGTACCAAGAACCGCTCTTTCACTTCTCCGGTATATGCACCGAAAATCTCGTCCAAAAAATCTTCCCGAATATAAGGAACCGTTTGCCACGAAGCATCAAAACGGAATCCGTATCCCTGCAACTCTTCTGGAGAGAACGGTAACGCCGGATTAAAGTGTCCCAGCAGACCATGAACGGCATTGAACGGAATTTCCCAAATTCTGAAAAAGCCCAAAATATGATCAATCCGGTAAGCATCGAAATACTCCGACATCTTGCGCAACCGGGCTTTCCACCACGCATATCCATCACGAGCCATGACCTCCCAATTATACGTGGGAAATCCCCAGTTCTGGCCTTCTATCGAGAAATCGTCGGGTGGCGCCCCTGCCTGACTATCCATGTGAAAGAGTTGCGGATTGACCCACGCATCGACACTGGTACGACTGATTCCTATGGGAATATCGCCTTTCAAAACCACTCCTGCCCGATGGGCATACTCCTTGACTTCGGATAATTGAACATGCAAATGATACTGAATATAATAATACAATGCGACCGATTTATACCACGGACTCCACACGGCACAATAGTCGGCAATGGCCGATTCATCGTAAAACGAATGTTCTTCCCAACAGCTAAAATTGGCAGTTCCAAATCGGTCTCTCAAACTGCAAAATGCTGCGTAAGGACGTAACCAAAAGCTATTATCCCGAAAAAAGGCTTTGAATCCGTCGCTCGATAGCGTAGCCTCGCCCTGCTCCTCGAACAAAAGTCTCAAATATTCCATCTTCGCACGGTTCACCCGCTCGTAATCGACATCGGGCAACCGGTTCAATTCTTCTCGCAACGCATCGAAGCGGACTTGCTCCACCTCGTCGTTCAAATACCCGACTTCGGATAACCGAAGGTACTGCGGATGCAAAGCAAAAGTAGAGTTGGCATTATAGGGATAGGAGTCTTGCCATGTACCCGACATCGTCGTATCATTCACCGGGAGTAGCTGTATAAACGACTGTCCTGTTCTTAACGCCCAATCTACCAAATATTTCAAATCGATAAACTCCCCTATGCCGAACCCATAATCCGTACGGAGAGAAAATACCGGAATCGCCGTCCCGGCTCCCCTCCACTGCGATTCGGAACCGTTGAAGCGAAGTCCCGAAACCACCACGGCCTCAGAAGGATTTTGCGGTTTCTCCCGGCAAATACGGTTCTCTCCCGTCTCCCAAGCAACAACTTCCCGTTGATGGGTACGCACGATAACGAACTTATACTCAAACGGGAATTTCAGTTGTTTCCCATCGAGGGTTATCTGCCACTCCGGAAAAGCAGAATCATTCAATAACGGGGCTTTTAAAACGTCCCAATCGCCCAATTCTGGACAGTCGCCGACCATAACGAGCCTCTCATCGGGCCTTAGTTGCGACGCGTCAACCTTAACGGTGAGCGTCCCCGGTTCTATCGTTTCTACGACAGAATCGGCGTGTTGTCGAAAGAATATACCTTGAATGAATGCCGATGAATAAAAAGGCAAATCGGCAGGGACATCGCGCCATCGATCGACCAAACGATATTCCCCGGCATTCTTCCCCGGAGAGAAACTATGAGGACTCCCCCACTCCCGACGGATTCCCTCCCCGGACTTTACCAGATATTCATAATGGAATTTCTTTGCAGAGGCCGGAAGTTCCATTGTATATTTCCATAGCCCATCACCTTGATAATCCATCATAACAGCCCGATTATCTTCATTTGCACCAAGCTCATCTATGTCCCCGGAGAGAAATAAACTTTCGCCCCATCGAGTATGATAATATATCTCGAATGTTATTTTCATCGCTATATCCTATATTTTAATCATAAAGGTAAGAACTTTCCGACAAAACAAATGCTCTTCTTCATACCTTTTTTCTAAAAAACAAAAGCGAACCTATGATAGTTCGCTTTTGCCTTTTGGTCTATATTTGTCGCTCGAATATTATCCACATTTGGAAGTTCCGCACGACGTACAAATGAGACAGCCTTCTTGATAAATGAGCGTCTCATTTCCGCAATGAGGACAAGTCTGCCCGTTAGCCTTAGTCCCATTGGGCAGATATTTCTTCAAAGCTCGCTCGACCCCGTTTTTCCAACTGTTGATAGACTGACTATCCAATTCAAGGCTCGAAACCAATTTCAATACCTGCGGAATAGGCATTCCGTACCGGAGAACCCCCGATATCAGCTTGGCATAATTCCAATATTCCGGATTGAATTTATCGGACAACCCCTCGATAGTAGTCTTGTAACCACGCTTATTGGAGAACTGGAAGTCGTACCGCTTCGTACCATCTTCATTCACAGCTTTCACAATTTTTCCCTTGACCACATTCTTCGGACAAAAAATACCGTCATCGTCATCGGCCAAACCGGTAAAGATCTCGTACGGTTTTCCGTCTTTCAAACCGACAAAGGCAATCCATTTTTCTTTATTATTCTGGAAACGAACCACGTCTGCCTCCAACTCGATAGGACGGACCAATGTCTCGGCCGGTTCATTGATAGCCGCAACGGGTTTCTTCTCCTCCTTCTTGGCAGAGATGAGAACTCCCGACCGGGAACCATCGCGATAAACGGTACACCCCTTACAGCCAGAACGCCATGCCTCTACATATAGCTGACCCACCATCTCTTCACTGACATCGGAAGGTAAATTGATCGTCACGCTAATCGAGTGGTCCACCCACCTTTGAATGCGGCCTTGCATACGAACTTTCTGCAACCAGTCGATATCGTTAGCCGTAGCTTTATAATAAGGCGAACGAGCCACCAACGCATCGACTTCTTCCTGTGTATAGTTCTCTTTCACTTCGATACCATTCACCTGCATCCAAGTGATGAATTTGTGATGATAAACCACGTACTCTTCAAAAGCATCTCCCGTCTCATCGACATAGTCGATACGAACCTCAGGATCATTGGGGTTCACTTTACGGCGACGGCGATAAACAGGCATAAATACCGGTTCGATTCCCGATGTAGTTTGTGTCATCAAGCTCGTTGTTCCCGTGGGTGCGATAGTCAGACAGGCAATATTCCGACGCCCGTACTTGCACATATCCCGATATAGTTCCTCGTCTTCCTTTTTCAACCGATTGATAAACGGGTTATCGACTTCCCTACCGGCATCGAAAATCGAGAAAGCCCCACGCTCTTTTGCCATCGAAACCGACGAACGATAAGCCGCAAGTGCCAACGAACGATGTACTTTCTCAGAAAAATCGGTAGCCTCTTCGGTTCCATAACGAAGTCCTAACGCGGCAATCATATCGCCCTCGGCAGTTGTGCCCACGCCGGTACGACGCCCTTGCAAAGTGCGTTTTTGAATCTTGTACCACAAGTTAAGCTCTGTACATTTTACCTCGTCGGTCTCGGGATCGGATTTGATTTTCTCTATGATCTTATCGATTTTCTCCATTTCGAGATCGATGATATCGTCCATCATTCGCTGAGCCAATCCTACGTGTTTACGGAACAAATCGAAATCGAAATAAGCTTCTTTCGTAAAAGGATTGACCACATAGGAGTACAAGTTTATCGCTAACAGACGGCAACTATCATAAGGACACAAGGGTATTTCTCCACAAGGATTGGTCGACACTGTTTTGAAACCTAAGTCGGCATAACAGTCGGGAACAGACTCTCTGATAATGGTATCCCAAAATAGAACTCCGGGTTCGGCCGACTTCCAAGCATTATGTACTATCTTTTTCCAAATAGCCTGCGCATCGACCTCTTTCGTTACTTTCGGATCGTCGGAATCGATGGGATATTGTTGCCGATAAGCTTTTCCGGCAATGGCAGCCTCCATAAAATCATCGTGAATTTTCACCGACACATTAGCTCCTGTCACCCGTCCTTCGACCATTTTGGCATCAATAAACGATTCCGAATCGGGATGCTTAATAGAAACCGATAACATTAAAGCTCCTCTACGACCGTCCTGAGCAACTTCACGCGTGGAATTGGAATAGCGTTCCATAAACGGAACCAAACCCGTAGAAGTCAAAGCCGAGTTTTTTACCGGAGACCCTTTGGGCCGAATATGAGACAAATCGTGACCGACTCCTCCCCGACGTTTCATTAATTGAACTTGCTCTTCGTCGATTTTTATAATCCCTCCATAGGAATCCGGTGCTCCGTCGAGACCGATTACAAAACAGTTGGACAACGACCCTACCTGATAATTGTTTCCAATACCGCTCATAGGACTTCCCTGCGGTACGATATAACGGAAACCTTTCATTAAATCGAACAGTTCCTGTGCCGAAAGAGGATTAGGATATTTTTGCTCTATACGAGCAATTTCATTAGCGATACGCCAATGCATATCGTCGGGAGTCTTTTCATAAATATTCCCATACGAATCTTTTAGAGCATACTTGTTAACCCACACACGGGCCGCCAGCTCATCACCTTTAAAATACTCCAACGAGGCCTGATATGCTTCGTCGTAAGTATAAACAATTGGTTCCACGAGATAAAATGTTTTTCAGTTTTCGTTAATTTACTTAATTTAGACAAAGGTTTCTTGATGAAAAAGATTTACGGTGCAAGTTTATAAAAAACATTCTACATACGCAAACAATATCATTTTTAAATTTTCAATTTTCAAAAAGTTTCCCAAATCAAACAAATAATATTCTAGTTATCAAAACATTATAT
>OMGX01001276.1_pt1 | contig 11430 bp, 13 predicted proteins | sample 1674381 | NCBI WGS metagenome assembly OMGX01 (sample SAMN05578582, study PRJEB25193) | human gut metagenome | biome: Human Microbiome; feature: human-associated habitat; material: feces | host: Homo sapiens | place: USA:Birmingham | reverse complement strand
TACAAATCTGGCTGGTCTCTTAAACCTGCTCCAGGGGGATTTTATTATCCATTCTTTAGCCCTGCAACTGCCTTTTCCAGCTGTTCAATTCGTTCAGCCAGATTTGTACTATCTTCGCCTCTGTTAGTCGGGTCATCCGTTCGTCCCGTTAGATAATCCATACTGACATTCAGCGTATCTGCAATACGTACTAGGTATTCAATCGGGAAATCATTTTTGCAGTTTTCATAGCCTCGGTAAGATAATGTATTTGTATTAATTTTACTGCTCATTTCTTCCTGAGTTAGCTTTGCCCTTTTTCGGCTCTCTTTTACCCTCTCTGCAATAATCCTTCTGCGCACCTGTTTCGCATGTGCCAAATCAAAGCCTTGCTCAGTTCCCTTTTTTCTCCCTTCTTCTAGTGCGTCTGTCAATTTGCTAATAAATTTTTTTTGCCCATCTTCACTCATGTTCTCACCCTTTTCGGCTATCTTTTGTACTTATTATACCTAATTTTGCTCTGTTTGCAACTTCTTTTTCTGATATACCCAAATTGGGTTTGTGCATATAGGCGAATTGACTTTTTTCTGCATCTGTGCTATTCTATATAGCGAAATCGGATACTTTAATTTCCGATTTGGCTTTCTTTTGAGGAGGTAATTGCCGTGTCAGATACCGAGCCGCTTTTTCCCGTTGGTTCCACTGATCCAGAAGCCCTGTATGACTTCGCCGTGCTGGTCTCAGCTGCTGAAGGAATTTGCATAGATTCAGATTCTGAGCTATTCCGCATGTATAGAGCTTTGGTCAATTCTGCTTGGGGCCAGTTGCCGGAGGTTGTGACGATTGATTTTCGCGAGCCTCCCCGGGCTTCTGAGCTTTCCCAATAGAGCAGCCTACGCCCGCAGGCGTGGGAGGCACGGTAGGCAGTTCTGGAGGCGTAGAAGTCTCCCCTGCCGGTCTTACTGTACTTGGTGGTTGTAGGAGACTCTAGAAGGCTCTCCGGGCTTCTGAGCGGTTCCATGGCGTGTTGGGGTGCTCCAGGGTCTGAGTGGTCCGTACGCCTCTTGTATGCCGGTCTCCACTGTCGGTTTGCTGACTGGTCCGTTCGTTGCTGAGGGTCCCCATCCGCACCTAATTTTCCAGGATGGGGGCGCGCGATGCTTTAGCCGCGCGCCCCCAGGTGCTTCTTAGCTGGGTTACAAAGCAGTTACAAATTTGTCCCTGGCCCCTTATTCTAACAGGGGCCTAGAGGGGGAATTTTCCCCTCTTACACCAACCCCCTACTAGCTTCCGTCTTCCTTGGAGGTGAGTTCTGTGTATGACGGTATCCCATACGGACGGTATTTAGACACATCTTCTTGTCGTGTCTCAGTGGATAGCATCCGCTTAAAGTTTACTTACAAATACCAGAACTACAGCTATGAAAAAAAATGTTCTGTCACCACCATTGACCAACTTTCCTGCCATATTGACAATATGTTTTTTAATGGCTGTGATACAAAATGGTCATACAAGGACTTTTTTCAAATTGGCTCTTACTGTAGGACTTGTACCATCTCCGGTATTAACTGGTCCTGCGCTGTGCTATTTGGCCGCTATTGCTACGATAGTTCTTGTAAGCAAATCGCACCGGAAGCTGTCTTCGATTTCAACCCTAATAAGGTTCCTCTAGAAATCCTGCAACAAGTCATTGCACGTTTGCGCGGACCTGCTTTGATTGTGGAACTTGTCCGGTTCGATATCGCTTTTGACTTTCCTTGTAAACGTGAGGCAGTTACTTTGGTCCAGGACCAGAGACGAAGCTACCGGCTCTTTCGGGAAAAAGGGGCTATTACAGAATACCAAGGTGCTAGAAGTTCCCATGGGTCTTTGAAACTCTATGACAAAACTAAAGAATCTGGCCTTTCTTGTGACGTCACTCGCTGCGAGATCACCGTTGAGGGTGAATATACTGGTGCTTTTTCTGAGCTTTTTCCAAGAATATACTGCTTTGATTTATTGCAATTAGATATTAATTTCGCATCTCTCCCATTTCACGTTAAGGCTTGTCTGGTTCATCCGGATTTGGTACAGCTTATGCTTACTTCTGTGGATAAGAAAACTCGCCGCAAATACTTATCTATGTTAGACAAAGTCAGTAATTCTTCATTAGCTCCAGATGACTGGCAAGCTGTAGACCGGTTCATTCCTTCTGCATTGGCTGAGTATGCAGGCCCTTACACAAAAAGGAGGCATGTAATAATATGACCCTTAGTCAGTGGCTTCCCTTGTGGCTTCAGTCCTACAAGCTGGGCACCATCAAGGGAACCTCCTATCACCAGTTGGAAATTCTCTGCCGGCATATCCCCGATGACCTGAAGGGCATGGCTCTGCCGGATATTCTCCCCATGCACCTGCAAGCCTTCTTCAATGCCTTTGCGCAGACTGCTTCCAAATCCTACATGGATAAAATGCGCGTTCTCATTCATTCGCTGTTTGCGGATGCCCTGGACAATGGCCTGATAGAGAAAGACCCTTCCAAACGCCTTCGCATTCCTCGTGTTGCTGAGCGGCCTAGAAAAGCCTTTACCATGGAGGAGGTCAAGAGCATTATTTCCTATATTATGGCCTGCCCTGATGCAAAAATGGGTACTGTAGTGCTTACCCTGCTGTTGACCGGACTTCGCCGTGGTGAACTCCTTGGGTTGAAGTGGTCTGACCTTACGGATGATACCTTAACGGTGAATCGTGCTGTATACATGGATCAGGGACGGCCATGTGTGCAAGAGCATGTGGCTAAAACCTCGGGTAGCCTCCGAACCATTCCGCTGCTGCCTGAGCTCGCTTACCGGCTCTATGCATTACCCAAGACCGGTCCCTATGTCTTCGGTACCAAGAATGGGACACTGATGTCACCCCGAAATTTCTCGCGTGACTATGTGCGTTTCTTCCGGATGATGCAGGAGGCGGAACCGGATGTTCCGTTGCTCTCTCCGCATTGCTGCCGCCATACGTTCGCTACGCTTTCCCTCGCTGCCGGTGCTAACCTCCGCACTGTGCAGCAGCTGTTAGGACATACGAGTATTCAAACCACTGCCAGATATACCCATCCTGATATGCAGGTGATGCGCACAGCAGTAGAAGAGTTAAAAGTCGCTATATCTGCTTTAAGATAACGCTTTGCTTTATGAGCTTATAGCTTGACGTGCGAAGGGTCAGCGGTTCGAGTCCGTTATCGTCCACCACAAAAGCACCACCTAAATGGTGGTGCTTTTTCTTGCTTTTGGTGCCTTTTCCCCCTGTTTCTCCTCTTAAATGTTCCCCTTTTCCTTTTGTCTATTTTGACGGTACTTTTTTGCCGCCTTTATCATTTTCAACTGTGATAAACCCCCTGGGGCTGGTCTCTTAAACCTGCTCCAGGGGGATTTTTATTTGTCCAAGGTGCTTTCTAGCTGCTGCGCAATAGAGGGATTGGCGTTCGCTTTCTGCATTTCCTGTAATAGATTCTTCATGACTTCCAATGCAGCCGCAGTAGTCGCATTCTCTCCGCCGTTCTCTACAAGCTTTGCTTCGATTTCCTCAATTTGCTGTTTTAGCTGATTGATTTGTCTTTGCACATCCTCATTGGTACGGTATAGGCGGTCCCTCTGTGTCAGCATATTCATTGGAACATCGTAGAGATACGAAAGCCGGACCAGGATTTCAATAGGGGGCTCTGCTCGTCCTGTTTCATATCCGCTATACCTTGGCTGTGATAGGCCTAACAGCATGGCTACTTCCTTTTGAGAAAAGTTTTTGGCCTTCCTGATCTCCCGGAAAGGCGTCCGCTCAGAACGGTACCGCCGGGGGAAAACCAAGGAAGGGAGTAACGCACCATGGGAAATCTCGATCACCTGTACCGCCAGGACCTGCCCCACCGGGCAGTGGCGGTCTACATCTACCTGGCCGACCGGGCCAACAAGGACAATACCTGCTGGCCCGCCATCCCCACCATTGCCCGGGACCTCAAATACTCCGAATCCACCGTCCGCCGGGCCATGAAGGATTTGCGAAAAGCCGGGCTGCTGGAAACGGAACAGCGATACCGGGACAAGGGGGGAGAGTTCACTGCTGTTTCGGTTGCGTAACTCGGTTAGTATATAATATGACCACTAATTTGAGACCAGGTGGGTTGCTCGTCCATTTGCCACTATTACGCTGACGCTTGCGTACAACACGATTATGAGCCGACTTCTTTGCTTTAGCCCAGCGATGCCTCGCTGGAATTTTGGGGACGATAAAAGATAAAACAGACGTTGCTAACATAGAAAAGGCCCACAGCGCAACGATTAGAAAAAAATAGCGAAAAATGAGATGATTTCAATAATCAAAATTGGGTAAACAATCCACATACCAGCATTTTTGCCCTGTTCTATTTTGAATTGAAAATCTACGGAATCCATATCTGGTTTTAGGGTGAGCCAACGTACATGGGGGACAAGGAAACTAGCAACTAGCACCTTAACTACATAACCAGAAAATGCACCACAGATAAATAATGTAGTAACTAGCAAGTCGCTCTCTCGGTAAGAAGGTAAAATTAACGCAAGCCTCATCGCAAACGGAAAGGAGACATAGCATACAAATGCAGCCTCGATAATTTTACACAAATTAATTATAATTTGAACACTTCTAGATATATATAAATTAACATTTCCTTCTTGGTTGGTTATGTTAAATAGGCTGGAATGGCGTTTGAGCCCAAGTCGCCAAATAAACAGGAATAATTCAGATCTTCTAACTATATAACTGTTACCGTCTTCGGATTTAATTATGCAGCTGTGCATTTGCATTTTCATAATAGTATCACCCCCTAAAGCCAGGGCCAACTAATGTTTCACGTGCCGAAACATTACCAACACAATACCATTCATACTGACCGTCTACAGCATTAATGTCAATGTAACCAACACATCTGACCACATCCCTCCAAACATATCCTGCCGCTACTTGCTCCTTTGTGCATTTATAGCGTTCATAGCTCACAATTGCATATAAATCATAGGTACCAACAGGAGGGCTATTGTCAAGACACGCTGCCAAGATAGAAACAGCTACGCCAGCTACGAAGCCGCTTGCTAAACTACTTACTTCGTAGTCAGCTAGGCCTCGGCGATCTTAATAATATCTCAGCCCACTAAATGTATTAATGCCGAAAATCTTAATCAGTAAGCCAATTATAAAAACGCTGCAGACAGATATGCTCCTGCCAAGCAATAGAGCCTTGAAAAACCAAGTTGAGAATCAACCCAATTAATACATATGGTGCATTTTCTACGCCCGCGCATAGTTTGAAAAAGCCATCTAATAAAGTAGCGCACAGGACTCCACCACACAAAATGGCCAGGTATGTTGGCCGTATAGTGCAAGAAACTCTTAAACCATGATCGCACTCCGCCAGCGTTCCCTTAATACATAATGTTAAAAAAGCTCTGTTTGCTGTCTGTGCAACACACATATGCATTTGAAAACCATCCTCATGTACCGTATCCCCGATAAATCTGTTCTGTATATGGTGGCTTAATATTTCTATCGCCTCTTTTTTGGAAACTGGGAGTATGATATCTTTTTTTTGAAGCATATACATTCCCTCCTAAATTTCAACAATTTGCCTTGCGCCAAACGGGTTGTGGGGGTTATTATACCAGTTTATTTTTGCCTTTCCATATTTCCAGCTCTTTTGCGGCGTATCATATCGCGTGATGCTAAATCCGGCGGATGCAGACATAAAGCCATTACCACATATAATCTCTGAATGGACTCCGTTACGAGCCCAAGCGCCGCCCTCAATGTCTGCCACACCATTAAATGCAGTTCCGTAAAAATTACCGCAAAAATCCTCTATATTTTCGACGCCATAAACATATCCTTTTGTCACGCTAAAATCATATGGAATTCCAGATGCACCCAGAGAAAATCCCCAGAAAGAATATGTACAGTACTTATCTGCATCCATTACAATACTAGTTCCATGCACAAAAGACGTTCCATAGATTGGAAATGTCCAGGTATTTTCTAAGAAAACCATACAATCATCAGGCATTTCAGGCAATCCTTCAGGAGAATCAACACCGAAGAAGGCTAGCATGTTTTCCATGTTTTGACCCGTTTTTTCTTGGGCAGCTTCATCTGCATATCCACCCAAATCAGTTCGGTTTGCAGGGTTATTTCTACAATATGCAAACATATTGCAGCCCAGGAAGCCCTGACCCGTGCTTGCGTAACTATCCGCATTAATAAACCGGCAGACATTGGCATCATAATACCGGCTTTGGAGGTAATAGAGGTTGCTGTCAGAATCGTAATAATATCCACGATACTGCAGCGGGTTGATCTCTGCCATGGCTCCGTTTGCCCGCAAGACTTGACCATAGGGATCATAGCTATACGTAGCCTTCGTTTCTCCGGCGCTGTCAATGAGCTGCATCACGTCGCCCTGCAGATTTGTGATGTAATAATAGGTAACCGGGCTGGCCGTGCCGTTGGTGTAGGTCAGAGAATAGGGGATTCCCTGGGCGTCATATGCAAAATCCAGAACCTCTGTGGTGACGGTTCCGTCCGCTGCTGTGGTGGTAATGGTCTCCCGCAGGAGCCGTCCGCTGGCATAGATGTAGCTGTGCTGCTCCGTGACGGTGCTGACCAATCTCATGGCTGGGCTGCTGGATGTGGCGGCAACTTCTTCGCTGGCAGCAGCCTCTGGTTCTTCGGACTCCTCCGCCTCCGTGGGCATTTCGTCCTCCAGGGACATGAGGTCGCCCGGGTCGGTGGGAAGGGTGGGAACTGGTGTGCCAGGGGTATATACCGCCTGGATGGTGATATCGGCTGTAACTGGAGCGGTATATTCTTTCCATTTCCCGTCATACCCGGTTTTCTGCGGAACCTCCGGGTAATCGCTGCTCTTTAACGTATAGCCATCCGGAACACTCAGGGTCTTCACAGTCTTGCCGCTGGCAACAAAGGTGACGGTATGCATATGGGCCAGACGGTAGACTGCGCGGATGGTCGTATCCTGGGTAATGGGAGCAGTCTGCACATTCCAGCTTCCCCAGTAGCCCTCCTTTTCCGGAACAGCCGGGTAATCCCCATCAGTCAGAACATAGCCGTCCTCTACCTCCATGGTCTTTACGGTAACCCCATCCGCTACAAAGGTGACTGTGTGGGGAGCCACAGCGTAGTTTGCCCAAACAACCAGGTCCGCAGTAATCGGCTCCGAGTACTTGTTCCAGCTCACGCGATACCCTGCCACTTCCGGGAGCTCAGGATAATCCCAGTCCTTCAGCACATAGCCATGGCCTACTGTCATCGTCTTGACCAGAGTACCGTCGTCAATAAACCGAACCAGATGATCTGAGCGCACATAGGAAGCTTGGATCGTGATGTTGCTAGTAATGGGGCCGGTATACTGGTTCCAGCTGCTCACATAGCCAACCCGGATCGGGATTTCAGGATAATCCGCAGCTTTCAGAACATAACCGACATCTACTGTGATCGTTTTGACCGTAACTCCATTGGCTACAAACTTCACCGTATGCCAGATAGCAATGTAGTTAGCTTGGATGGTCATGTTACTGGTAATGGGACTGGTGTATGTGTCCCATTCCCCGCGGTAACCATCCCGTTCCGGAATGGCCGGGTAGTCGGAATCCTGCAAGACATACCCATCGTCTACGGTCATGGTCTTCACAGTTTTCCCGTTTGCCACAAAGGTTACTGTATGCTGCACAACGGCGTAGGTTTTCGTAGTGACGGTCTTCTCCGTCCGCAGGCCGTTCAGGTCGTAGGCGTAGGAGATGGAAGTCTCGGTATTTCCTTCAGTGCTTGTTGCCTTTTGCGAGAATCAAAGGCTGTGGATCTGGTTCCGATAAGCTTTGTTGTTTTTGTATAGCCATAGGCCTTTTTGTTTGATATTTGGTAGATAGTCAACAGTCCCCATTTGTAATGTGCCCAATAGCTACAATACGTTCCCCCTCATGTAAGCTGAAATGAGTACCAGCCACCAGCTTTTTTTGCACTTGATGCGTTGCACTATTATCCACTAATAATTGAAATGTAATTTTTGATGTCCCATCCTTTTCTGATGGCTGCACAATAAATATAACGCTCCAGTGGGAATGCGTTTTGTCATCAGTCAAAACAATTGTCGGTGCATAACGAACACCAATATCCAAAGGCCTCTTCCTTCCTCCTTCCTGATAACTCAGCCAATGTATAGTTGCATGTATTTCTTTCAATAGTACCACCAACCCTACTTTATAGAAATAGTAAATCGGTTTGCCATTTGATTGGGAATTAAATACGCCGGACCTATACTGTCCAATCTTTCCCAATATTGTGTACCAGTTGACGTGAGAACAGAGGAATCCATTGTTGCGTTCATAATAACATATGGATCGGTCCTGAACAATCTACTTCCCCAGGTGTTTGCATCGTCATATGTTGTTGCAAAAAATTTGCTGTCAGAATAGCTATTGGGACCTGCAGAAAAGGTTTGTGTTTTAACTGTCGTTGAGTATTCTTCTGGGGACATTGCACGATACAGATTAACTGTGTCTGTAGCAGTAGGTGCAACCGGCCCTATACTAGTTACTGGCGTAATTGCATTTAATGCGCAGAAGTTTAGATAACATTGATATGCACAAGTTCCCAAAGTACATACTGCGCTAAATCCTACAAGGCCATTTCCAATAGAGTCAAAGATTATATCTGCTGTTTGATAGCCTGCTTTATATTCCTTATAGGCAGTGTACCCTGCACAAATAACGCCAACAGCTGCCGACCCTATGAGTATTAAGGTCGAAATTAGTATATTCCCTGTTGAGTCTGCGTTTTTTACCGGATCATTATTGCAGTACGAAAACATATTATATCCAATAAGTCCCGTCCCTGTGCTAGAGTAGCTATCCGCATTGATAAACCGGCAGACATTGGCATCATAATACCGGCTTTGGAGATAATAGAGCTCCGTGTCGGCATCGTAGTAATACCCACGGTACCGCAGGGGATTGGTCTCTGCCATGGCGCCCCGGGCGCTCATAACTTTACCGTAGGGGTCATAGCTGTAGGATGCTGCTTCCTTCCCAGTGCTATCTATAAGCTGCGTCACGTCCCCCTGGAGGTTGGTGATGTAGTAATAGGTTGCTGGGCTGGCCGTGCCATTGGTGTAGGTCAGAGAATAGGGGGTTCCCTGGGCGTCGTAGGCAAAGTCCAGAATCTTTGTTGTGACAGTTCCGTTTGCAGCAGTTGTGGTAATCGTCTCCCGCAGCAGTTTTCCACCGGCGTAGTATAGCTATGCTCCTCGGTGACGGTGGTTTTCAGGACACGCTCACTGCCGCAGCCGGTGGTATTGGTTTCCTCCGTTAGGCTATACAACGAAATTGGGGGATCCGGTCAACCGGTATCGTGATAACCGGCGAATTATAGAAAGTTCCGCAGCGGGTGCACCTATATACAATATACGTCATGTGGTCGCTCACCTGTACATAGCTATGCCCCAGCTTTGCTACCACGTTGTCCCGATAGCTGTAGCCGCAAACACATGTGTGGAGGGTATAGCCGTCCTCGGTGCAAGTGGCTGCGACCACCGTGGTGACATAATTGTGAACCAGGAACGTCTCATAGGTCTTGGTGACAACGGCTTTCGCCGTCCGGCAGCCGTTCAGATCATAGGTGTAAGCAGTGGTAGTAGTCCTCTGATACAGCAGGAAAAAGCCCTGCTGTATCAGAGGGGATATTGAAAATCAGATTATCTGTATTGCCTGTGCTGGACAGGTCTGTCAGTTTAAAGAATATTTCCGGATTTGATCATTTCTATAATCGGCAATATTCCCGGGGTACACACCGCACAGGGTGTTTAATTCATCTTTTGTGAAATCGATTACTATGAAATGGTCAAAGTTGCGAACCGCATAGTAATAACCGCGAGCCATTTTCCGCAGGAAATTCGGTTCTCTAGGCGTAATAAAGATACATATCACTTCCTGATAGCTTTGCAAAGCTGATGTGGTGCTAAAAACTGCAATACAAATTTCTTCAATTTCTTCCCAAGGCACAAAGTGAACTTGCTTTCTGCGAGAAGATATTTCAATTCCTGATTTCGATATTGAATACTTTCTGCTCTCAAACTTGTAACTGCGCAAGCCGTAGCGCAGCATGAACCATGCACCCACTGTGCCTGCGATGAACATGACTATCAGAAGCAACGGGTGCTCAAGTTCGTGTCTGAATACCGGAAGGATGAAGGTAATACACGCGGCCAGAATGAGTGCGGAAACGGTAGGGTAAAAGCAGGCAGCACACCATCGTAAAAACCTGCTGGTACGTGTAAAACGGCAGCTTTTCATAATATTTTCTCCTTTTACATCACCATTGCAACCCGATTGTTGCCTCTGCTGCCACCACGTGAGGAAGTTCTAGAAGATTTCGAGCTATTGGATGTGTTTGCGCACTGTGTATTCGGAGTCGCAGAGCAGCTTGATGCTGGAGATTGGTTTGTCGTCAAACAAGCTTCAACTCCTTTCTGAGCGGCTACATTTACCATTTCAGTTGGCACACCGACCATCAAAGTGTTACAGTATGATGTAAAACCAGCCGAAAAAGCATTTTCAGTTGCAGTAGGAATTTTAGTTCCTATATATGTGCCAACGCCCGCTACGACTCCAGCAGTGAATCCAATAGCAGCTTTCTGCCAAAAATTCCCCTCGGCGTTCGCAGCAGTAACACCAGCAGTGATGACACCCACAGCAATAGAACCTGTAACCGCAAGCCCATCAACTATGCCTGATGCTGCTCCGATGGCCCCATTCACCACTCCAGAAACAATGGCGCTTCCCATTCCTTCCGCAGTCATTTCCGTTCCATTTATACCGCAACTTACTGCATAAGAAACGGCGCCAATGATTCCACCAACGATACCACCTCCAATAATTGCACCAAAAAGTGCACCGAATTCGCCCTGTAAATCAGTCCGCATAATTGGATTGTTGAGGCAATATGCGAACATATTATAGCCAATAATTCCCTGCCCTGTGCTGGAGTAGCTGTCGGCATTGATAAACCGGCAAATAGTAGCGTCATAATAGCGGCTTTGCAGGTAATAGAATTCCGTATCTGCATCATAGTAGTATCCACGATACCGCAGCGGGTTGATTTCCGCCATGCTGCCGGTTGTCTGCTGGATTTGGCCGTAGGGGTCATAGCTGTAGCTGGCGACTCTCGTTCCGCTGCTGTCGATCAGATACGTCACATCACCATGAAGGTTGGTGATGTAGTAATAGGTTGCTGGGCTGGCGGTACCGTTGGTGTAAGTGAGAGAATAGGGCGTCCCTTGGGCATCGTAGGCAAAGTCCAGAACCTCTGTGGTGACGGTTCCGTCCGCTGCCGTGGTGGTAATGGTCTCCCGCAGGAGCCGTCCGCTGGCATAGATGTAGCTGTGCT
>OMGX01001262.1_pt1 | contig 11529 bp, 13 predicted proteins | sample 1674381 | NCBI WGS metagenome assembly OMGX01 (sample SAMN05578582, study PRJEB25193) | human gut metagenome | biome: Human Microbiome; feature: human-associated habitat; material: feces | host: Homo sapiens | place: USA:Birmingham | reverse complement strand
TACAACCTCTCAGTCTCGGCTGCGCCGAGCCAGCTCCCCTGGGAGGGGAGCCTTTGCGAGGGGACTCTCGAACCGATACACACAAGAAAGGATCCCATTATGAAAGCAGTCGTTACCCGCGTGAATTCCGCCAGCGTTTGTATTGACGGCGCGCTGCACGGGCAGATCGGACGGGGATTTCTCATCCTGCTCGGCATCGGGCCGGACGATACGCCCGCGCTCTGCCGCAAGCTGGCCGAAAAAATCCTCGGTCTGCGCGTATTCCGCGATGAAAATGATAAAATGAACCGGTCGCTCGCGGATGTGGGCGGAAGCGTGCTGGTCGTGAGCCAGTTCACGCTCTACGGCGACGTGAGCCACGGCCGCCGGCCGAGCTTCATCGGCGCGGCAAAGCCGGACCTTGCCATCCCGCTCTACGAGCAGTTCCTCGCCGAGTGCGAACGCCTCGGCTTCCCGCCGCAGCACGGCGAATTCGGCGCGTATATGCAGGTCTCGTCGGAAAACGACGGGCCGGTCACCCTGATCGTCGACACGGACGATCTCAAATAAGGAGACGCTATGAACATTCAGACGCTCACGCTGGGCCCGCTGGCCACCAACTGCTATCTCGTCCGGCAGGACGGCTGCTCCCGCGCCGTCATCATCGACCCCGCGGCAAACTCCAAAAAGCTTCTCGCCGCCCTGCAGGAGCAGGGACTGACGCTCGAGGCCATTTTCCTGACGCACGCGCATTTTGACCACATCGGCGCGCTCAAAAACCTGCACGCGGCGACACAGGCGCCCGTCTTCGTCGGCGAGGCCGACAGGGACGACCCGAGCCATATGTGCCACGATCTGCTGCTCTACACCGACACCTATCGGGAGGGTGACGAGCTTACGGCCGCCGGGCTGCGCTTCCGGGTGCTCTCGACGCCCGGACATACGCCGGGGTCGGTGTGCCTGCTGTGCGAAAACGCGCTGTTTTCGGGCGATACGCTCTTTGCGGGCTCCTACGGGCGGACGGATTTCCCCGGCGGCAGCGACGCGGCCATGTCCGCGTCCTTAAAGCGGCTGTCCACGCTCCCACCCGAGACGCGCGTGCTGCCCGGGCACGGACTGGCCAGCACCATCGCGGACGAGCTGCGCACGAATCCCTACCTGCGCGGAGGCTTTGCCGGATGAAGCTGTATCTGAAAAACCACACCGAGCGCTACCCCGTCGAGCAGCTGCAGCTGCAGCTGTTCGCGCAGGAGCCGAGCGAATTCTGCACGGAGCCGTTCACCGGCGACGGGACCGTCTCGTCCCTCTCGCGCGGCAAACAGTTCCTCACGGCGACCGCCAAGGTCACCTATCGCGGCAGGACCGGCTTCGCCTCCAACCGCGTGCGGCTGGAGGATGCCGACGTGCGCGCGACAAGGCGCATCCTGCAGCGCAGCTACTATCTCGCGGCCATGCAGGTGCTGGACGCCGCGCCCCCGTGGGGCGCGCTCTCCGGCGTGCGGCCGACGAAGCTTTCGACCCGCTGCCTTTCCGGCGGCGGCAGCGAAAAAGACGCCGAGCGCCTGCTGCGCGAGACCTATTTTGTCTCTCCGGCGCGGGCAAAGCTCTGCGTCGACGCCTCGCGGCATACCATCGAGGCCGCCAAGCTGCTTGACCCGGACGATCTTTCGGTATATATCGGGATCCCGTTCTGCCCGACGCGCTGCGCGTACTGCTCGTTCGTGAGCCAGTCCATCGAGCGCTTCGGGGAGTTTTTGCCTGCGTATCTGGACGCGCTGCTGCGCGAGATCGCGCATACCGGTAAGCTGCTGCGGGATTCCGGTTTCCACATCCGCACGCTCTACATCGGCGGCGGCACGCCCACGACGCTCTCGAGCGCGCAGATGGCACAGCTGCTGGAGGCCATTCACACGAGCTTCGATCTTTCCCGCTGTCTGGAATTCACGGTCGAGGGCGGCCGCCCCGACACGCTGGACGAGGAAAAGCTGCGCGTGATCAAAGCCGGCGGCGCCACGCGCATCTCCATCAACCCCCAGACCATGTCCGACAAGGTCCTCGCGGCCGTCGGCCGCCGCCATACGGCCCGGCAGACCATCGAGGCCTTCTATCAGGCGGTCCGCGCCGGATTCGATGATATCAACATGGACCTCATCGCGGGTCTGCCCGACGACGATGAGGCAGGCTTTGCCGATTCCATCCGGCAGGTGCTCGCGCTCGGCCCGAGCAACATCACGGTCCACACGCTGGCGCTCAAGAAGGGCGCGGCGCTGTTTTCCTCCCGGGCTCCGCTCCCGCCGCAGGAGGCGGTGGCCGCCATGCTCGCGGGCGCGGAAGATGCGCTGCGCGACAACGGCTACGAGCCCTACTATCTCTACCGGCAGAAGTACATGTCCGGCAGCTTTGAAAACACCGGCTGGTGCAGGCCGGGCTACACCGGACTTTACAACATATACATGATGGAGGAGCTGCACACCATCCTCTCTCTCGGCGGCGGCGGGATGAACAAGATCAATCTCCCGGCGGAGAAGCTCGCCCGCTACCACAACCCCAAGATCCCGCAGGATTATATTTCCCGCATCGACACGATCCTGCAGCAGAAGGACGAGATCTTCTCCCTGCTGCGTCAGATCCGCGAACAGAACCCGTAAGGAGGGCTTCCATGGATACACTGTTTTCCCATGTCAATATCGTCACGATGAACGAGCAGATGACGCTCTGGCAGGACGCGTTCGTCGGCGTCACGGACGGAAAGATCGCCTATATGGCCAAAAAACCGCCCGAGGAGCAGCCGAAGAAGATCATTGACGCCACCGGCATGGTCCTGATGCCGGGCCTCATCAACTGCCATACGCACCTGCCGATGTACCTGCTGCGCGGCTACGCGGACGACCTCAATCTGCAGGACTGGCTCGAGCACTATATCTTCCCGCGCGAAGACCGGCTCGACGGCCGCGCCGTCAAGGCCGCAGCGACGCTCGCCATCGCCGAGGCGCTGCGCTTCGGCACGACCAGCGTGTCGGATATGTACTATTTCTGCGACGAGATCTGCCAGGCCGTGGCCGAGTCCGGCATCAAGGCGAATATCTCCCGCGGCACGTCCATGTTCCTGGGCGACGATTTCTGCTTCGATACCTTCCCCGCCTGCCGCGAGCTCGTGGAGCTGAAGGACAAGTGGCATAACTATGACAACGGCCGCATTAAGATCGAGGCCTCCATCCACGCCGAATATACCTCGACCTATCAGCTCTGGGACGCGCTGGCGGAATACGCCATCAACAACGGCCTGCAGCTGCAGGTCCATCTGTCCGAGACGAAGAAGGAGCACGACGCGTGCGTGGAGAAATACGGCCTCACGCCCGCGCAGGTGCTCGACTGCCACCATGTGTTCGACGTGCCGACCGTCGCGGCCCACTGCGTTCATGTGACGCAGGAGGATATGCAGCTGCTGGCAAAGCGGCATGTGTCCGCGGCGCACTGCCCGGTTAGCAACCTGAAGCTCGCCTCCGGCTGCGCGGACGTGCTCGGCATGGTCAAGGCCGGGATGAACGTGTGCCTCGGCACGGACTCGGTCGCGTCCAACAACAATCTGGATCTTTTTGAGGAGATCAAGGCCGCCGCGCTCATGGCCAAGGGCAAAACCGGCGACCCGAAGGCGCTTCCGGCAGAGGCCGCGCTCATGATGGCGACGGTCTGCGGCGCGAGAGCGCAGGGGCGGAGCGCCGAATGCGGCGTCATCGAGCTCGGCATGGACGCCGACCTCATCCTGCTGGACTTCAACCAGCCGCACCTCATCCCGTGTCACAACGTGCTCTCGCAGCTGGTCTACGCGGCCTCCGGCCACGACGTGGCGCTGACGATGGTGCGCGGAAAGATTCTCTACGCCGACGGCAAATATCCCACGCTGGATATTGCAGGCGCACTGAAGGAGCTGCACGACTACGCCATCCCCAGAGTCTTTTCTGATGAACCGGAGGCGCAGGCATGAGCGGCGGACAGGCACAAAAGAAGCAGAGCTTCCTGCAGGGCGTGGCGGTTCTGACCGCGGCGACCATCATCGTCAAGCTCCTTGGCTTCATCTATAAGGTCCCGCTGCAGAACATCCTGCAGGAACGGGGCTTCGGCTACTTCAACACCGCCTACGACGTGTACAACGTCCTGCTGATGATCTCCACGACGGGCCTGCCCGTCGCCGTCAGCCGGATGATCTCACAGGCGCAGGCGCTCGACAATTACGCGCAGATCCGCAAGATCTACTCGGTGTCCATGAAGGTCTTTCTGACCATCGGCGTCGTCGGCACGCTCATCATGCTCGTGTTCTGCCGCCAGCTGTCGGTCATGGTCACGACGAATGAAAACTCCTGGGCGGCCATCGCGGCGCTGTCGCCGTGCGTGCTGCTCATCTGCATCGTCTCGGCCCACCGCGGCTTCTTCCAGGGGCAGAGCAACATGACCCCGACGTCCGTCAGCCAGGTCTATGAGGCCATGATCCGCGTGGTCTTCGGCCTCGGCGGCGCGTACCTGATGCTCAAAAAGACCGGCAGTCTCGTCTATGCGGCAGCCGGCGGCATCTTCGGCGTGACGGCGGGATGCATCGTGGCGGTCATCTATCTGCGCATCCAGTTCGGCAAGTCCAGTCAGATCCTGCAGCAGGGCGGCGGCGAGGCCAAATCCGGCCGCCAGACAATGAAGGAGCTGCTCGTCATCGCCGTCCCCATCACGCTGGGCTCGGCAGGTCTGCAGATCATCAACCTGTTCGACACGATGATCTATATGCGCAGGCTCACCGGCGCGCTCGCGTGGTCGTCCGACGCGGCAGATACCGCCAAGGGCATCTATAACTTCTGCCAGACGATCTTCAATCTCCCCTGCTCGCTCATCACGCCCATCACCATCTCCATCATCCCGACCGTGACCGCCGCCCTGACCCGCGGCAATGCCGACGGCGCGCGCCATACGGAGGAATCCGCCGTGCGGACCATGGGCCTCATCAGCCTGCCGTGCGCGGTGGGGCTGGCCGTGCTGGCCGAGCCCATCATCCGCCTGCTCGCGGGCAACTACGGCCCAGAGAGCGTCGCCACAGCCACGCCGATCCTCGCGTATCTGGGCATCGCCGTCGTCTTCAACAGCACGGTCCTGCTCTTCAACGCCATCATGCAGGCGCACGGCGACGTGACGACGCCGGTGGTCAACATGCTCATCGGCGGCATTGTAAAGGTCATCGTCAACTATATCCTGGTCGCCATCCCGTCGCTCAATATCATCGGCGCGGCCATCGGCACCATCGTCTGCTATGTGACGATCACGGTGCTCGACCTCATCGCCATGCGCAGGACCGTCACGACGCATCCGGCCGCCGCGCGCAATCTCATCCGCCCGGCCGCGGCCGCGGCGATCATGGGCGCGGCGACGTTCTTCGCCGAAGCGGTGCTACGCCGCGTGACGAGCTCCAACACGATCATCTGCCTGGGTGCGCTTGTGATCGCGGTGATCGTGTACGCGATTTTTGTCCTTGTGCTGCAGTGCATCACCTATGAGGACTGCCTGCTGCTGCCGAAGGGCGAAAAAATCGCAAAAATCCTGCATATCAAACACAAAACATGAATTTCCTACTTGCGAAAGAAACAAAAGTATGATAAATTTTACTAGCAAACCGCGCTATGACCTGTCCGACCTGATCCGGCTGGTGCATGTGCTGCGCGCGCCGGGCGGCTGCCCGTGGGACGCGGCGCAGACGCACCTGTCCATCCGCCGCAATTTCCTTGAGGAAGCCTACGAGGCCTGCGAGGCGCTCGACTGTGACGACGCGGCCATGCTCCGCGAGGAGCTGGGCGACGTGCTGCTGCAGGTGCTGTTCCACGCGGATATCGAAACCGGCCGCGGCCGCATGACGATCGACGACATCGCCGACGCCGAGTGCAAAAAGCTCATCTTCCGCCACCCGTTCCTCTTCGGCGGCGAGGCGGAGAGCTGGGACGAACTCAAGCAGAAGGAAAAGGGCCAGAAGACCACCGGCGAGGCCATGGCGGGCGTCGCCCGCTCGCTGCCGGCGACGTGGCGCGCGGAAAAGATCCAGAAAAAAGCCGCCAAAACCGGCTTCCGCTGGGAATCCGCCGATGAAGCGCTGGACAAACTAGCAGAAGAGACCGGCGAGCTGCGCGAGGCCGTGCGGGATCACACCAACATCGACGAGGAGCTGGGCGACGTGCTGTTCGCCGCGGTCCGCGTCGCCTCCACGCTGGAACGGGACCCGGAGCAGGCGCTGCACGCGGCCTGCGAAAAATTCATCAGACGCTTTACCGCTATGGAGCAGACGGCTCTTGCCGAAGGCAGGCCCCTGGAAACGCTTTCGAAAGACGAGCTGCTTGCCGGATGGAACGCGCAGAAACGTGTCGTGCCCGGCGGTGAACAATAACTCATATACTTTATGAAAAGAGGAACTACACATGAATAAGACCGAACTGATCGCGGAAGTCGCCAAGAAATGCGGCATTTCCAAGAAGGACGCCGAGAAGGCCGTCACCACCACCTTTGACACCATCGCTGACGCACTGAGCCAGGGCGACAAGGTCCAGCTGGTTGGCTTCGGCGGTTTTGAGACGAAGAAGCGCGAAGCCCGCATGGGCCGCAACCCCAAGACCAAGGAAGCCATCGAGATCCCCGCTACCACCATCCCCGTCTTCAAGGCCGGCAAGGCGCTGAAGGAAAAGACCGCAAAGTAAGTACGATCCCCGCAGGGCAGCCGGACGGCTGCCCTGTTTTTTGCGCGCCGATCACATTCCGTGAACTTTTTCGGATCACAGGTCATAATTTATAAACTTTTTCCGGATCTCCGGTTGACTTTTCTCCCATTTGCCGCTATAATACTTTGGTCTGCGAGTGCAGACGATCCTTGCCGCAGGCGGGACCTGCGGCCATAAGTCCAGAAGGAGGTGCAACATCATGGCAAAACTTTCCGCAAAGTATGAGGTCCTCTATATCATCGACCCCGCACAGGGTGAAGAGGGTATCGCGGCTCTCGTGGAAAAATTCAAGGGTATCGTGGAGGCTCACGGCACTCTGACCAGTGTTGACGAGTGGGGCAAGCGCCGTCTTGCGTACCCGATCAACGACCTGATCGAGGGCTACTACGTCTACATGACCTGCGAAGTGACGCCCGAAATGCCGGCAGAGCTTGATCGTGTCTTCAAGATCACCGACGGCATCCTGCGTTCCATCATCGTCGCTGTTGAAGAGTAAGGAGGCACTCACATGCTGAACCACATCGTTCTCATGGGCCGACTGACTCGTGACCCCGAGCTGCGCCGGACCGGCAGCGGCGTCGCGGTCGCATCCTTTACGCTCGCTGTCGACCGCGATTACGCGGCGCAGGGCGCGGAAAAGGAAACAGATTTCGTGGACATCGTCGCATGGCGGAGCACAGCTGAGTTCGTCAGCAAGTACTTCTCCAAGGGCCGCATGGCGGTCGTCTCCGGCCGGCTGCAGATCCGCAACTGGCAGGACAAGGAAGGCAACAAGCGCCGCTCGGCCGAGGTCGTAGCGGACAACGTCTACTTCGGCGACAGCAAGCGCGACAGCGCCGACGGCGGCTTCAACCAGTCGCAGGGCTACGCGCAGAGCTTCAATCAGATCCCGCAGCAGCCGCAGCCGCAGCCGGCGTATCAGGCGCCGCAGAACGTGTCTGCCGCCTCGTCTGATTTCTCCATGCTCTCCGACGACGATCCCGAGCTCCCGTTCTAACATTTTTCCACAAGACCAAGATAGGAGGATTCACTATGGCAATGTCTAATGATCGTGTTCATCCTCGCAAGCGCAAGAAGGTTTGCTCCTTCTGCGTTGATAAGGTGACGCACATCGATTTCAAAGACACTGTGAAGCTTCGCCGTTACCTGTCCGAGCGCGGCAAGATCCTGCCCCGCCGTACCACCGGTACCTGCGCTGCCCATCAGCGTCAGCTGACGGTCGCTATCAAGCGTGCCCGCCAGATTGCCCTGCTGCCCTACGTAGCAGACTGATGTTTCAAGCAAAAAACCTGTCCGTATGGGCAGGTTTTTTGAATACGCGGAGGTTTTTATGTTTTCCATCACGCTCATCTGCATGGGCAAGCTCAAGGAGAAATTCTATACCGAGGCGGCCGCCGAATATGCCAAGCGGCTGAAGGCCTACTGCGCCTTCCAGCTCATCGAGCTGCCGGAATGCCGCCTGCCGGAGGAGCCGAGCGCCGCGCAGATCGCCCAGGGCCTGCAGAAGGAGGCGGAGCTCATCCGCGCGAAGCTGCCCAAGGGCTGCTTTTTCTGCGTGCTGACGCCGGAGGGCAGGATCCTGTCCTCGGAGCAGCTGGCCGATACCCTGCGGCAGGCCAAGCTCGGCGGCCGGTCGGGCGCGTGCTTTCTCATCGGCTCGTCGTTCGGCATCGCGCCGGAGATCAAGGCGCTTGCCGACCTGCAGCTGTCTATGAGCAAGATGACCTTTCCGCACCATCTCGCCCGCGTCATGGCGCTCGAGCAGCTCTACCGCGCCGAGGCCATCCAGGCGGGCAGCAAATACCACAAATAACAGGAGGTTTTCGCAATGTTTCAGATGAAAGACGAAATGCAGACCGCCGTCAAGCACAACATCCGCGGCGGTGAAGGAAGCCCCAGCTTCCGTTACCTGTTCTCGGCCGAGCAGCTCGGCGGCCGCGCGGAGATGATGGCCGTCATCACCCTGCAGCCCGGCGAGTCCGTCGGCGTGCATCCGCACGAGACGAACGGCGAAGCCTACGTCATTCTCGAGGGCGCGGCCACCGTCACCGAAGACGGGCAGGCGCGCGAGCTGCACGTCGGCGACGCGGAATTCTGCGCCGACGGCCATACCCACTCCATCCGCAACCACACCGCCGCCCCCACCCGCTTCCTCGCCGTGATCGTCCCGAACAAGTAAGCAAACGCCTGATCGCCGCAGCAGACTCCCTGCTGCGGCGATCCTTGCACTGTTTTCATCGGTATGATAGGATAGGCATAAAGCATTTGTGAGGTTTTTATGGATCGGACATTTCAGAAGTTCCTGCGCAGCGGCCTGGACCTCGCCCCGTTGGGCGTGGAGCGGCGGGAGGAAAACCTGCCGTATTTCTGCACGCCGAAGGGCGCGGCCATCTTCGGCTGGGCGGGCGTCGACGGCATTCACTACTGCTTCATCCGCGGCTTCGGCGGTATGGTCTTCGCCGTGAGCCCGATGAACGCGGCGCCGGACTGCGTGCACCCGCTGGCCAGGGATTTCGCGGACTTTTTGCGGCTGCTGCTCGCCTGCGGCGACGCGGCGGCGCTGGAGCAGGCGTGGATGTGGGGGGAAGCGCAGTTTGACGCTTTTTTGCGGGAAAATCCCCCCACAGCGGAGCAGGAAGCATGTCTGGCTGCTGTCGCCGCGCAGCTGGGTCTCACCCCGATGGAACACCCGTGGACCTATCTCCGGGAACTGCAGGCATCCTTTGACCCCGGCAGCATCAAGTACACAGAGGAATATTACAATGTCACCGGATGTCCGGCGGCAGAACCAGCGGAGCCGGACTGGAAGGTCTTCTTTGGCGGCGGCTTCTGGGGCGGACGGGGAAACGGCCGGGCCGGGACTGAGCTCCGGCTGGAAACGCAGTTTGACTGGGCGGGGCGCCATTGGGTCGTCCCCGCGGCGTATGCCTGCGGCAAGGGGCTGGTCGTGGACGTCTGCATGCGCGCAGAGGCGGACGAGATCCGCAGGTTCCTGAAAACGTGGGATCTGAGCCAGGAAAACGACTCGCGCGACAATTTTACGCCGGAGCAGCAGCTGCAGATCGATCTTGACAACCCGCTCGGCATGCGGCCCGACCCGCAGCTCACGCTGAACGGCCAGCCGCTGCAGCACTCGCACGGCTGCACGGTGTGTTATAACCCCTGCCTGCCGGGAAGCTTCCGTTCGCCGGAGGCGGAGCGGACGCTCCGCCATTACGGGCTGGACGCCGCCTGTGGGTGGATGCTCTGCCGGTTCTCCTTTTTGTGGGCGGGCAAGCGCCGCCCGAAGATCCGGACTCTGACGCTCACGATGCGGCAGCGGCCGTGCCGCGTGCCCGGCCCGCACTTCAAGGTCCATGCGCCCGGCGATTCGTTCACCTTCCGCCACCCGGTCAGCGGGACGGACTATACGCTGCAGGTGCAGGAGCTGGCACAGGAAACGCTTCCGCGCGGGCTGCTCACCGCGTTTTACCCGACGCATTTCACCGCCATGCGCTACACGCTCTCCCCCGCGCCAAGCGAGGACATCCGGATCTGTGACTGCGATGTGGGCGACCGGCCGCTGGAGATCGGCCCATGCACGGATGCCCATGCGCCGGAGGCGCAGAGCAGCGCCGCCTGCATCGGCATCATCGGCGGTGCGGACGGGCCGACCGCGCTCGTGGCTGGTTCCGGACCGGAGGGCAGCCGCAGTGTCTGCTCCGCCCTGCACTTTGAACCGGTGCAGGATGACGTGGAATGGTGTGTAGAGTTTTTGACCCAGCCGTTTGCGGGCGCGGATATCCCGCTGCTATAACGAGCCCCTGCCCGGTGCGCGCACCGGGCAGGGGTTTTTATTCCGGTTTGACGCGCCAGTAGCCCGTCGTGTCTCGTGCCAGCACCTCCACTTCTCCGCGGCCGACGAAGTCGACATGGTCCGTCGCCCGGTTTTCGCCGCCGAACATCGTATTCGCGCCGACGGCAATATGAAATGTCCCGGCCATTTTCTCGTCCAGCAGCGTGTATCCGCACAGGTCGGTCACATTCGGGTTCATGCCGAGACCCAGCTCGCAGACGATGCGGTTTTCCCGCGGCAGGCCCGCAAAGTGCGCCGCGACCGCCTCACAGCTGCTGCCGGTGATCTCGCCGTTCGTGATCTGCAGGGTCACGTCCGTGTATGCCTCGCCCTCCAGATAGAGCGTCCCGAAGAACACGTCTCCGTTGGTCTTCGCCTCGACCGGGGCGATATAAATTTCGCCGCAGGGCAGATCGCCGTCTCCGGCGTCGGTCAGCCACGTGCGCCCGGTCAGCTCCAGCTGCAGCACGCAGCCTTCGCCCGTCCGGACCGCCACCCGGCTGGCTCCGGCAAACTGCGCGGCCGCATGCTCGCAGGCGGCGCGGACGGCGTCGTAGTCGACGTCATACGCGCGGTCCATGCGGCGGATATAATCCTGCGGGTCGAGGCCGGACTCGGCCGCGTTGGCCTCCGTCGGGATGCGGATCTGCGCAAAGCGCCTGCACGTCACAAGCTTTTCAAACAGCTGCGAGATATATCTGCGGTACAGCTCCATCTGTGCATCCTCCAGCTCGTATCCGAGCACGATCGGCTGACAGGCGAATACGTCCAGGACCGCGTCGAACTTCGAAAACAGGCCAAAGTACCGCTCATCAAATCAGCTCTCCGGCCGAAACGCCGCTTGCTTTTACGATTTTTGCTATGGTTTCGCGCGTCATACGCACACCTCCTCTGTGTCTGCGATTCCATCATGCTCTCATCGAAACGTCAAGTCTGATTTGATAAATGAGATCGGAAGAGCGTCGTGTAGGGAAA
>OMGX01001259.1_pt1 | contig 11534 bp, 9 predicted proteins | sample 1674381 | NCBI WGS metagenome assembly OMGX01 (sample SAMN05578582, study PRJEB25193) | human gut metagenome | biome: Human Microbiome; feature: human-associated habitat; material: feces | host: Homo sapiens | place: USA:Birmingham | reverse complement strand
CCTAAGTGACTGGAGTTCAGACGTGTGCTCTTCCGATCTCGTTGTTCTGGATGATGCCGCCCTTGGTGGTCTCCTCCGCCTCCGTCATCTTCAGAACAACGCGATCAGCAAGCGGTGTCAGTTTCATGGTTGGTTCCTCCTTATATCTTTACATAATAAACAAGTTCAGCGTTAGCACTCAATAGCCCTGAGTGCTAACGCTGATTATCATACCACACTATTCAGATTTTGCAAGGGGATTTTTGGCAAAATCTCAAAAGTTCACAAATTGGTCAAATATCCCGGGCGGTGCGGTTGCAGTCGCAGCCGGCGGGGCCGAAGAAATTCAGCCGCTTGTCCGCCAGACGGATGGTCACATCGTCGGAGGTGATGCACTCGCCGTCGAGACATGTGACGATATCCGGCTTATCGGAATGGATATGCACCACCTTGGGGGTAGAGCAGCGGGCCACATGGGGGAATTTATAGTACTGCCCCTTGGCATACGGAGTCACAAACCGCAGGAAGGTAGTGCGGCTGACCTTTTTCACCACCAGGGTGTTCAGCACGCCGTCGTCCATCCGGGCCTCGGCCACGGGCATGAACCCGCCGCCGTAATACCGCCCGTTGCACACGGACACCAGGGAGAAGTCATCCTCCATGGTTTCGCCGTCCAGCTCCACCGTCCAATGGGAGCCGATGCCCTTGAACAGGAAGTTCACCAGCAGAGAGACAATATAGCTGCTCTTGCCGTCCAGAATGGGGCTCTCGCTGAAATTATGTACGTCCCGGGCCACCCGGGCGTCGATGCCGGAGCAGGCGATGGTCAGGGCCACCCGGCCATTGACGTCGATGGCGTCCATGGGGAACTGGGGGCCGTCCCACAGGTTCTCGGCGTCCCGGAACTTGTCCAGGTCGTCGCCGAAGTTTTTCAGAAAGTCGTTGCCGGTGCCCACAGGGATCACGCTCATGGCGGCGTTGTCATAGCCGATGATGCCGTTTGCCACCTCGTTGACGGTGCCGTCGCCGCCGCAGGCGTAAAACCGCAGGGGCTCCCCGGTCTGACAGAGCTTTTGGGCGATCTCGGTGGCGTGGCCCTGTTTTTTGGTGAGGATGCATTGCACGTCCAGACCGTGAGCCGTCCGCAGATGCTCAGCCATTTCATAGATCCGCTGGCGGCTGTCATATTTCCCCGCAGTGGGGTTGATGATAAAGATGTGCTTCATAGCGGCGCCCTCCCGGTGAGTTTTAAGATTCGGTAACAGATTGTAACCTATTGTAGCACGGCGGCGGAAAAGTATATGAACAAATTGAAAATTTCTGTGAAGATTTCGGGAAAAGTCCCGGCATAACGCTGTCAACCCCGCTCTTACACATTTCCGTACATAAACAGATCGCACTTGATCATGCCGTTATAGAGTTTGCGCTTCTTTTTGGCCTGGTGGCCGAAGGTGCGCTCAAACTCCGTGTGGCTGCTGAGCACCAGGGTCCGCCAGGTGTCCGGCAGCCGCTCCCACATATGCCCGAAATCCCGATACAGGGCCTCGGCCTCCTGCCGCTCCAGCAGGCGCTCACCGTAGGGCGGATTGGTGACCAGCTGGCCATAGGTGTCCTCCCGGCGGAAATTCCGCATATCCGCCACCTCAAAGCGCACCACATCCTCCACCCCGGCCTTCCGGGCGTTGTCCCTGGCGATGGCCACGGCCCGGGGGTCCACATCGCCGCCCCAGATGTCGTACTTCCCGTGGAACTCCTTGTCCATGGCCTCCCCGGCGGCAGCCAGCCAGTCCCCGGAGGGCACAAAGCCCCAGCGCTGGGCGTCAAAGCTGCGGTCCAGGCCCGGGGCCCGGTTCAGGGCGATCAGCGCCGCCTCGATGCAGATGGTGCCGCTGCCGCAGAAGGGGTCGCAGAAGGGGTCCCTCCCCCGGAATCGGGACAGGGTCACCATAGCCGCCGCCAGCGTCTCCCGCAGGGGAGCCTCCACGCCCACGGCCCGGTATCCCCGCTTATACAGGCCCTCGCCGGAGGTATCCAGACAGATCATGGCCTCGTCCTTGAACAGGGAGAACCGCACCTGATGCTTTACCCCGTCCTCCGGGAACTGCTCCAGGCCGTAGTGGGCCTTCATCCGCTCCACCATGGCCTTTTTGATGATGGACTGGCAGGCCGGCACGGCGTGAAGCTGGGAGGAGATGGAGTAGCCCTTCACGGGGAAGGCCGCGTCCCGGGGCAGACAGTCCTCCCAGGCGATGGCCCGGGTGCCCTGAAACAGCTCCTCGAAGCTGCGGGCCGGAAACCGGCCCAGCACCAGCAGGACCCGGGCGCCGCAGCGCAGGTTGATGTTCAGCCGCGCTATGTCGGACAGCTGGCCCCGGCACAGGACCCGGCCGTTTTCCACCTGCACATCCCGCAGCCCCAGCCGCCGGATCTCGTCGCCCACCAATTTTTCCAGCCCCAGCAGGCAGGGCACCATAAATGTCTGCATATCGCACCTCGTTCGGTCGTTCGTCATATGATTTTCCATCGAATCGCCGGCGGCGTCAGCTTCCCCGCCGGAGCTTGTCCAGCATCCGGACAAACTCCTCCGGCAAAGGGCAGGTCAGCTCCACCGGCTCCCCGGTGCGGGGATGGAGAAACCGCAGCCCCACGGCGTGGAGACACTGGCCCGTCAGCCCCGGCACGGGCTTTTTGGCCCCATACACCGTATCCCCCAGAATCGGGTGGCCGATGTGGGCCAGGTGGACCCGGATCTGGTGGGTGCGGCCCGTCTCCAGGCGGCAGCGCAGATGGGTGACGCCGGGATAGCGGGCGATGACCTCCCAATGGGTCACGGCCTCCCGGCCCCCCTGGCGCACCACCGCCATGCGCTTGCGGTCCACCGGATGGCGGCCGATGGGCGCGTTGACAGTGCCGCTGTCCTCCCGGAAATTGCCCACCGCCAGGCACTCATACGTCCGGGCCAGGGTGTGGTCCGCCAGCTGGGCCGCCAGGGCCAGGTGGGCCGCGTCGTTTTTGGCGGCGATAATGAGGCCGCTGGTGTCCCGGTCGATGCGGTGGACAATGCCGGGACGCTTCTGGCCCCCCACGCCGGACAGGCTCTCCCCGCAGTGATACAGCAGGGCGTTGACCAGGGTCCCGTCCGGGTGCCCCGGTGCCGGATGCACCACCATCCCCGTGGGCTTGTTCACCACGATGACGTCCTCGTCCTCGTATACCACGTCCAGGGGAATATCCTGGGGCCGGGCTTCCGGCTCCTCCGGCTCCGGCAGCGTCACCTCCAGCACCTGTCCCGGCTGGACCCGCAGGTTCTTCGCCACCGGGCGGCCCCGGTCCGTAACGCGTCCCTCCTCCAGAAGCCGGGCGGCGGCGGAGCGGGTCAGCCCCTCCAGCCGCCGGGCCAGTAGGCTGTCCGCTCGCTGCCCCGCCTCCTCAGTTGTCACCGTCAGCCGGGTCATTTCCATGTTTTTTGTCCTTCTTGTCGTATTTATCGTATAAAAACAGGTAGTACACGGCCCCCAGAATGGCCCCCACCACCACGCAGCAGTCGGCAAAGTTGAACACCGGATAGGAAAATAGAGTCAGGTCGAACATGTCCACCACATAGCCCCGGAACAACCGGTCGATGAGGTTCCCCACGCCCCCGGCCAGGATCATCAGCCCCGCGATCACGCCCAGGGGATGCCGCACGATGCGCCGCACCAGCAGATACGCCACCGCCGCCATCAGCAGCACCGTCACCACCGCCAGGGCCGCGGTCTGGCCGGAAAAGCTGGACCAGGCCGCGCCATAGTTATGCACCCGGGTCAGCCGCATGACGCCCGGCCAAAACTCCGCCGACTCTCCCAGAGCCAGGTGCTCCACCGTCCAGTATTTGATAAGCTGGTCCGCCCCCAACAGGGCGGCAAACAAAAGAAAATACCACATAAGGCAGGGTTCCCTCCTGTGCAAGATACACCAATTCTGCTATTATACCTCATTTCCCCCACCATTGCAACCGCCGAAAAAGTGTACCAAATTTTAACCGCTTTGTTACCGGATTGTAACCGTTATTCACCATTTTGAGATGATTTTGCTGAGAAACTCCTGTATACTGCAAGTACAGTAAGGGAAAAACCAACATTCACCTCGGGAAAGGAGTCGCCATGAAAAAGACGGTATTGCTGCTGGCAGTGTGCTTGATGCTGGGGCTGTGTGCCTGCGGCCTGCGCGGGCAGAGCGTAGCGAGGAATACCGTCGAGCCTGTGCATTTCTCCGCCCCGGCGGTCCGACAGGACGCAGCCCCGGCGGAGGAGCCCCGGGTGACCCTGCCCCAGGGAGCCAGCCTGCTGACGGAGCAGGAGCTCCGCTGGTTCGGCGGCAGTTGCTTCAACGTGCTGCCTGCCCAGGGGCCCAACCTGTTTCTGTCTGTCTCCTTTGACCGGGCTGCGGACATGGACCTGACTGCCCTGTTCACCGGCGGCGCCGGGAGCCGGGACCTGTCCGACCGGGAGCTGCGCCAGCTGGGTGCCGAGGGCTATGCCCGCCTGACGGCATCGGAGCTGGAGGATCTGCTGCTGCGGTACACGGGCCTGAGCCTGGCGGATATGTCCGACGCGGCCTTTGACGGCCTCACCTATCTGGCGGATTTCGACGCGTACTACGGCCCTGCCGGTGACGCGGGCTACGTCCGCTTCCAGTATGGGTACCACAGCCCCGATGGTACCGTGACCATGCGCTACGCAGGCGGCAGCGTGACCCTGCATCAGGATGCGGGCCGCTGGCTGGTGGTCTCCAACGTCCTGGACTGACAGGCGTTTTCAGATAGCAGGCAGAAGCGTTTGCGTGGTTTTCTCTCGTAGTTCTCTTTTCATCTTCTCTCTTTTCTCCGCTGATTCTCATCTTCTTTCATCTGCCAGAGGGCGGCTCCTGATAAAGGGGCCGCCCTCTGGCAGGTCTGCTTTTCTCCTGTCCCTCCCCTGCCGAAAAATTCATTTTGGAGCCGTATCCGCCGTTTTGGAGTGGATACGGCTCCTGCCTTTGCGTATACTATCCTCATACAAGGCGTCCGGGAGACGCTGTTTTTACAAATCAGTAGTTAAAGTGCTTTAACCATAGAAAGGAGATCGCTATGAGCGTTGTAATTTTGGGAGGAAACGAGTGTATGGAGCGGCGGTATAAGGAGCTCTGTCAGACGTACCGGTGCCAGGCCAAGGTATTCACCAAGCCTGCCGGGGGCCTGCGGAACAAGCTGGGCAGCCCCGACCTGATGATTTTTTTCACCGGCACCATGTCCCACAAGATGGTGCAGGGGGCCCTCAGCCAGCTGAAGGGCCAGAACACCATCATCGAGCGCTGCCACACCAGCTCCCTGTCCGCTCTGCGGGGAATTCTGGAGAAGCACGCAGGATGAGACCGGCGGAGGAGACGGTGGTGCGCCAGTGCGCGCCCACTCTGGCCGGCATCAAGACCGGCAGTCTGTTTCCCTGCCCCTATGACTCCCGTCAGCAGCTGCTGGCGGACATCCGGCGGATGAACCGGGTGCTGGTGCCCCGGGGGCTGTGCCTGCTGCCCATGCGGCTGGGCCAGGGAAGGGCGCTGCTGTATCTGTACCGGCCCCAGGCCCTGCGCCGGGATCTGGACGACGATCTGTCCTGCCGCCTGCTGCGGCAGGCGGGCTACCCCTGCGGCAGCTGCGGACAGTGTGTGGCGCGGCTGGTGCAGCGGCTGCGCACGGAGGAGGAATTTCCCCACGAGGTGGGGCTGTTCCTCAGCTACCCGCCGGAGGATGTGCAGGGGTTCATCGACCACCGGGCTGTGGACTTCAAGTGCGCCGGGCTGTGGAAGGTATACGGCGACGAGCAGCGGGCTCAGCTTCTGTTCGACCGCTTCCGCCGCTGCACCCAGCGCTACTGCGCCCTGTGGCAGACCGGCTACCGGCTGGAGCAGCTGGCAGTGGCCGTTTGACAAACCATTGGCATATTTTGAGACATATTTTTGAAAGGAAGTATAATTATGAAAAAAACGCTTGTGATCTATTGGAGCGGCACCGGCAACACCGAGGCCATGGCCAACGCCGTTCTGGAGGGCATGAAGGCCGCCGGGGCCGACGCCTCCCTGCTGACTCCCGACCAGGTGACCGCCGCCTCCCTGTCCGGCGTGTCCTCCGTGGCCATGGGCTGCCCCGCCATGGGCAGCGAGGTGCTGGAGGAGATGGAGTTCCAGCCCATGTTCGACAGCATCAGGAACCAGATGGGCGGCAAGTCTGTGGGCCTGTTCGGCTCCTACGGCTGGGGCGACGGCGAGTGGATGCGCAGCTGGGAGAAGGACTGCGACGATGCGGGCATCAGCCTGGTGTGCGAAAGCATCACCTGCTGCGAGGCTCCCGACGACGATGTGCTGGCCGCCTGCCAGGCCATGGGCCGGAAGCTGGCGGAGTAACACGTCCGTGGACGTCCGGCGTATGCTGCGGCAGAAGCTCCTTTTCTGGGCCGCCGTAGCCGTCCTGACCCTCCTGGCCGCCCTGCTGAGCTGAATATGGGATAAGGTGAAAGGCTTCGGGCATCCCCGGGGTCTTTCGCCTTCTTTGCCCGGGGAAAATTTATGCGGGACGCTCAAAAGTGAGCTGCTGTATCTGCCAATCAAAACCTCCGGCTAAGCCGGAGGTTTTGATTTGATGGCCAAAATAAAACCCCCGAGGTCTCTTGTCATGCAAGAGACCCCGGGGGTGCTGTTTTATTTTGCCGCTTAGGTTTTTTCTTTTTGGCTTACGCCTCCCGCTCCTTGCGCTTCAGGACGAAGGCTGCGGCGAGAATCGTCACGGGCAGGGCGATGATCCAACCCAGCACGCCGGTATCGCCGGTGGCGGGGGTATTGCTGCCGCCGGTCTGAATGGTCACATCGGTCATGTCATAGAGCCGGGTCTGGGCGTTTACGAAGCGGTAGTAGGCCGCCAGGGCGTAGTAGCCCTGCTCGGTGGCCATGCCGTCCAGCTCGCCGCCAGCGGTGTGCCGGAAGCCGCCGCCGGTGACATAGAAGCTGGAAAGGGCATCCAGGACGGTGAGGCCGTTCTTGATGAACCGGCTGTCCGCGATGGGATCGATACCCAAAGCGGTGAGGGCTACGATGACCTGGGCGCAGGACTCGCTGTTCACGGTGCCCCAGCTGCCAAAGCCGCCGTCATTGCGCTGCAGGGCGGAAAGGACCTCCAGAGCCTTATCCACAGCAGCCTTCACGGTCTCGTTGGTTTTATAGTAGGGAGCCAGGGCCTGGATGGCCATAGCGGTCATGTCGGGGTCGGCGTTCTCGCCGCTCAGGTTCCAGCCGCCGTCGGGAAGCTGGGCGTCCAGGATCACCTGAATCAGCTTCTCCCGGGTCACATCACCCATGGTGGGGTAATTGTGGCTATCCAGGGCAATAAGGGTGAAAATGGGGCCGTTGATGCCCTGCTTCTGCACATAGGCCATGTTATCCAGGCCCTTCAGCAGATTGTGGCCGCCCACATTGGTGACATCCTTGCCGATGGCCGTCAGGGCCAGGATCACCCGGGCGTTGTCGGTGACTTTGGCCCGGTGCAGACGCTCATTGGCGTCAGCCTTGGCCTTCACATACTCCACCACATTGTCATAGTACCCGGCGGGCACGGTGCGGCCGCTGCGGGCCAGGCCGATGACCATCCACTCGCCGCCGATGGAGTTCACCGTGGGGGTGCCCAGGCCCTGGATGAAGTCGCCGGTGGTCTTATAGATGGTGTCCAGGTTTGCCATGAGGTCCGCGTGCTTGAGCCGGTTGAGCTTGATAATCGCGGCGTTCAGAGCAGCCACCTTGTCCGTATCCACCAGGGCTTTGTCCTCATCGGAGAGGGCGTCGTAGGCGGACTTGGCGGCGGTGATGGCGGCCTCGCTGTCCAGGGTGACATCGGCGCCGATGGCGTCAATAAGGTCCTCCACGGTCTCGATGTCGCCCTTCAAAACGGTGATGGTCAGGTCGCTGATCTCCATCCGATAGAACTTCGCATACTTATCCAGCCATTCGTATCCGCCGCTTCTGTGGGTAACATCCAGATAGCCGCCGTAAATTCTGTAGGTGCCCGCCGGGGTGGTCTTGGGCACGGTGAAAGTGATGCTCTTGAGGGCCACCTCGGGGCCGACGGGGGTAGTGCCCTCGCCCTCCCAGGAGTCGCCGCCCTTGGACCACTTGGAGAAAATATACTCCGCACCAGGGATGTTGGTGGAGTAGTTCAGCAGGCAGTACTGCAGCTTATAGTCCTGGGCCAGCTGCTCGATGGGCAGCGTGGGGATGGAGATGGTAAGCTTGTCCCCAGCCTTGACCTGCCCGCCGTTCTCGGCCACGGTCTCATACTTGGGCTCCAGTTTGAAGTTGGGGTTGTTCTCCACTTGCAGCGTAATATCCGCCAGCATGCCGAAGCCATAGCGTGTGGAATCGGCGATACCGCCGGTGTTGCCCTGATCGCCCTCGCTGCCGGGCTTGGAACCGTAGCCGCGGCTATCGGAGCTGCCCTTGGTGAGGGTGATCGTGCCGGATTCCGTCAGATAGGCCGCAATGCGGGGCTGATAAGATACCTGTTTTTCCGCACCATTTTCATCAGTACGGTAAATATCGTGCTGGTTGTCTGTATTTACTACGCTCTGCAGAGGCATATCCGTATAGAACACCGTCGTGGATGCAGGGTTATAAATACGGAGAATCTTGTGAACATTGGTGGGGCGGCCGATGATCCAGATACCCGCCGTATCGCCGGTGCGCAGGGCCTCGCCGGGGCGGGAGATGTTCTCCTGCACATAGCGGGTGACCTTACCCTTGAGGGAGTATACCTGGGTGACAGTGTGGCCCTGGTAGTCGGCGGTGACCTCGATGCCATTGTAGCCGTCCTTGAGGAGGATGGTCACGTTGCCGCTTTCATCGGGGGTGTAGTCGGTCTTGACAGGGGTGCCGTCTTTGTTGTACTGGAGGTAGTTATAGACGCTGACCTTGGCGTTGGTGCCGCTTACCTTAAAGGTGAAAGGCGCGCCCTCCGTGCCGTAGTCGTAGGTCCAGTTGTCGTATTTGCTGGTGTTGCTCAGAGAGGTGAAGTTCGTCAGCTTCTTGTTCAGATCCTCAATAGCCGTCTCCTCGGGACTATTGACATGGACGGGAATCTCCGGGATCTGACCATAGAAATTGCCCGCCTTATCCGTAAAGGTGACGGTGAAGGTGGTGGTGCCCGCCTTCTTGGGCACCAGGTAATACTTCATGGCCGGAGTATTGCCAAAGCTGCTCAGGCCGCCGTCCTCATAGACGCCCTCCACTTCCTTGATCTCGAAGATGCTGTCGTCCTTGATGTCGAACTTCAGGATGCCGGGCAGCGTATAGGGCAGACCCTTTTCACCTGCGTAAGCCGGATAGAGAGAAGTCGGACGGTTCGTCCAGATCTCCCGGAACACGGCGGGATAATAGGTGTCCTCATGCCCCAGGTCCAGATTATAGTGGTTGGCACCCATCATGAAGTCGTCGTAATATTCCGTGGGCTTGCCGATGGAGCTGCCGTCCAGAATGGACTGCTCGTTGACGGTGCGGTACGCAGCCTTGTAGGCCGTCATGACTGCGGCGTTTTCCGCAGAGTTAATGTACGAAAACTCCGCACGCTGTGCGTCGGACAGCTCCAGATACTTCACCTGGGCCTTCTGCACGGTGTCGTAATACTGGGCATAGTTTTCTGCGGTCACTTTCCCGGCAAAGGTGTTCACCAGGTCGATCCAGTTCTGAATGCCGTCCTCGTGACGCTTTTTCAGCTCCTCCATCCGGGCCACGGAATCCTGCAGCTTTTTCACCGTCTCGGCGGACAGCTGTGCCTTTTCCTCGTCGGTAAATCTGTTATAAGCGCGCTGATAGCTCATGACGATCTTGTAGTGCTCGGAATACGTCAGATTATCGGTGCTCGGCAGAGCGCTGATAAAATCGGTCAGCTCCGCCGGAGTAGTCTTGACCACAATCACCGTAACAGTGGTGTGGATCTCGATTTTCTCATCCTTACTGCTGGTGCCAACGAATTCGATTACCGTTTTATCCTTTTCAAGGGGAACAGGTTTTTTGGCAAACGCCTGCATGACAGGTACAAGTGCCTTCCGCTCGGCAATATGAACCTCACCGTCCACTAAAATCTTCGATTTTAATGTTTTCAGGCCCGAATTGCCCATTACGTTCATAAAATACGAAACACCGAAGCTGCCCACCGCAGGGGAAACATACACGGTATAATTCCAGCAGCCCTTGGCATAGCCAGTCTCGCCTGTGGGATTGCCGTTTTCATCTGTCTGGAACAGAGTACCCTCGGGATAGCCGTAGAATACATTTTCCTCGTCGAAATCGGGGGTACCACTGAAAATAAATTTCCACCAGTAGTAGTCGCCGGGCTTGGTGAGGGTCAGCTTGTAATTCTCCGTGCGGCCCTGGGCGGTGACGGCGATGTAGAAATAGGCCGAGCCGCTGCCGGTGAACTGATTCGCCGGGGTGGAAGCCGCGCCGTTTTCAAAGTCCGCCAGGACCTTGCCGCTGCTGCTCTTGAGCTGGGCGGTGGCCCCTGCGGGCAGGTCGGAGAGCGTCACGGTGAAGCCGCCGTCGTTATACTGCTTGAGATGGGTATAGTTTGCCAGCTTGCCGGTGAAGGCGGCGGTTTCCTTGTCAAAGGTCAGGGCCACTTTGGTACCGGCGGAGCCGTCCTGATGGATGGAGGTGAGGGATACATTGTCGCCGGAGAGGAGGGTGCCCGCCGCCTGGAGGGCGATGGTGTAGGTCTCCGGGGCGGCATCGCCGTCATTGCCCACCTTCAGGGTGATGACGGTGCCCACCTGAACGGGAATGGCATCCTTGCGGCCATACTCCGTGCCGCCCGCATAGATGCGGACGCGATTCTGCTTGTTGCTGGCGGTGGGGGTCACGGTGAGCGCCGTCACGTCCGCGGGCAGAATCATGGTATAGTCATGCACGTCGCTGGAGAATGCCGGGATCAGCTCGCCCGCGCTGAGGGCGACGGCCTTGAGGCTCTTGTCGCTGGTGTCGAAGGAGCCGCCGATGTCCGCGCCCAGATTGCAGGTGTGCTGCACGGCGATCTCGTCGCCGGATTTCAGCTTGCCGTTGGCCACGGTGTATTTGGCGAAGCCCTCGCTGGTAAACCAGTCGTTGAGCGTGCCCATCCAACCGGAATCCTTCGACGCGTCCTTCTCCTTGATGCCGTTGATTTCGCTGATGTAGCCCGTGTCCGCGCCGGTCTGGGTATAGCCCTTGGCCGCGAGCGCGTCCACGATGCAGCTCATCATGGTGGAGTCAGCCTTGAGGGTGACCCACTCGTCCACCAGCGTCCCCTCCCAGGGTGCGCCGTCGGCCTTGGCCCAGGTGGTGTTTTCCACCGTCACATGGACCTGACCTGTGTGGTCGTCTGCCGCCAGCACGCTCACGGGAAGCAGTGACAGCGCCATGATAAGCGCCAGCAGCAGAGAAATGATTCTCTTTTTCATTTCTTTTTCCTTTCGCAAATTGCAATAACAAGTTGGACACCCCGTGGTAAAAACCTTGGTCACGGA
>OMGX01001240.1_pt1 | contig 11670 bp, 7 predicted proteins | sample 1674381 | NCBI WGS metagenome assembly OMGX01 (sample SAMN05578582, study PRJEB25193) | human gut metagenome | biome: Human Microbiome; feature: human-associated habitat; material: feces | host: Homo sapiens | place: USA:Birmingham | reverse complement strand
ACGAGATGCCTAAGTGACTGGAGTTCAGACGTGTGCTCTTCCGATCTATGAAGATCTCTGCCCTTGTTCCTACATTTTTTTCTCCTGTAATCTTCATACAGTATCTGTCGTGATAGAGAATTTCCAGCAGGCGTTTCATATTAGCCAGTCCTGTATGAGTATGCTCCGTTTCTTCTTCCAGATCCATCTCCAGGTCCTCTTCCTGTTCTTCGTAACCTACCCCATTGTCTTCCACTACAATATGAAGCATATCATCCTCTTCAAAAAGGTGTATCCGGACTATACCCTCGCTGCTTTTTGGCTCGATTCCATGAGACACTGCGTTTTCTACCAAGTTTTCAATAAGAAGTCTGGGAATCCTGAAATTTTTCACATCCTCGCTTCCATATTCGATTTCATAGGAAAGCTGATCCTCAAACCGGCTTTTCTGAAGATAAAGATAAAAATCCACCAGTTCCATTTCCTCAGATACCGGAATCCGTATTTCCTTTTCCCGGAATATTTTCCCCCTCATCAGTCCGGAAAAAGCCTGCAGTCCTTTATACAGTTCCTCATCTCCGGCCAGTCTGGCACGGATACTGAACATTGCAAGGATATTAAACTGAAAATGCGGATTGATCTGTGCCTGAAGGTATTTTGTCTGTGACCGGGCTGCAAGAAGCTTTTTTTCATAAACCTGCTCAATAAGATACTGGATTCTTTCTGCCATTTCATTAAATATCACACTGATCTCATGGATCTCGGAAATAGAAGAATCCTCCATACGTACATCCAGATCTTTTTTCCCAAAAGCCTGCAGATTGTCTGCCAGTGTCTTTAACGGTCTGGTATAGCGAAAACTGATTCCAAGCATCATGGCTCCAATAAAAATCAGAGCCAGAAAGATCACTGCAAAAAATGTAACCATCGTAGGTTTCAGGATCACATAAATGTTATCCATTCCAACAGAAACTGCCGCACAGGTACCAAATCCTGTGCCCATAGATGCATACAGCGTACGGTTTCCCGCAATTCTTTTTTCTCCTTTGGCATTCATTCCCAGCCGGCTCAGCTCTTCTGCCGTCTGTTTTTCCCCTTGAAAAATCATAATATTTCTTTTCTGGTCGCTGATGCCCCAATTTCCATGACTGTATGTTTCAATCTGTGCAAAAATATCCTGAATTCCTTCTTTTGCGATTCCAAGAACACAGATTCCCAATTCTTCCATGCCATCTCCATAAACACGAAAACAGAGGTTGATCTCATCAGCCCCTGACGTCATCCGATACCGTTCTTCTGTTTGGCGAAAGTCCCGCATCATTTCCAGATACCCGATTTCCTTATTCCTCCCTGCCGAAACCGTCATTGGATAATAGTGCTCCCTGACATACTCATCCTTTTTATTAAACAGACACACACTGGTCACAAAAGGACTTTGCCCTTCTGTTATATTCCGGTTGGAAAACAACTCCATGCTGTAGGAAAGCTGTTTTTCCATTTCTGCCCTGTCTGTCCAGTCTGCGTCAAAAAAATCCCGCAGTATAGAATTGTGACGGATCATTACAGCTCCGTCCTGGATAAACTGCATTTTTGCCTGATAATTCTGAAGGGTATTCTGGAGGATATTTTCCATATCCTCCCGTATATTCCCCAGAAAAAACACAAAAAACATCACGATCATCACTGTCCCAAACAGAACCAGAGCTCCAAAGGATGTTGCCATCGTCAGAAGTGTGATCTCTCGTTTTAATGTCCGTTTCTTTTTTTTGCCGCTCATGCTCTCTCCTGTCTGTTTTCTGCCGGTCTTCCGGTCAGCTGTATTTTTCCAGACTTTCCAGAAGCTGTGTATAAACCCGGTCAAATTTCTCCGGATCCCTGCTGTATGTGTAATTATTCGTAAACATCTGATCCAGAAGCCGGTCATGAAGCTGCGGATCTTTTTTCAGAAGCAGCCCCCAAAGCGCGGCATCCTCCGCACCTCTCCGCTGCGCTTCCAGACGCATACTGATCTCCGGTCCCTCTTTTCCCGGATACACCAGAAAAGAATCACCACAGGGAAAGGCAGTTCCTATTCCTGTATCATTTGGACAGCTGGTTCCTTTGAATGGATCCATTCCTCCCGGAAACTGGTTAAATCCCCAGTGGAGGAATCCGGAAATCCTGTTTCTGGCACAGCCCCAGAACAGAAGCCTTCCACGTATCAGATGAAAATCCAGAAAACGGTTAAGCCATTCTCCTTCCGGTCCGCAGCAAACATAAGTCCACACAGTTTCACCCAGACGGATAAGCTGATCAAACTCAGCCTTCTTTTTTTCATATCCAGCTGTTCCCGGAACCCAGATATCCACTCCTCCATAAAACTCTGCGGTATCAACCGCTTCTATGATCTGTACACCAGGAAGATATTTACGAAGGATTCCTGAAGCCAGGTAATACTGACGGCGCCTTGATTCCAGCGCTGCCTGGTTTTTCACATGGATATCCGGCTCATCATGGATATGAAACAGGATCTTTTTTTCCCATCCATGCTTCTTCAGATAAGAAGCCAGCGCCTGTACCAGCTTCACTGTATGAACGTATCCCTCCAGTGTATCAAACTTCAGATTTTTATCCATCATGCAGGTAAAGCTGTCCGTATACATATCCGGACTTCCATCCGGAAGAAATCCACGGTGAAGAAGCGCTCCAATCTCCATGATCTCCATTCCTTCTGCAAAAAAGCATTGGATCACCGGTGTTAAGTACTCAAAGTCAAAAGAAAGCGGTTCTTTGATGCTGACGCACTGTTCATCCAGCTGTATATAAAAGATTTTCTGATGAAGCCTTCTCATTGCACGAACGTAAGCTCTCAGCATATCCAGATACTCCGGAGTTCCCATTTCCACATGATGGAACCGGCTTATTGCCTCCAGGGAAAACCAGTTTGTAACGGGAAACGCATCCTCCGGAATCCGCACGCTGCAGACCTTTACAGATATACTGCATTCCCAGAATCCTTCTTCTGTTTCTGCCCCAAGACTCAGATGATATTCTCCCGGTTCCAGCCCCTTGTCCGGCACAAGACAGAGATATGCTGCGGCCTTTTGGTTTCTTACGGGAATCTCCCCGCTGTCTGTCCAGCAAAGACAGTCATAAACACGAAAAGGTGCCAGGCGGGTCACATAATCCGGTTTTTCTCCTGGCGGTGTTTCCAGCACCATAGCGCCTCCCTGGGAAACTCCGTCTCCGGTATTGTATTCCACCGGAATGTCTTTCATTTCATACCATTCTCCACAAAAACCCGTTCCCTTCAGGAAAAAGTTCACCTTTTTTCCACTGGTCTCAAGTATCAGCTGGATCCCCGGTCTGCCGTTTCCAGCCATGGTAATCTGCAGTTCCTCCGGAAGTCTGCCGCACAGACTGTCCGGATACAGAAATTCTTCTCTTGTGGTTACCATACCTGTTAATTCCATAATACACTCCTGCCTCTATAATTTTATCATACCTTTTTTTCCGGTTTTCAGCAACAGGATTCTTCTGTTTTTCAATTATTACACCCATCGTCAGCCTTTGACTCCTGATGCCGCAATGCTCTGCTTCAGCTGTCTGGAAAACAGAATAGACAGCAGTATTACCGGTGTGATAGTCACAACCGCCAGTCCCATCAGAGCATTCTGTTTGGTTCCTGCATTATTGGAAATGTTGTAAAGAGCTACATTTAAGGTCCACAGATTCTGATCTTCTGTTACCAGCCATGCCCAGAAAAAATCATTCCAGTTTCCAATAAAGGTCTGCAGAGCAATAAGAGAAATGATCGGCTTGGACAGGGGCATACATATTCTGGAATAAAGATACCAGCTTCCGGCTCCGTCCAAAGCTGCTGCTTCAAAATAACTGCCGGGAATCTGATCAAAAAATCCCTTGTACAGATATACATAAAATCCATAGGGATATAAGAATGGAAGCAAAAGAGCCGCATAGTTATTGTAAGCTCCCATTTCCCGGTACATGATCAGCTGCGGAAGCATGATACTGGCAAAGGGGATCATCATTCCTCCCAGGAAAAACATCAGCACAAATTTTCCGGCTCTCTGGGAGAGCTGCCGGCTGATCACGAATGCACAGACAGAACACAGGATCACCTGGGCGATCATGGCAAATCCGATCACGATGACACTGTTCATAACAAAAGTCAGAAATCCGTATTTTACAACCCTTTCACTTTGGGGATAAATATAGGCCGGCATATCCAGATAATATTTGAAGCTTTCCAGACTGAGAAGGTTTTTGGTTCTGTTTCCAATACCGACCAGCGTTCCTGCTGTAGTATATTTTTCCTGGATTACAGGCGCTATCTGATCCTGAAAATCATCTGCCAGCCCTTCTTCCGGTACTTTATCGATTCCGTTTTCATCAAACTCATAACCAATGGATTCACAGGCACGGACATAGCGGTCATCATGAAGAAGGATTTCTTTTTTGATTGCAGTTCTTTTGTAAATTCCATAATCGCATTCCATCTGAAGCTTCATCTGATGCGCTCTCGAATGGAACAAAGTTCTGCCTTCTCTGGTTCCATAAACATGTATCTCCATAATCGACTGATCTGCAAATTTAAAGTTGGTTCCAAACATTACAAGAACATTATCCTTAAGCATCTGATCCTTCATTTCTTCTGCATCCTGAAATTCCTGCCCAGTATAATCCAGCACAAAGGATACGCTGTTTGCCTTTCCCGGAAGAAGCTTCGGAGGAACCTTATAAATCTGGGAATTATCCTTCATGGCGCTGGATACGGCAAAAACCAGCGGATACAGCATCAGCGCTGCAAAAAGCAGAGACACTGTAACTGCAACAATTTTCAGAAAGCGTTCGGATTTTCCGCAACGGATTCTGTTTTTTCTGTTTTTCTTTCTCTTCATGTCCATGCCTCCTTTAATTCTTCTCTGACTTCTCAAAATGCATCTGAAGCATGGTCAGTACCGCGATCACGATCAAAAGTACCACCGAAGCTGCTGAACCACGACCATAATTCAGATCATCATTAAATGCATTATAGATAAAAATACCTTGTGTGGTAGACGCTCCGCTTGGTCCTCCTGACGCATACATGTATGGAGCATCCAGAAGCTGCATGGTAGTGATCACACACATGATCAGCTGGATAAAGATCATAAAGGAAATATTCGGAAGAATAATATGTCTGATCTTTTTAAATCCCGTACATCCATCCAGAGCTGCCGATTCCATAATATCTGTGGATACCCCCTGAATCGCAGACAGATAAAGAAGCACTGTCAGTCCTCCTCCCAGTACCCCTGGAAAGATAATACAGAATTTGACCAGATCCGGATCACTGAGCCATACCTGCGGCTCTCCGCCAAAAAATTTTACGATCTGATTTGCCACGCCATAATCCGGATGCCAGATCCATCTCCAGATAATCACATTTACCGAAGTCGGAATCAGCGCCGGAAGGATATAAAGAGTGGTCAGGCATTTCTGCAGCTTAATCAGTTCATTAAGCAGAAGAGCCTGGATCAAAGGGATAAAAAAGCACATACACAGCTGAAGGAGCAGAAAAATAAAAGTATTTTTCCAGGACTCCCAGTAAAACTGCATCTGGAACATTTCCAGGTAATTTTTCAGACCCACGAACCTTCCAGGTGGATTTATGGGGTCATATTTAAAAAGGGAAATATAAAAGGCACTGAAAATCGGATAATATTTCAGCCAGACCGTAAATGCCATAGGAAGGAACAAAATACACCAGGGGGTTACTTTTTTACGGAATGTATAGCTTCCCGGCTTTGCGGTAAAGGATTTTTTCTTTTTCGTACTCATTTTTGCACTCATTTTCCATACCTCCATTTTCTGCATAATCCTGTTAAGATAAAGTATAAAAAAAAATACTTTTCAGGAAAATATACATAGCTTACTTTTTATGTCACCTTTTTTAACCTCTTGATTTTTTCCTTGAAGACACCTTAAAAAAAGTGACATTTCTATGAAATATGGTTAAATTTATTCTATTTTCAGAATCCTTATAATCTGTTATGATTAGTTCAGGACAAAATACCGGCACAAGATCAAGGGACCGGATAAAAGGAGGATTTCATTATGATGAAGAAGAAACTACTTGCCACACTGCTCACGCTTTCCATGGTAGCCACAACTCTGGCCGGAGCTACTGTTGTTTCTGCAGCAGAAGAACACGAACCGGTTGAACTTACCATCTGGGTCACCAGCCGTAATCAGGATGACTGGTATCTTTCCATGGAAGAAAAATTCCTGGAAGAGCATCCATGGATCACATTAAACAAAGTTGTCAAAGAAGGAGATCCGGGAAATGAATTTTATCAGGGCGTTGCCTCCGGAACTGCTCCTGATCTGGTAAACTGCTCCTTTACCATGATGGATTCTTATATTGCAGCCGGAATCCTGGAGCCGCTGAACGCCTATACGGACAACTGGGATGAATGGGGAAGCTTTACCAAAGAATATGTAGATATGTTTACAAAGGACGACAGTATTTATGGAATCCCGTCTACAGTTGCCCCTATGCTTTTTGGCTATAACAAAGCTCTCTTTAAAGAGGCAGGTCTGGAAGCTGCTCCAAAAACATGGGAAGAGGCACTGGATTTTGCAAAGAAGATCAACAATCCCGACAATCAGGTTGCCGGATATGCCACTTTAGCTGCTGAATGGACAGAATGGTTCTTCCAGTATTATGTATGGCAGGCAGGCGGTGATCTGACAAAAGAAAACGAAGACGGAACAGCAGAACTGACCTTTACGGATCCGGCTGTGATCGAAGCTGCCAAATATTATCAGCAGTTAAAGAGCGAAGGTGTGCTCCAGAGTGATCTGACTCTGAAATTCGGCGATCTTACCGCTGATTTCGCAATGGGCAAGATCGGCATGATGCCATTTGCATCTGACTGGGTTGCCGACGCGGTATCCAATGGTATGGATCCGGATGATCTTGGACTGTGCCTGCCGCCTGCAGGACCTTCCGGCGAGCAGACTACCGCTATTGCAGGTACTGCTTATGTGATCAATGCAAAATCAGATCAGGCCAAAAAAGATGCTGCATGGGAATACATCAGCTTCTATAACTCCAAAGATTATTTTGCATCTTACTTTGAAAACCTTGCAACCAAAGGCGCTCTGAGCCCGGTGATCATTCCTCGTGATGACATGAGTGTGACTGATTTCTATGATTTCCCGGAAGAGTACAGAGATGTTCTGGAAGCAGCAAAAACTGTTGGACGCCTGGAATTCTACGGAAAAGCAGATTTCGGTTCCTACGTTGACCGCGCAGTCCAGAAAATCCTTACTGATCCAAATGCAGATCCGGAAAAAGAATTTGCAGACGCTCAGAAGCTCTGTGAGACCGAGGCTCTGGAAAGCTTTAATGAAGCCAATAAAAAATAAATCCTACCTAATTTCTTTTATATGCCAGAGGAGTACGGTTGATCCGTACTCCTTTTGTTGTGTCTTTTTCCCAAAGATAATGTTATAATAAAAAATAATTCATGCATTATGTGCACATACATGTTACGGAGGTCACAAATGAAATTCATCCATATGATCCGCACAGCAAAACAAAAATGGAATTCTCTGGTAACAAAACAGCTCCGAAAAGTTGGAATCTTTAAACGCCTGAATATTTCCTTTCTGGTACTGCTGCTTATCTCAGCGCTGTTTCTTACCTTTTTTTCCTTTTTCCAGTATTCCAGAGAGATTAATCTGAACCTTACCCGCTATACCTCTATGCTGGTTCAGAACACCCGGCTGAAAATACAGGATACTATGGAAGAATATGAAAATATGGCGCTTAATTTTTATAATGACAGCCGGATCATCAGAGCCATCTCTGAAAATTCTGCTCTGCCGGAAACCCGAAGTCCCGGTCAGGAACAGCTGTTTCAGACAAACACCTTTCTCATCGAAAACAGGCTCTATTCCTTGCGGCAAAACAAAAAACATATTGTAAACATTCAGTTTGTTACTCCCTCCCGGCAGTACCATATGGTAGAGGATAACGGCTTTCAGAGAGGCGGCACTATCCGGAATCTGGATGCCTTTTACAAGTCCGATTTCTATCTTGTTCCACAGGATAAGCGGGGATATCCTGTCTGGATGGACGACAAAGAACAGACAGGGATTTTTTACAAAAATGAACAGGTTGTCTATGGTTTTGCAAATATCATCACCATGGAAATTGCTGTATATGAGCCAAATACCAGAGATTTTCTGGGCATACTGCTTTTTAACATTGACCGCAGTACCTTTTCCGATATCGAAACTCCTTCCGGAAACAACGACCAGGGAAATATTTTCCTGATCGGAAAAAGCGGAGTACTTACCTGGTTTGATCCCAGCATCAAATCTCCTTCTTTTCCCCGTATTCCGGAACTTTTTGAAGAAATGCTGCAAAAAAGAAAAAGTATAGAACAGATTCAGCTGGACCGCCAGAACATTCTTCTGGCTTATGAACAGATTCCTGACACAGAAATGTTTGCCTGCTACATTGCCAGCCTGGATGCACTGCTGGCACACTCCTACCATATCCGGAATCTCTGTGTCCTGGTATTAATCGGCACAGTGATCGCCTGCTTTATACTTTCCTATTATGTTACCTTCAGCATTTCAGATCCACTGAAAAAACTGAACCAGGTCATGAAAAAAACAGGAAGCGGCAAGTGGACGGCCCGATATGAGAACAGCGGACATGACGAGATCACTGCTCTGGGAGATCGTTTCAACGAAATGGCTGAAAACACCAACCAGCTGATCGATCAGGTATATCTCTCAGAAATTCACCGTCAGAAGCTGCAGCTCAGCTGGAAAAATGCCCAGTTAGACGCTATGCTTATGCAGATCAATCCACATTTCCTTTATAATACTCTGGATATCATCCGCTGGGAAGCCATGTATGAAGCAGACGGAGAAAGCCCGGTTACAGAAATGATAGAAAAATTCAGCCGCCTCTGCCGTCTGGGAATGAAGACAGGAAGCAATACCATAACACTGAAAGAAGGAATCGAACATGCTTCTATTTATCTGGATGTGATCAATTTCCGCCACAGCGAAAAAATACAGCTGTTCCTGGAAACAGAGGTAGACGATCAGTCTGTTTACATTCCGCAGTTTATTCTTCAGCCAATCATGGAAAATGCCGTCGTCCATGCTTTTGGAGATGCCAGCAGCGGATATTTTATCAGAATCCATTCTTCAGCCTGCGATAATGTCCTTCATATTCTCGTGGAGGATAACGGACGGGGAATGGAAAAAAACGAACTTCACTCTCTTCAGCTTTCTCTGAACAGAGATGAAGCTCCGGATGAAAGTATCGGACTGATAAACGTCAACCAGCGGATCCGGCTTTTTTACGGGGAATCCTATGGACTGCAAATCTCCAGTACTCCTGGAAAAGGCACCCGGATAGAAATTTTGCTTCCCCTTAGAAATCATTCTGAAAATATGACAGACATCACAGGAGGTACAGACAGCTTATGACCTATCAGGTATTAATCGTAGATGATGAAGAAATTGTATGCCGGGGACTGACCCGTTTTGTAAAATGGAGCAGCTATGGTTTTCAGGTGGCTGGAACTGCATCCTGTGGAGAGGAAGCTCTGTCTCTGCTCAAAAAGACACATATCGATGTTGTGTTTATGGATATCCGTATGCCGGGAATGACAGGACTGGAGCTCCTTAAGATTCTCAGAAAAGAATATCCTGCAGTTAAAGCTGTAATCCTGAGCGGATACTCTGATTTTTCCTATGCCCAGGAGGCTATCCGTAATGGTGCCATCGACTATTTGACCAAACCTGTTGTCCTGAAAGACATTGAAACACTTCTGGAACGTCTCCGTGGAGAGTTTGCCATCCGTCAAAAAGAATCGCAGATCCACACCAATCGCCTGGAAGCCCTGCTATTATCCTCAGCCAAAGGTTATTCTCAGATAGATTCTGACAGATATGATCTTCCGAATCTGAAACAATGGTATGGATTTTCTATGATTTTAAAAAACAAGGAATTGTGCCAACAGGATATTGATTTAAAAAAACAGCAGATGAGAAACCAGCTTACATCTCTGATTCCCTCTGCCATATTTCTGGATGATGAGATATTTTCACTTTTTGTTCTGCTTCCCTGGGACTCAGATTCTTCCTTTGATTCCCTTACCTCTCTTCTGGAACAGTTTTGTTCTGGTCTTGAAGAATGGTTTTGCGGTGCCAGCAGCCGGAAATTCGGGCTTGAAAAGATCCACGAGGGCTGGGAGGAAGCACGCAGAGCACGTCATTATCACCGTGCAGGTACCAGAGATTCTATCATCCTCTACCAGAATATTGAGCAGCTTTTTTCAGCCGGTTCTCAGTCTCTTCAGGATATCCTCCCTGAAATTTTCCGCAGACTTACGAATCCGGAGACACGTATAAATGCCATTCCCTTATTAGAGGAAACTTTGTGTTCAATTCTGGAGCAGACCCCCTCTCTTACACAGTACCAGACCGCCTGTATCAGTTTCCTGATCGAACTGAACAGCTATCTGAAAGATCTCCGTCTGAACGAGGAAGAACTGCATGCACGCCTTAATTCCACCCTCAGCCAGATTCTTCTGGCACGAAATCATAAAAGCAGTACAGCTTCTATGACTTCCTATATAGAATGGCTTATTTCACTCCTCAACCGATCTGATGAACAGACACTGAGTAAGGATGTCATCCGGGAAATCCAGCTTTTTATCTGCCAGCACTACGCAGAAAATATCAGCCTGAACTCTCTGGCAGAGCAGTTTTATCTCCATCCCAATTACCTGAGCCGTCTTTTTAAAGAAAAAACCGGACGCAATTTTATAGAATATCTCACAGAAATACGGATGGAAAAAGTAAAGGAGCTCCTTCGAAGCTCCGACAAAAAAATTGTTGAGATCTGTGACATGACAGGATATGATAATCCCCGATATTTCAGTAAGGTTTTTAAACAATATACCGGAATGACTCCCAGAGAATACCGGGAAACTATAGAATGATAAACGAAAGATAACTTATAGATATAAGAAACCCCGGAAATGAATGTTTCCGGGGTTTTGTCTTCTCTGATGATCTTAAAATTATCGTTTGGAGAACTGAGGCGCGCGACGAGCTGCCTTGAGACCGTACTTCTTACGCTCTTTCATACGTGGATCACGTGTAAGGAATCCAGCAGCTTTCAGAACCGGTCTGTACTCAGCGTCTGCCTGAAGGAGTGCTCTTGCAACGCCGTGTCTGATAGCACCAGCCTGTCCTGTATATCCGCCGCCTTTTACGTTAACGAGAACGTCAAATTTGCCCTCTGTCTCTGTAGCAGCAAGCGGCTGACGAACGATTACTTTCAGTGTTTCAAGACCGAAGTACTCGTCGATATCTCTTTTATTGATTGTGATTTTGCCTGTACCAGGTGTAAGGTAAACTCTTGCGATTGATTTCTTTCTTCTTCCTGTTCCGTAGAATTTTGCGCTAGCCAATGTTTCCTACCTCCTCATTAAAATGTTAAGACTTCCGGTTTCTGAGCCTCATGCTTGTGCTCCGGTCCGGCATAAACAAAAAGTTTCTTGTACATGGTTCTTCCCAGAGGTCCCTTCGGAAGCATGCCTTTAACTGCCAGCTCAACAACCTTTTCCGGTTTCTTAGCCATCATTTCTTTTAATGTAGATCGGA
>OMGX01001191.1_pt1 | contig 12164 bp, 10 predicted proteins | sample 1674381 | NCBI WGS metagenome assembly OMGX01 (sample SAMN05578582, study PRJEB25193) | human gut metagenome | biome: Human Microbiome; feature: human-associated habitat; material: feces | host: Homo sapiens | place: USA:Birmingham | reverse complement strand
TGGAGTTCAGACGTGTGCTCTTCCGATCTGATTTATAACGAGTGTCTCATAGAGCTTGGTCTGCATGGCGTAGCCTCCTCATGATCCCATCATTATAAATCAGGCCGGAAGCGCAAAACTCCGCATTCCGGCCTTGGGTGTATCGCTCAGATCTCGAAGTATTCCTGCATCAGCCGCATCGACAGCTTCGCGCCGTTCGGCAGCTGGTCCAGGTCGATCTCCTCCTGCCGCGTATGGCAGCCGCGGCCCACCGCTGCGCTGACGCAGATGGCCGGGATCCCGGCCGCGAGGGGAATGTTGGCGTCGGTCGAGCTGGGGCCGTGGATCGGCTCCGCGTCAAACAGCTCGCGCACGGCGCTGTCCGCGCGCGCAATGAGCGCATCCAGCTTTTCCTGCGGCACGTCGCCGCCGCACGGGCGGTCGCCGACCAGCGTTACCTCGACCTCCACGCCCATCGCGCGGTAGGCCTCGAACGTCTTTTCAAAGAACACACGCATGGTCTCCAGGCACTCGCGGTCGTTCGAGCGGTACTCGCAGAGCATCGACGCCTCCTGCGCGATGGTGTTGACCGACGTTCCGCCCTCGATCACGCCGACGTTGTAGGTCGTCTTGACGCCCTCCTTCTGCGGCACCTTCATGGTGTAGATGGTGTTGATGATGGAGGACAGATAATAGATCGCGTTGCGGTTCCCGAACGCGCCGTAGCTGTGTCCGCCCTCGGTGCGGACGGTCACGCGGTAGCGGTGCGAGCCGACCGCGCTCGTCACGACGCGGCGCAGGTTCGTACCGTCGAAGGTGTAAAATTCGCGGATGCGGCTGCCGTAGTCCTGTACGATCCGGCGGCTGCCCTTCAGATTGCCGAGCCCCTCCTCACAGGAGTTCGCCACGAACAGAAGGCCGCATTTTGCCCGCAGCTTCCGCTGCACGAAGTAGCGCGCGCTGACCATCATCACGGCGAGATTTGCCGTATCGTCGCAGACGCCGGGCGCGTACATCTTCTTTTCATCCTCGCGGAAGGGCATCGGCTCGGTGTCCGGGAAGACCGTGTCGGTGTGCGCCATGAAGACGACCAGATCATTCTCGTCCGTCACCTGATACCGGCACACGACGTTCAGCGCCTCATCGATCTCCACATCTTCAAAGCCGTTGGCCCGGAACCACGCTTTGCAGTATTCCGCACGCTTTTCCTCATGGTGCGAGGGCGCGGGAATGGCGCACAGGTCCCGGATGATCCGCTTGATATCCTCGATATTTTCCGCAATGTACGAAAGCATTTCCTTTGTCAGCATCGTTTTTTCCCTCCGCTTTACAGCAGGACCGTTCCGGTCCCGTCGCTGCCGATCTCGATCTTCGTCCCATAGGGCAGGCTCATTTCCGCGAGCCGCTCCAGAATGCCGCTGTGCGCGTCCGGGGCGGGCCAGCCGCCGACCGAGCGCTTTTTCCCGAAGCCGAGCTCGACCGGCAGCAGCTTCAGCTTGCGGAGCTTTCCGTCCTCCGCCTCCCAGTACGGGACGATCGCCTCAAACATGACGCGGCTGTAATACAGGCCCTTCCGTCCGTGGTCCGAACGCTTTTCAAACATCTCGTCCAGTCCCTCGCTGCCGGTCATGCCCTGCTTTTCGAAGAAGCCCACCGGGGCCTTTTTCACGGTCTCCAGCTGGATGATGAAGTCGCCCAGCGAATAGAAGATCGGGCAGCCCTTGTAAATTTCGATCGGGCGGAGCATGTGCGGCCCCGTGCCGACGACGGCATGCGCGCCCGCGTCGATGCAGCGGTGCGCAAATTCCACGCAGAACTCCGCAGGCTCGCTCTTCACCGCGCCCGCGCACTCGTGCGAGTGGATGGAGACGATCACATAGTCGGCCATGAAGCGCGCCTCGCGGATCATTTTTTCCGTGCGGGCCATGTCGGTCTCGTTCACGCGGGTGCGGATGCCCGGTTTGTCCGCGCGCGCGATGCGCATGGCGCCGAACTCCGCCGCACCGTCGGGCAGCTCAGGGAGATAACCCTGCGAGCGTTCCAGCTCGCGGTCGGCGTTGAGATCCAGCGCGGCCGCGATCTCGCGCAGCTGCGCGAGCTGCGCCTCCGGCAGCTCATACCGGGTATCGAACCGGAGGCCGTTCAGGCCCGGACGCCCCGGCATGGTGCGCGTCTGCTCGCCCGCCATCGCGTCGGGATAGAACGTCGAGCACGCGCCGATCACGGCATAGCGCCCGCCGGGCGCGTCCAGATAGATGGGCGCTGCGGCCTCGGCCAGCGAACGGCCCGTGCCGCAGGTGGGCAGCCCCGCCGCCTGCAGATATTCCAGGGTCTTCAGCAGTCCCGCGTGGGAATAGTCCATGGCATGGTTGTTCGCCGTGGTCAGCATGTTGAAGCCGAATTCCTTCACGCCGTCCAGCACGCGCGGCTCCGCGCAGAACCAGCTCCCGCCGGACAGCGCCGCGCCGTAGGTCTCAAAGTTGTGGATCGTCGTCTCCAGATTCAAAAACCGGAGCTCGCCCTGCGCGATAAAATCCCGCAGCGCTTCAAAGCCCTCATAGTGTCCCGGCAGCTGCCGGAAGATCATCGCGTCGCCCGCGGCGGTACATTTCATGACGGACATCTCCGTTTCCTCCCTTTTCTGCGCAGCTTTTTTATGGAAGTCGTCAGTTCTCCGCGTTTTCTTCGGTCTCGTCGTCCTCAAAGCGCAGCTCGTCGAGCCCTGCCGAGCGGAGCTGCACCTCCGGCTGCTCCTGCTGCGGGAGCTTCTGGTACAGTTCGCCCGCCGCATGCCCCTCCTCGCGGCGCATGACGCGCGCCTCGATGGCCGGGTAGGTCAGGTACGTCGTGATCGACGCGACGAACGAGAACATGATGAGCGCCGCGAAGATGAACGAATACGGCAGCAGCCCCACGCCGAGCCCGATCAGCAGCGCAAACAGCAGCAGCGCCAGCAGGGTCTTGCCGATGTTGCCGAAGACCAGCGCCATGCTGTTTTTCAGCAGCGTGCCCAGCGGCAGATCGACCATTGCGAGCATGGGGAAGAAATAGAAGCTCACGCACAGCGTCAGCAGCACCACGCACGCGGCGAAGCCCGCCAGCAGGACAAAGACCTTGTTGACCTGCATCAGATTATAATAGAAGACCGTGCTCAGAACGAACAGCGCCATCACCGCCGCGATGGCCGCGCCGCCGCCGAGGCTCTTCCAGAAATCGCGCCGGAAGGCCTTCCAGTAGTCCGGCCACAGGAAGTGATTTTCATCGCGCACCATCACCGACGTGATGCGGTGCATCGCCGTGAGCGCCGCCGGGATCGTGATGATGGGCACGCACGAGAGCACGAACAGGAGATTCAGCTTCAGAAGCTCAAAAAACTCCCGCCAGAGCATGTCCATATAGCCCACAAAGCCGCGTTTTCTGATCGCGCTGCGTTCCAGATCCGGCCGGTCCCTGCGCGGCTCATACCATCTTCTCATTGCGCATCCTCCTTCCGGACAGGACAGCACAGATTGCGTTCGGTCTGTGCGTCAAACACCTGAATATTCCACGGGTCGACCCGCAGCGCGAGCGTATCGCCCGGCTGCACGCCGGAATGGTTCGTCAGAACAATCAGGAAGCGTACCTCGCCGCAGCGGAGCTGCACATGCAGTCCCGCGCCCATCGGCAGCACGTTCAGCGCCTCTGCCTGCAGCATCGGCTCGCTGCTTGTATCCAGCCGGAAATCCTCCGGCCGGACGCCGAGGATCACGCGCATGCCGTTCTCCGCACCCGCCGTGTCCAAAGGCAGGCGCTGCGCGGGCAGCTCCAGCGTCTTCCCGAGCAGCCGGATGCTCCAGCCGGTCTCTCCGCGCCGCAGGTGCGAGGCGAAGAAGTTGATCTTCGGCGCGCCGACAAAGCCCGCCACATAGACCGAGTTCGGGTGGTCGTAGATCTCCTGCGGCGTGCCGGTCTGCACGATCCTGCCCATGTCCATGATCGCCAGCCGGTCGCCCATCTGCATGGCCTCGGCCTGATCGTGCGTCACATAGACGAACGTCGTTTTCAGCCGCTCATGCAGGCGGATGATCTGATCGCGCAGTTCTGTCCGCATTTTCGCGTCGAGGTTCGACAGCGGCTCGTCGAGCAGGAACACGACAGGCTCGCGCACCATCGCCCGCCCCAGCGCCACGCGCTGGCGCTGGCCGCCGGACAGCACGCGCGGGCGGCGGTTGAGCAGATAGTCGATATCGAGGATCTTTGCCGCCGCCTCCACGCGGCGCTTGATCTCCTCCTGCGGGAGCTTCATGCTCTTGAGCGGAAACGCCATGTTCTTATAGACCGTCAGATGCGGATAGAGCGCAAAGGACTGGAAGACCATCGCGACGTTGCGCTTCATCGGCTCGAGCGTGCTCACATCCTCGCCGTCAAAGCGGAGCGTCCCCTCCGTCGGCTTTTCCAGCCCCGCGATCAGGCGCAAAAGCGTACTTTTTCCGCAGCCGGACGGCCCCAGCAGCACGATGAACTCGTGGTCGGGTACCGTCAGGTCGACCTGCTTGAGCGCCTGCGTGCCGTTCGGATAGACCATGCTGACGCCGGAAAGTTGAATTTCAGCCATTTGATTTGCTCCTGTTTCATAAAGTTGCGCTGCCGCAGATCCTTTCACCCGCGGTCTCACTGCAATAACGATAGCACAGGCCCCCGCGAAACGCAACCGCGCGCAGCGCGCTTTCTTTCGCTGCGCAGTGCGTCCGCCGTAGGGTGTATCCAAAAAGCAGACCGGGCCTTATCGTACTGCAAGGTACGGCAAGGCCCGGTTCGTACAGAACGTCATTGCTCCGGCGTGCATTTCCGCGCGGCGGAAAACTCAGCCCTTGACCGCGCCCTGCGTAATGCCCTCGACGAACATCTTGTTCATGCACAGGAACAGGATGAGCATCGGCAGCATTGCAAGCATCGTGCCGGCCATCATGAGGTTATACTGGCTCGCGCCGGCGCCGCCGGAGGACTGCAGCTTCACGACCGCGACCACGAGGGTGGTGGCAGCCTGATCTCTGGCGAGCATCAGGTTCGGAAGCAGGTAGTTGTTCCATGAGGCACGGAACGTCATCAGCGCGACTGTCGCAAGGATCGGCTTGGACAGCGGCAGGATCACGCGCCACCAGGTGGAGAAGAAGGAGCAGCCGTCGATCTTGGCTGCGTCATCCAGTTCCTTGCTGATGGTCTTGAGATAGCCCATCGTCAAAAAGAGGTTGCTCGCGCCCGCCGTGCCGAACTGGACCAGCGCCAGACCGGGCAGGTTGTTGAGGCCGAGCTTCGTGGTGATCCGCAGCAGCGGGAACATCGTGACCGTACCGGCGCCGATGAACATGGTGGCCATGAACAGCCAGTACAGGAACTTCTGACCGGGGAAATTGCCGCGCTGGAAACAGTAGGCCGACATCGACGTGAACAGCACCACCAGCACGACCGTCATCAGGGAGACCTTGATGGAGTTGATGGTATAGTCGGTGTAGGTCACCTTGCTGGCAATGCCCGTGCCGCTCATGCTCCAGACAGTCTTATAGTTGTCGAACGTGAAGGTCTTCGGGATCAGGTTGATACCGCCCGTGGCGATCTCCATGTTGGTCTTGAAGGAAGCGGAGACCGTGTACAGCAGCGGAATGACGGTCAAAATGACCATAAAGATCAAAAACAGATACAGAAAGAACTTCGCTCTGGCGCTCATTCGCATTGTCATCGCTTGCAGCCTCCTTTCTCAGTAAACGTCGCTGGACTTCTTGGTCGCACGCAGATAGAGCAGCGTGACGATGCCCAGAATGACGGCTGTGACCACGGTCAGCGCCGCGCCGTAGCCGAAGTCAAGGCCGGATGCGCCGCCGTCGCCGAAGAATTTCTTATAGATGTAGGTCATCATGACCTCGGTCTTGCCGCTGGGCTTGCCGTTGGTCAGGGTGAGGACCAGATCCGTGACCTTGAGCGAGCCGAGGATCGCGTTCATCAGCACCATCTGCAAAACCGGGCCGAGCAGCGGGATCGTGATGGTCAGGAACTGGCGCGTATTGCTCGCGCCGTCGATGGACGCCGCCTCATACATTTCCGGTGGGATCGCCTGCAGACCCGTCATGAAGAACAGCATGTTGATGCCGAAGTTCTGCCAGATCGACGCGATCATCAGCATGATCATGGCCGATGTGCCGCCCGAGAATCATTTGACGCCCTCGCCGCCCAGCAGCCGGATCGCGGAGTTGACGACGCCCTGGTTGTGGTTGAACAGGTAGGTGAACACAACGCCGATGACCGCGACGGAAAGCATCGACGGCATGAAGAACACGGAGCGGAAAAAGTCGCGGCCGCGGATCTTCTTCGTCAGGATGAAGGCCAGCACGAGCGCCAGCGGGATCTCAACGAGCAGCTTGCCAATGGCGAACACAAAGGTGTTTCCGACTGACAGCCAGTATTTCGAGGACGTGCTGGAAAACACGCGTATAAAATTCTTGAGGCCCACGAACTTGACCGTGCCGAACCCCTTATAGCTGAACAGACACCAGCGCATGATCCACAGCAGCGGGATCACAACGAAGATGATCATGCCGAGTACGGTTCCGGCGATCATGAGATAGCTTTGTATCGTCGCCTTTGTTCCTAATCTTTCCCCTTTGTGCACGAAAAAACGCTCCTTTCGACCGACCGCGCGGCATGGCGCCGCGGAGGTGTCAAATTGTTAGTCCCATTTTACGTTGCGGACGGAGCATGTGTCAAGTTTTGCGCAACGCAAACACTCGGATTTGACATTTTCCGAAAAAACAGGCTTCTGTTTTTGTTTAATTTGCATACGTATCTTCCCTTCCTTGCGGGAAAGTTCGCTGTTTTTCCCACGTTTTTTCCCCGGCACGGCGTCCGCCGCGCCTGTTCCGCTCAGTTTCCGCAGACTTTTTGCATGGATTTTCGCAAAAAGCCGGAAAACTTTTTTCTGTCTTGACACGTCCCGGGCACATTGCTATCATTGGAATTGAGACAGGGCGGCAGCGAAACGATCACGCGAAAGTTGCGTAGTTGTTGCGTTAATTCAGCCGCTGCACGGGAGGATATGATAGTTATGAGTCATTTTCAGATCGGCTGGGCAGAGTATTCTCTGACACCGGATAAAAAGGTATCTCTTGTCGGCCAGTTTGCCGAGCGCATTTCCGAGTACGTGGAAAAACCGCTGTGCGTGACCGCCATGGCCGTAAGCACCGACAGCGACCAGGCTGTCTTCTGCAGCTGCGACCTCGTCGGCGTTTCGTGGTCGCTGCGCGACGCCGTGCGCGAAAAGCTTGCGGGCAACACCGTTGGCCTTGACCCGATGAAGGTCATCATCTCCGCCATCCACACCCATACCGGTCCCGGCTATACGGGCCGCGGCAATTCCTCCGGCCGCTTCTCCAGCAATTCCAGCGGCTTCCGCGCCCTTCTGGAGTCTGAGCTTCCCGCCGGAAAGAAGTATGTGGAGAGTGCCAACGTCACCGCCAACCCCGAGATCGCGCAGGACGACGAGCTTCTGGAGTTCCTCTCCGGCCAGATCGCCAAGGCCGCGCTCGAAGCGTGGGCAAAGCGCGCCCCCGGCGGCTTCTCGAACGCGTTCGGCCGCGCTGTCGTCGGCATGTGCCGCCGCGTGTGCTATAACGACGGCTCCGCCCAGATGTGGGGCAACGCCGAGACCGCGAAGTTCACCGAGATCGAGGGCGGCAACGACTCCGGCATCGAGCTGATGTATGTCTTTAATGAGAAAAACGAGCTGACCGGCATCGTTGCGAACCTTGCGTGCCCGGCGCAGTGCGTCCAGCACCGGCTGTTCGTCTCCCCCGACTTCTGGGGCGAGGCCAAGATGCTCCTGCGTCAGCATTTCGGCGAGCACATCTTCCTGCTGCCGCAGTGCTCCGCCGCGGGCGACCAGTGCCCGGTCGACCTCGTCCGCTGGGTCGAGCCGGAAAGCGACGTGCACGATCCGAACCTCAAGCGCACCAACCCGCACAAGCGCAAGGCCGATCCGTCGATGTTCGACCTGTCCGGCATGCGCAAGGCCAGCAAGCGCATTGCAAACGAGATCATCGAGGTCTACAACGAGGGCCTCGACGCCCCGCAGACCGACCCCGAATTCGTACACGAGGTCCATATGATGCAGCTGCCGCTGCGCCGCACGACCTTTGCCGAGGTCGCCGCCGCGCGCCGCCGCATCCATGACTATCTGGCCGAAAAGCCGGGCGACGTCGACTTCAATGACGCAGCCGCGCTGCAGGTCGACCTCGGCATCCTCCGCCGCGAGGAGCTGCAGGAAAAGATGGACATCCTCGACACCGAGTGCCACATCATCCGCCTCGGCACCATCGCCATCGCCTCCAACCCGTTCGAGCTCTTCCTCGACTACGGCAACCAGATCAAGGCGCGCTCCTACGCCGAGCAGACCTTCCTCATCCAGCTGGCCAACGGCACCGAGGGCTATCTGCCCACCGAGAAGGCCGAAAAGGGCGGCCACTACAGCGCGTTCCTCGCCTCCGGCCTCGTCGGCCACGCGGGCGGCGAGCAGCTCGTGCGCGAGACGCTCAAGAACATCAACAAGCTCTTTGCAGAATGATCTCCCGCGGCAGCGCCCCCGCGGCGCTGCCGCTGAAAACAGAAAAATAATAAGGAGGCTTTCCTATGTCCAAACTGAAATTCGGGTGGGCGGAGCAGTCCATCACGCCTGACAAGAAGGTATCTCTCGCCGGGCAGTTCGCCGAGCGCATCTCCGAATATGTCGAAAAACCGATCTGCGTGACGGCCCTCGCCATCAGCTCCGAGACCGACCAGGCCATCTTCTGCGCCTGCGATCTGGTCGACATCAGCTGGGGGCTGCGCGACGCCGTGCGCGCAAAGCTCGCCGGGAACGACGCAGGTCTTGACCCGATGAAGGTCATCATCTCCGCCACCCACGTCCATACGGGTCCCCGCTACGCCCACCGCGACGATTCCTCCAGCAAATTCACCGGCAACGCGACCAGCTTCCGCGCGCTGATCGAGTCTGAGCTGCCGCCCGATAAGAAGTATATCGAGAGTGCCAACATTTCCGCCAACCCCGACATCGCGCAGCCCGAGGAGACCTTCGAGTTCCTCGCCGAACAGATCAGCAAGGCCGCGCTGGCGGCCTGGACCTCCCGCACCGAGGGCAGCTTTGTCAATGCCTTCGGCCGCGCGCCGGTCGGCATGTGCCGCCGCGTGTGCTATAACGACGGCTCCGCCCAGATGTGGGGCAACGCCGAGACCGCGAAGTTCACCGAGATCGAGGGCGGCAACGACTCCGGCATCGAGCTGATGTATGTCTTTAATGAGAAAAACGAGCTGACCGGCATCGTTGCGAACCTTGCGTGCCCGGCGCAGTGCGTCCAGCACCGGCTGTTCGTCTCCCCCGACTTCTGGGGCGAGGCCAAGATGCTCCTGCGCAAGCATTTCGGCGACAAGCTCTTTATGCTTCCGCTCTGCTCCCCCGCCGGCGACCAGTGCCCGGTCGATCTCGTCCGCTGGGTCGAGCCGGAAAGCGACGTGAACGACCCGAACCTCAAGCGCACCAACCCGCACCCCAGAAAGGCAGACCCCTCCATGTTTGACCTCTCCGGCATGCGCAAGGCAGGCAAGCGCGTCGCAAATGAGATCATTGCGGTCTACAATGAAGGCCTTGACGCACCGCAGGCAGACCCCGAGCTCGTGCATGAGGTCCACAACATGCAGCTGCCGCTGCGCCGCACGACCTTTGCGGAAGTCGCCGCCGCGCGCCGCCGCATCCATGACTATCTGGCCGAGAAGCCGGGCGATGTCGATTTCAACGACGCAGCTGCGCTGCAGGTCGACCTCGGTATCCTCCGCCGCGAGGAGCTGCAGGAGAAGATGGACATTCTCGACACCGAGAGCCACATCCTGCGCCTCGGTACCGTCGCCTTCGCGACGAACCCGTTCGAGCTCTTCCTCGACTTCGGCAACCAGATCAAGGCACGCTCGTATGCCGAGCAGACCTTCCTCGTCCAGCTCGCGGGCGGCTCTGAGGGGTATCTGCCCACCGAGAAGGCCGAAAAGGGCGGCCACTACAGCGCGTTCATCGCCTCCGGCCTTGTCGGCCATGTGGGCGGCGAACAGCTCGTGCGCGAGACGCTCAAGAACATCAATCGCCTCTTCGCGGAGTGATCTCCGCTGCGGCCGCCGGAGATCCGGCGGCCGCTTGCTTTTCCGGCCGTTTTTCGCTCCGTTTGCGCGGTTTTCGGACGTCATATCGACGTTAGATATCTTGAATTTGTCGAAAATCCGCGGATTATCGCGGTTTTTTGACGTGTCAAGTGCAACGTGTTCGAAAGATGCGTTTCAAAGTTGCGTAGAATTTCCGCCGCATAAATTTCTATATTCTGGTTTTCCCCATATTTTGTATCAACTTTTTCGTTTTTGTTCCGTGCGGTAATCTGTTCGTTTTATCGTATTTCATAATTATTTTCACATGAAACAGCATTCTGCACAGTTTTTGCGCGTGTATGTTGTCCGGATTGTGCAAAACGCTCCGAAGCGATTGACGGACTTCCGAAAAACTGTTAAACTTTGAGTAGCGAACAAAAAACAACAAGGAGGAAAAACAATGAAAAAACTTATCGCTCTGCTTCTGGCCGCGATCATGGTCCTCTCCCTTGCTGCATGTGCTTCCAGCCCTGCGGCGGATCAGCCGGCAAATGATCAGACCACGGCAGACACCACCACGGAAGAAACCAAGACCGAAGAAAAGACCGAAGACACCGCCGCTTCCGGCGACGTCGAAGTCGTCACCTACTACTGCTCCATCGGCGCTTACCTGAGCACGCTGCAGGCTGAGGTCGCCAACTGGAACGAGACCACCGGTAAGGAAAAGGGCGTTGAGATCCAGATCATCTCGGACATCAACGACTACTCCAACAATGCCCGCGCGCTGATGCAGGGCGGCACGTTCTATGACCTGGTCGATGCCGGTACCGGCTCTGCCGACTGGATCGTCTCCGGCTGGGTCCAGGATCTGAACGCCATCGACAATGCAGAGCTCAAGGAGCTCATCGCCGGCTACGAGCCCTACATCCAGAATGGCATCAACATCCAGCAGGGCATTTTGGTCGCTCTTCCCCTGGAAGTTGTCCCCATCAAGTTTGCTGTCAACCTCGACCTGTTCGAGAAGAACGGCCTCGAGCTGCCGAAGACCTGGGAAGACGTTTATAACTGCGCCAAGGTCATCACCGAGAACGGCAACGGCGAAGAGTTCGGCTACGGCTGGTGCACCTGGACGGCCGGTATGATCCGCCGCGGCACTTTCAAGGTCGCTATGAACTCCACCGGCCGCGGCTGGTTCGATCCCAACACCGCCACCTATGACTTCACCCAGTTCAAGCCCATCCTCGAGATCGAGGCCAAGATGATGCAGGAAGGCCTGCTTCTCGGCGCTGACGACCTCGGCATCGACGAGATCCGTGCGCAGTTCGCCGCCGGCAAGGTCGGCATGTTCTATGCTCCTTCCTACGACTACGGTGTCTACACCAGCCAGTTCCCCGCAGAATGCAACTGGACGGTCATCGATCCTCCCGCGATCGTCGACGAGACTCCCTACAAGGGCGTTTACCTCGACCGTGTCGGCTGCTCCATCACGGCTCCCGCCTATGAAGCTGCTTCCGATGCGCACAAGCAGGCCATCATCGACGCGTTCATCTTCCTCAACAGCGACGAGCTGAACAGCAAGATCTACTCCGTCGGCGGCATGATCCCCTACAAGACCGAAGTTATCGAGAACACCGAGCTCAGCGCAGACCTCGGCCCGCAGTGGGCACAGTTCGGCGACATCAGCAACTACGCCAGCATGTCCCTGTATCCCGACTCCCTGCTCCCGCTGGAAGGCGAAAACTTCAATACCGTCCTTGACTCCTACCTGCGCGGTGACCTCGACGATCTCGACGCCATCTGTGCCGATCTGGCCGAGCGTTACAACGCGGCTTACAAGGAGCTGAAGGAATCCGGCGACGTCGACCTGTCTCAGTACGAGTACGCTTACGACATCTCCAAATAATTCATTTCCCTTTTGAATACACCCTTTACGAAAAGGAGGCCGCAGCTGCGGCCTCCTTTTTGCGTGTGCGCACGCCCAAAAGCCTCCCCTTCCAGGGGAGGTGGCTCGGCGGAACGCCGAGACGGAGAGGTTG
>OMGX01001190.1_pt1 | contig 12168 bp, 11 predicted proteins | sample 1674381 | NCBI WGS metagenome assembly OMGX01 (sample SAMN05578582, study PRJEB25193) | human gut metagenome | biome: Human Microbiome; feature: human-associated habitat; material: feces | host: Homo sapiens | place: USA:Birmingham | reverse complement strand
TGGATGAACTCGGCGTCATGAATGTTTACGGAACAATCGGGGAGGACGGCAAATAGTCTGGAAGCATTTTGGGGGATTTCAGGAGGAGCACAGGGACTCGCAAAATGTGTTGCGGCGCATACAGGAGAAAAATGGGAATCCTATGATGGAATACAGATTTTTCAAAGAGCAAATACAGGAGATAAAGAGGTTCTGCGGGGACTGAAAGATTATACAGATGCTTTGGCAGTGCAGATATATAATATAAATATACTTTTGGATCTGGATTGTATTGCGATCGGAGGCGGAATCAGTCAGCAGCCGTTATTGCTTGAGTATCTGGAAGTCAGTCTGAAAACATATCTGGAGAAACATCCGATTCGTACAATTTGTCCGTATGTGCCAGAACCGAAAATTGTTAATTGCAAGTTTTATAACGACGCGAATTTGATCGGTGCATTATACCATTATAAAGAAATGAAAGGGGAATAGAAAATGATATTTCCGGAGAATTTTTTGTGGGGAGGAGCGGTCGCAGCGAATCAGTGTGAAGGAGCCTATGATGAGGATGGAAAAGGTTTAAGTACACAGGATGTAACACCCCATGGAATCGCAGGACCAAGAACAGAAGAACCAACGGAAGATAATATGAAATTAGTTGGGATTGATTTTTACCACAGATACAGGGAAGATATAAAACTGTTTGCTGAAATGGGATTTAAAGTATTTCGTACTTCAATCGCATGGAGCAGGATTTTTCCCAATGGGGATGAGGAAGTTCCTAATGAAGCAGGACTTCAGTTTTACGATCATCTGTTTGATGAATGTCTAAAGTATGGGATAGAGCCTTTGGTTACGATATCACATTATGAGACCCCTTTACATTTATCCAAAAAATACAATGGTTGGGTGAACCGTAAAATGATAGGGTTTTATGAACGTTATGTCCGTATATTGTTTGAACGGTATGGGAAAAAGGTAAAGTACTGGCTGACATTTAATGAAATTAATTCTGTTCTCCATGAACCTTTTTTAAGCGCTGGGATATATACAGAAAAAAACAGTTTATCAGAACAGGATTTATATCAGGCGATTCATCATGAATTCGTTGCAAGTGCGCTGGCAACGAAGATTGCACATGAGATGATGCCGGAAGCAAAAGTTGGATGTATGGTATTAAGTATGCCGATCTATCCGCTGACTCCGGCGCCGGAGGATATGATAAAAGTAATGGAAAGCAGCCATAAAAATGATTTCTTTGCCGATGTACATGTGCGTGGAAGATATCCGGGATATATGAAACGGTACTTCAGAGAAAAGAATATTCATATAATGAGTACACCGGAAGATGAAGAAATCTTAAAAAATACTGTGGATTTTGTTTCTTTCAGCTATTATATGAGTATCTGTGAGACTGCAGATGAAAAAAGGCAGATAAAAGGGAAAGGAAACATTATGGGCGGTGTGCCAAACCCATATTTGAATGAATCACAATGGGGATGGCAGATAGATCCGAAAGGGCTTCGGTATATTCTGAATTATTATTACGATCGGTATCAGAAACCATTATTTATTGTGGAAAACGGACTGGGAGCACAGGATGAACTGGTACAGCTGGAAAATGGAGAATGGACAGTAGAAGATGATTATCGTATTCAGTATTTGCGGGAACATATAATGGAACTGCGGGAAGCCATAAAAGATGGAGTAGAAGTGATGGGATACACTACCTGGGGGTGTATAGATCTGGTTAGTGCGTCAACGGCAGAATTACGAAAACGATATGGGTTTATCTATGTGGACCGAAATGATGACGGAAGCGGAAGTCTGAAAAGATATAAGAAAAAGTCGTTTGAGTGGTACAAAAAAGTAATAGCAACCAATGGAGAAGATCTGGGAGCTTAATATGGATTTCCGATCGCTGTGTCTGACGAAATGGAAGTGAAGTCGAAGTATTTATCAGTAAATAACGAGACTTATACTTTTATAATATAAAAATTTCCTAAAGTGTTGTTAAAATTCAGGAGTTTGTGTTATAATGACTTCATAAACAATAGACGCAGAAAGTATCCTGCGTGAGTATTACCCAAATAAACAGCAAAGGGGATGGATGTATGAAATTTATTATTAGCGGAAAAAACATCACTGTTTCTGAAGGACTCAGAACAGCCGTTGAAGACAAACTTGGAAAACTGGAACGGTATTTCACTCCTGACACCGAAGTTGTAGTAACTTTAAGTGTTGAAAAAGAAAGACAGAAAATCGAGGTTACGATCCCGGTAAAAGGCAATATCATCCGCTCTGAACAGGTAAGCAATGATATGTATGTTTCAATTGATCTTGTAGAAGAGGTGATTGAGCGCCAGCTCCGTAAATACAAAAACAAAATTGTAGACAGGAAACAATCTGCCGGAAACTTCCAGCAGGAATATATTGATAAGGAATATGATGAGGATGAAGAGGTTAAGATCATCCGTACAAAGAAGTTTGACATCAAACCAATGTATCCTGAGGATGCATGCGTACAGATGGAGCTTCTGGGACATAACTTCTTCGTATTTGTGAATGCAGAAACCGATCAGGTAAATGTGGTTTATAAACGTAAGGGAAATACTTACGGGCTGATCGAGCCTGAATTCTGATAAAATGACAAAAAAACTGCTGTTGAATTTCAACAGCAGTTTTTTTGTGTCCATAGAATCAGTAATATTCTACTCTGTTTTTATCATACGGTAGCCTACTCCGATATGAGTCTGTATATATTGCGGGGAATCCGGACCCTGCTCCAGCTTTTTGCGGAGAGTGGCCATAAATACTCTTAGGGATGCTACATCATTTTCCCAGTTGCTGCCCCAGATATTTTGTGTAATGAAGGTGTGAGTCAGAACTTTGCCGACGTTGCGGGAAAGAAGACAGAGGAGTTTATATTCAATAGGCGTCAGATGAAGTTCCTGGTCGTCGAGATAGGCGCATCCGGCAGCATAGTCTATACGAAGGGCACCATTTACGAATACAGAAGATTCTATCGGCGATTCGTTGGTCATCATGGAAAGCCGTCTCTGCACTACCCGGAGTCTTGCCAGAAGTTCTTCAACAGAAAATGGTTTGGTCAGATAATCATCGGCGCCTGCATCCAGTGCGTCTATTTTATCAGTATCCTCGCTGCGTGCGCTGATGACGATAATGGGCATGGTAGACCAGGAACGGATTTTGTGGATGACTTCTACTCCATCCATATCCGGAAGCCCCAGATCCAGAAGAACAATGTCAGGATTGTGAGAAGAAGCTTCCAGAATGGCTGTTTCGCCGTTTCCGGCAACCAGATAACGGTAATCGTGTGCTTTTAAAGTGGTTGTGATAAGATTTTTTACAGATGAATCGTCTTCAACCACCAGAATCAAGGGTTTATTCATGTAACTTTACCTCCTCGGCTGGTAATGTAAATGTAAATACAGTGCCGTGAGGCAGATGATCGGAGACCCGGATCGTTCCGCCATGGGCATTGACTATGGATTTGCACAGGGAAAGTCCCAGACCCAGACTGCGTCGGCTGTCAGCAATCTGATGCGTTCCACTGTAAAACATATCAAATACCTGTTTTTTGTTTTCATCAGCAATACCTGGACCATCATCAGATACTGAGATAACAGCCCATTGGTCTTCTTTAAATGTTCTGATCTGGATATGGGACCCTTTCGGTGTATATTTAATAGCATTATCTATAAGATTGATCAGAACCTGAACAATCAGTCTGGCATCCATTTTTGCCAGAAGAAGATCGTCTTCATTGTGTACCGTAATTTCGTGATTCTTGGAAAGGCGGTTTACATGACGCAGCGCCTCCTGTATCACCTCATCTACAAGTTCTGCAGATATACGGATATTCAGCCGTCCTTCCTCCAGGCGTGTAACCGATAAAAGATTTTCCACAAGATTGATCAGCCACATGGAATCATCATAAATATCCTGATAGATCGTCTGTTTCGTGTCTTCATCAAAGGAGCTACCGTTAGAGATAAGATTGCTGGCATTTCCTGAGATGGAAGTCAGAGGTGTACGGAGATCATGGGAAATAGCCCTTAGGAGATTGGCGCGGAGCTGCTCGTTTTTGGCAAGGATCGCAGCCGCTTCTTTTTCCTGGGCATTTTTTTTATTTTCCAGTGCAAGTGCACATTCACCCAGAATGGAAAGAAGGATATTATTTTCAGAGGCATCCAGGGGCTGGCCGCATGCGGCGATCCCTACAACACCGTAAACAGAATCACTGACCCGTATGGCAAGATACAGGCATTTGGCATTGGTAAGAGTCTGTGTGGTGGCACCGGCGTGTTTGTTATTTTTTAATACCCAGTCAGCAACAGCTCGTTCATTTTCTGTAAGATATGAATCAGCAGTATTATTTTCTCCGGCAGAAAATACCAGAGGTTTTTTCAGGCTGTTTTTTTCTACAGGGTAGATAATGATATCCCGATTCAGAAGCTTGGAAAGCTGATGGGCGGTGGAAGTAAGAATTGCCTTCTGATCTTCCGCCTGCTGAAGAAGCTGATTAGTGTCAAACAGAATTTTGGTGCGAAAGGCTGCCCGGGCAGATTGTTTTGCAATAGTTTTCATTCTTGTAGTAAGCGTTCCGGTAAGGAAGGCACAGATGAACATAATAGCAAAGGTGACAGGATAGCCACGTCCATAAGCCATCAGGGTAAATTTGGGGACGGTAAATAAAAAGTTAAATACCAGTACACTGACAATGGATATGATCAGACTGTATATGCGATTCACTGTAACAATGGACGTCACGAGTACAGCGAGAACATATATCATAATAATATTTGATTCGTCAAAACCAAGCCATTGAAACAGAAAACCCAGACAGCTTGCAGCCGACAGGATAACTATGCTTTTCAGTATGTCTGCAACAGAAAAAATAATATGTTTTCGGACATGCCGGGGAAAAGAGGCACGGTTTGAGGGCTGATCCGGTATAATATGAACATCCATGTTAGGTGCGTTGGCGATCAGCTGCTCTGTCAGCGCCGGTTTTCCAAAAAGAGGACGGCGCGTAACTGTGCTCCGGCCGATGACGATTTTTGATACGCCGGATAATCGGGCAAATTCAGCAATCTGAAAAGGAATATCGTCTCCATAAACGGTTTCTATTGTTGCTCCAAGCTGCTGAGCCAGATAAATATTAGTACGAAGCCTCTGTCGGTCTACATCGTCCATAGAGGAAAAATCAGAAGTTTCCACAAACAATGCGGTGAAAGTTCCTTTAAAAGCATTGGCCATTCTGGCCGCTGTTCTTATTATTTTTGCATTTGACGGAGAGGAGGACAGGCAGACAAGAATGTGTTCGTCTGTGTGATATTGTCCCTTATTTTTTATCCGTGATGCTTCGGTCAGTTTATTTACCCGGTCTGCGCAGCGGCGCAGAGATATCTCTCTTAATGCGGTAAGGTTTTCAATGGTAAAAGTAATATTGGAGCTGTCGGGACAGGAGCCTGTGTTTTCAGCCTCCATCCGTTCGATCAGCTCCTGTGGTTCAATATCTACCAGTTTTACCTGATCTGCCTCATCAAAGAGAAAGTCAGGAATGCGTTCTTCCACCATGATGCCGGTAATAGAAGCTACCGTATCATTGAGGCTTTCGATATTCTGAACATTTACAGTGGTGTAAACGTCAATTCCTGCTGTTAACAGTTCACGGACATCCTGATAACGTTTTTGATGCCGGCAGCCATCTGCATTGGTATGGGCCAGTTCATCAATGAGGATCAGATCCGGATGCCTTTTAATGGCTGCATCAAGGTCAAATTCACTTACCGGAATACCGTTATGTTCTGAGTGAAGAAGTGGAAGTGTTTCCAGATCACTCATAAGATTTCTGGTGTGGACCGGAGCGTCTGGTCTTATATAGCCGACTACTACATCAGTTCCATGTTTTTTTTCTGTATGGGCAGCATCCAGCATGGCATAAGTTTTTCCTACACCGGCGGCATAGCCAAAGAAAATTTTCAGCTGTCCCTTGTGCTGGCTGCTGTAATTATTCTGCTGTTCCACGTAATCCCTCCTTTTGATGCGGCGTAAACTTTATTATATCGTATTTTGCAGAAACCTGCATCAAAATCTACAGTTAATATCGAAGGATCTCTGTCACATTAATATTCGGATTTCAACTGATTGATAAAAAGGGAGACCTGAGGGTTTGTACTGTTTTTCTTCCATATGGCATTCAGAAAGAAATTTTTGTGGCATAGAGGTATAACAGGAAGTCCGACAGGTTCGCAGGCCACTACATTTTCTTTAAGGACAAAATGAAAAGAATGGAAAGATTCATCAGGTTCCAGAGCAGGATCCTTACGGATGAATCCGAGATCGATTTTTCCGCTTTTTATCTGACGACGGATCTCACCGGGGGATCCGTAAAAGAGATTGAGTTCGCAGGAAGGAGACCGCTGGGAAAAATGCTCCAGAAGTTCGTTTAAAAAGGAAACTTCTTCTGTATGCTCAAAGGCAATGGTCAGGACAGGTTTTTCCGACTTTTTCGGGGGATCGTTTTTATTATTTTCAAAAAATGCTCCCATTTTTTTCAGTATAAACCCGCACAGTGCAAAGACCGCAACAACAGCACAGAACAGGATCAGTTCCTTCATATAGAATCACCTCTTTACTAAAATTTCCGTTTTTCTTAAATATGGAAACACCTTTGGATATCTTTTGTGTTTCCAAGAACAAGCATTGTATGGTCAGCAGGAACAGGTGTATCTGACCGGATGTTCAGATTCATATTTCCGTGATACTTAAATCCCATGATATTGATATTGTGCTTATTACGAATATCCAGCTGTCCTACGGTTTTTCCGATCCAGTTTTCCGGAATGGAAATTTCAAAGATAGCATGTTCCTCATCAAGTTCAATGTAGTCAAGAATATGATCGGCACTGTAACGGATGGCTGCCCATTGTGCAATCTGTTTTTCCGGATAGATTACTTCATTGGCTCCGTTTCTCAAAAGGAACTTAGCATGAACATCTCTTGCTGCACGAGAAACAACCAGCTTTGCACCCAGATCGCTGAGAAGGGAGGTTGCCTCCAGAGAACTCTGGAAATTATCTCCAATGGCAACAATGCATACGTCAAAATTGCTGACTCCCAGAGATTCCATAAAGCCTTCGTTTGTAGCGTCTCCGATCTGAGCATTGGTAACGTAGGGAAGAGCTGCGTTTACTCTGTTTTCATTTTTATCTACGGCCATGACCTCGTGGTTCAGTTCATCCAGCTTCATGGCAATGTGTCGTCCAAATCTTCCAAGACCGATTAATAAAATTGATTTCATCATACTATTATTTCATCCTTTCTTTTTATCCAACTGTGATTTTTTCCTGAGGATATCTGGATCCAAAGGTATTGCGTTCTGAAAGTGCGGCAAAAATAAGAGTAAGACCTCCTACACGTCCAAAAAACATCAGTAAAATCAGGATTGCTTTTGAAACCATTCCGAGAGAAGGTGTAAGTCCTAAGGAAAGACCTACGGTACCAATGGCAGAACTGGTTTCAAACAGTGCAGACATAAGAGGAACCTTTTCAATATAGCTGATCACCATTCCTCCGCCAAGGAAAAGTGTGAGATACATCATAAGAATAGTTGCTGCGTTTTTCACTGCATTGTCCGGAATTCTTCTGCTGAAAAAATGTGCCGAATCCTGTTTGCGGAATACTGCCAGGGCAGAAGAAAAAAGAACTGCTACGGTGGTTGTTTTCATACCGCCGGCTGTGGAACCGGGCGATCCGCCGATAAGCATCAGAATGATCATGATCATCAGGCCTGTCTCTGTCAAAAGTGTCAGATCAACTGTATTAAAACCGGCAGTTCTGGGAGTAACCGACTGGAATAAGGATGAAAGGATCCTTTCTCCAATGGGGAGATTGGAAAACTCACAGAAAAAGAAATATATGGCAGGAAAAATAAGAAGTCCTGCAGTTACGGTAAGAATTACTTTACTCTGCATATTATATTTCCGGAAATGAAATTTATTTTTCCTGATATCAGCCCAGGTTACAAATCCAAGTCCTCCGGTAATGATCAGAGCCATTATCGTAAAGTTTACAATTGGATTCGATGCATAGCTGGTAAGGGAAGAAAATGGTTCTCTGATTCCTATCAGATCAAACCCGGCATTGCAGAAGGCTGAGATGGAATGAAAGACAGAATACCATAAGCCTTTAAAAATCCCAAAATCTTTACAGAATACAGGAGCCAGCAGCAGTGCGCCCAACAGCTCAATGGAAATACTTGTTTTCAGAATGAATTTTGTCAAACGGACAATACCGCCAACCTGATGGGCCGAAATGGCTTCCTGCATGGTACTTCTCTGCATCAGACCTATTTTTCGGCCGGAAGCAACTGCAATAGCGACTGCAATGGTTACCACACCCATACCGCCGATCTGGATCAGAGTCAAAATGACGGCCTGTCCGAATTCAGACCAGTAAGTAGCTGTATCGCGTACGATCAGACCGGTTACACAGACTGCTGAAGTTGCTGTAAAAAGTCCGTCTGCAAAGGATGCTCCATGACCGTCCCTGGTGGAGATGGGCAGCATCAGAAGCAGGCTTCCGAGCAGTATCACAGAAAAGAATCCAAGGATGATCACCTGAAAAGAGGTGAAATGTCGATGGTTTTTTTGTGTTGCATTTTTCATAGCGGGCTTTTGCCTCCCTTTATTTCTTCTTTATGTTGTCTTAATCATATATTAATCTGTATTAATTATGTATTAGTAAGAATATGACGGTATTAAGATTACATAAAGATAAAGGCAGTCCATTATCAAAAGATCAGTGTGACAGGTAGTGTAACCAGTAAGGTCAGAAGAGATACCGATGCAGGATAAAAACAGGAATTCCGATAAACATTGTCAGAATTGCTGCACAGGGAAATAAATTTTTTATTAAGGATATTTGCAGATGCAGGATGGAGCAGATTGTTGAATCCTTGTTTTATTCAGATATACAAAGAGAAAAAGGCGCTGAGAGCTGCCTTTTTCTCTTTGTATCTAAAATCAGTTTTCTATATTGGAAAGAACGGACACGCTCCATGTGTTGATATATTTCTTTCCAGCTTCAAGGGAGATCAGATTTGGCTGAGTTTCCAGATCCTCTACCAGATCTTTTCGGGAAGGCAGAGAACTCCAGGGCTCGATACAGACAAAGGGGGCATTTCCGCAGTTCCATATTCCCAGATAATCCATGTCAGGAAAGGCAGCATGGATCTTGCGATGGCTTTTTGGACTTTCAATGGTGATTTCCTTTGGCATGTTTTTCATAACAATGGCATCCCTGGCAAAAAGTTCATGGGAAAGGGGCAGGTATCTTCCCTCTTCCAGCTTCAGAGGAACATTTTTTTCCAGAACAAAACAGTCATCGGATAGAAGGATCTGCTGCGGAGAGGCATTTTTGCCAAAGTCGATCCGGTAATCGTTGAAAACAAGATCGGAATCCATCGGAATATGAAAGCCCGGATGTCCGCCGATACCAAAATACATGGTTTTTTCATCCTGATTTTCTACCTGATAGGACACAGACAGTGTAGATCCATCCAGTTTCCATGTAATGGTAAGACAAAAACAGAAGGGCCAGATCTCCAGAGTCTTTTGGCTGGTATTCAGGCACAGAGACAGAGAATCATCTGTCCGGTCTGCCAGTTCCATTTCGGAACCTATGAGAAAACCGTGGAGAGGCATGTGATATTCTTTTCCCTGATAGGTATAGGTTTGTCTGGTTGTCCTTCCAATATAAGGAAACAGATTGGGACCGCGTTCCTCCCAGGAGGCAGGATCTCCCTGCCACAGATATTCAGTTCCTTCTGCATCCCGGACAGAGCGGAGCTCGCCGCCGCTGGTTGAAATTTCAACGGTCAGATATTGATTTTTAATAGTATAATTCATATTGATTTCCTCCCTGATACATCATAGTCTGCTGTAATAATCTGATTGTATCATCCTGACAAAACAGGTGCAACTAAAAGCAGAGAGACAAAATATTTTCGGAACTGTCTTGACAATATACAAAACAAGTGTTATATTACACATAGAACAAAAAGGAACTGATGGGGGATGCGAGAAGTGATGATCGGCATCTCCTTTTTGCAAGTCTTGTGAAACCGGAGGTGGAATTATGGCTAAAAGAGATTTTTATGAGGTTCTTGGAGTCGGCAGAAATGCGGATGACAGGGAAATCAAGCGTGCATATAGGAAACTTGCCAAGAAGTATCATCCGGATACAAATCCCGGTGATAAACAGGCAGAACAGAAATTTAAAGAAGTTACAGAAGCTTATAATGTGCTCAGTGATTCAGAAAAGAAAAAATTATATGATCAGTTTGGTATGGCTGCTTTTGAGGAGGGCTTTGGCGCCGGAAACCAGAGCGGTTTCCATGGAGAATCCGGCAGACAGACCTGGGGCAGTGGATTTGGAGACTTTGACTTTGGGCAGAATGGAAACGGAACATACAGAGAATATCATTTTGAAAATGGAGATATGGGGGATATTTTTGGAGATATTTTCGGAAATATGTTCCATGGAGAATCCGGTGGATTTTCCGGAGAGGGCTTTGGCAGCAGAAGGTCTGGCTTTCAGGATGGATTTGGACGCAGCGCCAGATCAGGAAAAGGCAGTGATCTTCAGTCAGAGGTCAGTGTCAGTTTTGAGGATTCAGTTTTTGGCTGTGAACGCATGCTTCAGCTTTCTTCAGGAGAATCCGGAGAAAAAATACAGAAGCTTCAGGTTCATATTCCGGCCGGAATCGAGGACGGAAAAAGTATCCGCCTGAAGGGGAAGGGAAATCCCGGATATGGAGGCGGTCCTGCAGGAGATCTTCTTTTGAAAATTCATGTGGAACCGAAAGCAGGATGGGAGCGAAAGGGCGCAGATATTTATACTACGGCAGAAATTCCGTTTATTACCGCAGTACTGGGAGGTGAAGAGAAATTTTCTACTTTGTATGGAGACGTAATGTGTAAAATTCCGGCAGGAACCCAGTCCGGAGGAAAAATCAGGCTTAGAGGAAAAGGTGCGCCGGCTTTGAAAAATCCTTCCGTAAGAGGCGACCAGTATGTGACGATCCGTATTCAGGTGCCGAAGACAGTAAATCCGGAGGCAGCAGAAAAACTGAAGGAATACGACCAGGCAATGAAGCGGGGCTATTCAGGAAAAAGAGGAAGCGCAGCATAAACTGGAACAGATCTTTTGGGATTGAGAGCGGGCGTTTATAAAGACAATATCTCCTTTGTTCAGTGCGCAATATCAGCTTTACGGGATAAATAAAGAATGCTATACTGTGTGAGAAAATTGAAACAAAAGGAGAATAACCTTATGAAAATACGATTTATCCGCCATGGAGATCCGGATTATGTAAATGATACACTGACAGAAAAAGGAAGAAAAGAGGCAGAGCTTCTGGCGAAGGCAGCGGACCGCCTGGGACTGGGGGACTGTTATATGTCGCCTCTTGGAAGAGCTATGGATACAGCGGCATATTCGCTGGAAGCAGCAGAAAAGAAGGCGGAGATTCTGGACTGGCTTAGAGAATTTCCGGCACAGGTGGATGTAAACGAATCAAAAGCTCTTCAAAAAGCGTATCCCGATGCGGAACATAAAGATGGAAAGTTTCTTCCAAGAATTGTCTGGGATATGGTTCCGGGATATTGGACGGAGCACTCAGAGTACAGTCATCCTGTCCGGTGGAGGGAATCCCAGGTGGCAAAATACAGTGATCTGGTTTCTGCGTATGATCATGTAATAGAAGCTTTTGATCATTTTTTGGAAGGATATGGATATAAGAGGGAGGAAAATCACTACCGTGTAGTCCGGGAAAATGATAAGACGATTACATTGTTCTGCCATTTTGGAATTACCTGTGTATTGCTTTCCAGGCTCTGGAATGTGTCTCCCTTTGTTTTATGGCACAGTCTTGCTCTTGCTCCCACTTCTGTGACGGAGGTTGTTACAGAAGAAAGGGAACAGGGAATCGCATATTTTCGCGGACTTCGTCTGGGAGATATTTCCCATCTGTACGCAGGAAATGAGGAACCTTCTTTTGCCTGCCGGTTCTGTGAGACATTTGGCAATAAGGAGCAGAGACATTAATGAAAGAACTTCATAATAAATAGTATAGAATCCTGTGGAGATTTTGAGATT
>OMGX01001184.1_pt1 | contig 12224 bp, 8 predicted proteins | sample 1674381 | NCBI WGS metagenome assembly OMGX01 (sample SAMN05578582, study PRJEB25193) | human gut metagenome | biome: Human Microbiome; feature: human-associated habitat; material: feces | host: Homo sapiens | place: USA:Birmingham | reverse complement strand
GATCGTCTGATCGGCAAAAAAATCGGACAAGATACGATCAAAAAAATCCTGAATGCTCTGGAAATAAAGATTGTAAAAGAAGATACCGAAGGACTTTCGTTGCAGATCCCCCCTTATCGGGTGGATGTTCGCCGCGAAGCAGACGTGATCGAGGATATTTTAAGAATATACGGCTTCAACAATATCGAAGTTCCGGCTAAAGTAAACTCTACTCTGAGTTACAGCGAAAAACCGGATGATTTCCAATTGAAAAATAAAATTGCAGATTTATTGGCCGCCAACGGTTTTAATGAAATCATGAACAACTCATTGACCAAAGCTTCTTATTACGAGCATCTGGAGACTTATCGTCCCGAAGAAACGGTTATGTTGTTCAATCCGCTCAGCTCAGACCTGAGCGCTATGCGGCAAAGCCTGCTATTCGGAGGGCTGGAGACGATCGCCTATAATATTAACCGCAAAAACAGCAATTTACGTCTCTTCGAATTCGGAAAAGCTTATACCTTCCACAAAAAAGAAGGCGAAAATCACCTGAAACAATACAAAGAAGAAGATAAACTGGCCCTTTTCATTACGGGTGATAAAATCCAGGCTTCCTGGAACAGTAAAGAACAAAAGACCGATTTCTTCAATCTCAAGAGTTATGCCGAGATGATCCTGATCCGTTTGGGATTCAAAACCGAAATGCTGACTTTAGAAGAATGTAGTGCCGATATTTACCGCGAAGGGATAAGCTATACACAAAACGGTAAGCACATCGTCACAATCGGCATGCTGAGTCATAAAGTTTTGAAACCGAACGATATCGAACAGGAGGTTTATTATGCCGAGTTTTCCTGGGAAAATATACTGAAAGTGATTAAAAACCATACGATCACCTTTACTCCTATGCCTAAGTTCCCGGCGGTTAAACGCGACCTGGCCTTACTACTCGACAAAAAAATCAGTTTTAAAGAGGTGCGTGACATTGCTTTCCGGACAGAAAAAAGCCTGTTGAAATCAGTGACCTTATTCGACGTTTACGAAGGTGAAAAGCTGGGAGCCGGTAAAAAATCTTATGCGATCAGCTTCACGTTGCAGGACGATGAAAAAACACTTACCGACAAACAGATCGATAAGATCATGAATAAACTGATGGGAACCTACAAACATCAGTTAGGCGCTGAGATCAGATAAACGACCGGTCTGCCCTGATTTTACCGGATGAAAAGAACGATTACTTTTCATCCGGTAATTTTTATACCCCTATCGCAAACTCGCGTTCGAGTTTGCCACGTGGGTATCCCCTCAATTCAAGCTGTACCTGCTGAAAGAGTTCCAGCGGTTGAAAGAGGAGGAACAGGCCCAGCTCGGCTGGAGTGCGAAACGGGAACTGTCAAAGATCAACTACCGCATACATACCGATGCCATCAGGCAGAACCTGATACCGGTGGAAGTCACCCCCGCACAGGCCGGCGTCATCTATGCGGAAGAGGCGGACGTGCTCAACGTAGCCATGTTCGGGATGACCGCCAGGATGTGGCGTGAGCAGAATCCCGGTCTGAAGGGCAATATCCGTGACTATGCCTCCATCAATGAACTGATCTGCCTCTCCAATATGGAAAACCTGAACGCCGTATTCATAGACCAGGGCATACCGCAAGGCGAACGGCTCGTGAGACTGAACCGGATAGCCATCCAGCAAATGCGTGTGTTGGAAGATGATGGCGGACGAAAACTGCTTGAATGAGAATTCCGGCAGGCAACGCATCGGCATGTCCGTAAACGGGGCAAGGAGGTGAAATGCCGCCTGATCCACATTCATGCATGGGATATGGGATACTGAAGCTACGGAACGGCTTACAGCCTGATATCAAGTGTCATAACCGTTCCGTGGCGGGGTATTGTTCGGAACACATTCCCGAATGAGGTCTTCCATGATTTTAAAAGACTCCGTATTTCGAAAGGAACAACGTACACATACAATTTCTCCGGAACGGCTAACCTTCCTGTCACTTCCCTGTAATCCTCCCCAAAATCAACACTGCCGTATAAACCGCATGAAAGCCCGGGCACGCTTTCTGTTTCCAATCCCATATCCGTTCCTTCCGCAATATCACATATTGCCGTTCTCGTTCCATATCCTTGAATATTTCTCCAAACATGCCGAAGACAGAAAAACCGCATGGTATTTTAGATTCTCACCGGACAGGCAATAGACAGGAGGAATCCGTCATCCTCATTTCTTGCGGCAAAAATAGTTGTTTTTCAGACCGGTCCCGCAAGGCGGCCCTGCGGGCTGGTTGCTCGTGAAAAAATCTTCCTCACGCTTCGCGTGAGCGTATTTTTTCACGGCAAGCCTTGCCGGAGACCGCCGAAAAACAAACTGGAGGAAGCACAAGAAATAAGAATGCCTACCCGTGTAGGCCATGTATAACTCAAAAAAATATAAGGTTATGGCAGACAAGAGCGCAGAAAAGGAAAGACTGTTCAACGAGTGGTTCACAAAATCCTATGACAGGTTGAGAGGGACGTTACGCCGGTACGGAATGCTGGACGAGGACAATTTCCATGACACCTACCTTTTCGTAAGAAGGCAGGTGCTGGTTCCCGGAAAGGACATAACGGACTATGACGCGTATTTCATCGGATGCTACAAAAAGGCGGCCCTGGTAAAGATTAAAAGGGAGAACCGGTATGCACACCCTGAAGATGATTTCTTCCTCCGATGTGGCGAGGAGGCAAAATTCCTTTCCGAGGACGACCTGAACGGGTGCGAGCGGCTGGTAAGAGACATACTGCGTTTCGTAAGGCAGAAGTTCTCCTACGAGGAATACCGGATGTTCATGCTCAGGTTCTATGAAGCGCAGTTCTCGTTCAAGGCGCTGGCGGAATGCATGGGTATCTCGGCATCGGCCATATCGCAGAAAGTATGCAGGATAGTGGACGCGGTACGTACCCACAGCGGTTTCGCATGGAGAAGTCAGATGCTGGCGGTGGAAAGCTTCATGTATTGAAAAACAAAAACAGTTCAACCGATAAAAGAAGGACAATTATGGCACTGATAGTATACAACAGGGAAAACTCCCGTCCGCAGGAAGTCACATACAAGGGTAAGCGGACCATCAACCTTGACAGCAGGGGGACTGTCTATCTGTCAAAGACGATGTCAATCGAATTAGGAATCCTCGGCGGCGGACGGGTGAACTTCGCCCACGACGACGAGACGGGTGACTGGTATATCTGCCGGGCCGACGACAGCGAGGGGTTCATCGTCTGGAAGGACAAAAGATGCGCAAGGTTCTCGGCGGGGTTTATCGTGCAGAGGCTCATGCGGCAGGCGAAGGTGGAGAGGAAGAGCGTGCAGTTCATGATGGCGAGGATGCCGGTAGAGATTGGCGGAGTGGCCTATTACAAGATACTGCTCTCGAATCCGATACTCAAATAGAGACATGGGCCGGAGGAGTCCGGCTGTATATGACATGACGGAGACAGGCGCATCCGACGGGACAAAAGCCCGGAGGATGTGCCTGTTTTTATGCGCCGCCATTACGGGAACGGACCGTTCTATCGATACACGGACAGCCCGCCCCAATTTCATAATGACATAATGGAATAAAGGCCTTGAGAATAAAAGTAGTGCCCTTTGCAATATAATAAAATTGGAAGCGTATGAAAAGAACTTTTGTAATTGATTGGATTTTGATAGATTTATTCATCGCGTCTGTTATATCTGGATTTAGACCGCATGTGACTGGGCGTGGGAACAGCCATGAAATCTGGCATAATTTGGCTATGTTTCATGTTTTGGGCAGTGTGCTGTTCCCTGTTGCCATAATATTCCATATGGCAACACACTGGGATTGATATAAGGGAATCATAAAAAATGGAATAGGCAAAAAAACAAGGCCACAGCTGTTCTCTCTATCATATTTTTACTGCTGTCCCTATTTCCCGTAGGGGATGTGTGGAACATAGAAAGCAGCCTGAAACGCACAGGCGAAAAGGCCGGCTGCAATGTCCACGTCAGCCCACACACAGCCAAATATACATTTGCCAATGATAAAAAGCAAGTATTCCTTTCGCTTAAACATCTCATAACCAGCACTGAACAAATAATGTCTGCTTCCATGTCATTCCTGTCCTAATAAGCAACATTGCATTCTTAGTATTTAGTCGTTGCAAGGTGGCAACTCTTTATGAAAAATTATATTGGAAACTTATATAACAGAAAAACATACCTCATTAAAATCTTAAACAATTTGACTCTTGCTAAAAAATATTTCCAAAAAAATGCAGGAAAATAACTTTTTTATTAAATGTATTTATATATTTGCATATAAATATCAAAATAACCTTTTTTAAAAAACTAATTTGTTAACATATTAACTTAAATATTTAATCTATGACAAAAACTATTTAAAAACCATTTCTACAATTCACCAATCAAAACCAAATTGTTTCAAATACATTTTTAATATTAAATCTATGAAAAAAAATCAACTAAAGCTGATAAGCGTGATGTTGCTTTTATCTGGATTTTCTACCGGATATCTTCAAGCCGCACCTTATGCAGCAACTACGGGCATGTATTCTGCGCAACAGAATAATGTATGCACAGGCATCGTGGTGGATCAAAACGGTGAGACCGTTATTGGTGCATCATTGGTTGTCAAAGGTACAACCAACGGAACTATAACCGGACTGGATGGTGACTTTAGTATTCCTAATGTAAAAAAAGGTGATATTATTGTTGCCTCATATGTAGGTTATGTAAATGTGGAAGTTGTGTGGAATGGAAAACCTTTAAAAATCATTTTGAAAGAAGATTCCAAAACTTTGGATGAAGTGGTAGTTGTAGGTTATGGCAGTACTACCAAACGTGACTTGATTGCCTCTGTATCAACGGTAAAGACTGACCAAATGGCAAATATTCCTGTTACCAACATTGCACAAGGTCTGGCAGGGCGTGCCCCCGGCTTGATTGTGCAAGCCAGCGGAGGTGGTATCAATTCAACTCCCAGCATCAGTATCCGTGGAGGAGGAGCTCCCATCTATGTGATTGACGGGGTTATCCGCTCTGCTGCCGACTTCCAAAATTTAAGTCCGGATGATATTGAGGCAATGTCAATATTGAAGGACGCCTCGGCAACGGCAGTTTACGGTTCACGGGCTACCAACGGTATTATTCAGGTGACTACCAAGCGTGGAAAGGAAGGCAAGCCCACAGTTGAATACGATTTCAACATGAGTTTTTCACAGCCATCTATCTGGCCGGAAAAAATGGGGTCTTATGACCGTGCTGTCTATGCCAACATTGCCCGTGCCAATGATGGTGCCGAACCTATGTACAGTGAAGAAGCGTTGGAGGCTTTTCGCACCGGTAGCGATCCGTTGAACTTTGCCAATACTGACTGGCGTAAATTAGTGTTGAATGACTGGGCTCCACAAAGTAAGCATTCGATACGTGTAACCGGAGGATCACAAAACAACCAGTATTATGTTTCTTTGGGACATATCGACCAGAATTCGCTTTATAAAAACGACAACCACTGGATGAAACGCACGAATTTCCGTTTGGCACAGTCTTCGTTCATTGAGTCCATCGGTCTGCGCATTAATGCAACCATTGACGGTTATTGGCAAAAGACCACCCATCCCAATACCTCCACGGCGAGCAATTATTATGCGGTTTTCTCACACATAAACGACCGGCCCTCCACTTATCCGGGTGTCAACAAGTATGGACTTCCCTATAACCTGACTGATAATCCGGTGGCGGAAACAGCCAAAGATGCTGGTTATAACCGTAATGTTGACAATGTGATCAACGGTCGTGGCGAAGTGGTCTGGGAAGTGCCTTGGGTGGAAGGTCTGAAGGTACGTGCAGCCAGCAATTATCGCTATTACGGTTCCAAGAATAAAAGTTGGCGTAAAGATGCCGCCCAATATGATTGGGATTCACAAGAAGCCACTTATGCCAACAAACCCGAACTTAGTGTGACTAACGGGTCAGGCTATTCATTCACCAATCAGGCATTTATAGAGTATGCCAATCTGTTCGGCAAACATTCATTGTCGGCTTTGGCAGGTTTTGAGCAATACTATGAATGGGGTGACAGTTATTGGGGGAAGCGTACCAACTATACATTTGACATAGATCAGATTGAGGTTGGTGATGCCAATTCCCAAACCAATGGCGGTAGTGAAGCCGAACTGGGACGCGCTGCTTGGATCGGGCAGGTGAAATATAATTATGCCAATAAATATTACGCGGAAGGAAGCATACGTTATGATGGTTCTGACAGGTTTGCACCCGGCAACCGCTGGGGCGCTTTTTTCAGCGGATCGTTAGGATGGGTGGTGACGGAGGAAGGCTTCATGCAACCACTGGTAGAAAAAAATATCCTGAACTCATTGAAGCTCCGCCTCTCTTATGGTGAAACCGGTCTGGATGAGTCTGCGGGCCGTTTCCAATATATGACCACCTATAGTTATAATCCTTATGCCTATGTTGTTAACGGAAAATATACTCCCGGATTTACAGAAGGAAACTTGGCTTCTCCGGACTTGACATGGTATACCACCAGACAGATGGACTTCGGTTTTGACTTTGCTTCCTTGAACAACCGCCTTTATGGCTCATTTGATTATTTTTACTACTCGACAAAGGGCTATTTGGTGGCTCCGCGTGGTGACAGTTATCTCAATACCGCCTTGGGCGTAGGGCTGCCCAGGGTAAAATCGGATAGTGAACACCGTCGTGCCGGATTTGAACTTCAACTGGGCTGGAGAGATGATATCGGTGACTTTAAGTACGATGTGTCAGCCAATCTCACCTACTTTGATGAACTGATGGCCCTGGATGAAAGTGAAGGTGAGTCATCCGTGATGAATCCATATCAACGGACTCAGCAGAATAAAGGATATTACGGTCTGCTGTATCATAACTTAGGATATTACGTAAGTGCTGAGGACGTTTACAATTCGGTAGGTTTTACCGGTGCCTTGAATTCTGGTTATCTTACAGCTGGCGATATAAAGTATCAGGATACGAATGGCGACGGTCAGATTACTGATGCGGACAAACGCCGTTTGGGAAAATCAGGCAAGCCGCGTGGACAATTCGGCATCAATTTAAATATGAGTTATAAGGGCTTTTATCTGAGTGCCCTGTTCCAAGGATCTACTAAATTTAATATGTATGTTGCAGGTAGTTTGGGTATGCAGACCGGCCAGACCTACGGCATGCCAGTGGCTTACGATTATCAAACAGACTTTTGGACTCCGGATAACCGTGACGCACAATACCCGCGTCTGATGGCAAATACAGCCTTGAATCAGAATAACAACTACGCAAGCAGTGACTTTTGGCTGATTAACGGTGCTTACCTGCGTATGAAGGACTTTCAGTTCGGCTATGATTTTAAATACAGCCTGCTGAAAAATGTCTCTTGGCTGACCCGTTGTAAGATGGGCATATCCGGTCAGAATATTTTTACCATTTCGCAAGCGACCAAATATGGAATGGATCCGGAACCGTCCGATACCAACTATTACGGTTATCCGGTTGAAAGAACCATAGCATTGACTTTAAATTTAGGATTTTAAATAATTGTATGATGAGAAATATATATAAATATGGAATATTGGGTATCAGCCTTATGATACTGAACTCTTGCATCGACACGCTGGATACACGCCCGACAACAAGTTTTGATGATGAGACCGTATGGGGCAGCAAAGCCACCGTGGAAGGTTTTATCAACTCCACCTATGATGCAGTAATTAATAGCGGATATGCCGGCAGTGGATCCAGCATTTCCTGGGAAGCAAGAACTCCCAACGGTGTGCTCTGCTCACAGGTTGGCGAGGGTATTGACAACGTAGCCACAGAATTGGGATTGAGCACAGGCAATGATTGGGGAGTCAACCGTTTTGGCTTGTTGCGTAAAGTCAATATGATTATTACCAATGTGCAAAACAGCTCTACCTTAAACGAAACAGAAAAGATAGAGCTAAAGGCACATGGAAACTTGATGCGTGGTATGATTTTCTTTGACCAGGCACGTAAGATGGGACGTTTTGTTCCTGTAAAAGAAGTCTTTACAGTTGAGAATCCTGAGGCTGTCAATATTCCGATGACCGAGGATGTATCGGAAAGCTACAAGTTAATCATAGAAGATTTGCAAATTGCGGCAAACGACCTGCCGATCGAGAATGCTTCTGGTTTGCCAACACGTTGGGCGGCGGGAGTTTTACTGAGCCGAGCCGCCCTGCAAGCCTATGCCTATACCGGTGATGCCTCTTATCTGGACGTGGCTATTAAAGCTGCCAATGATGTGATCAGCAATAGTGGGGTTGAGTTAAGCAATTCAAACGGTCTTTTCAACGAAACGGATTTATATAATCCGGAAATTCTCTGGGGATATTACCGTGAAAAAGAAAATACGTATGTCTCCAGTTTTGAAGAACTGATGCGTACTTATCCGAATGTTTCCACCGATAACGTGATCAATTCCCAATCGCCGGTAGCATTAAAACAGGCAAATGGGCAGACATTCGAAGGGTGGGCCATTTACTTTCCCACACAAGACCTGGTTGACCAGTTTCTTGTGACCGATGAGGAAACCGGTAAGGCAATGCCTTGGTATGAAACTTCCCAATATAAAAATAACGTAACCGTACTTGACCCTTCCAGTATTACTGAAGCAGGTCAGGTGGATACATACAAGCAAGTAAATGGTGATGCACGCCGTATTCCTACGCCACAAGATTTAAACCAGCTTAACAAAAGCTATCCCACTTTTACCCGTTACCATCAGTTAAACAAGGGGGCTGACCGGGATTTGAGCGAACTGATGTACAGCGGGCGTGACCGCCGTTTCTATACTGCCATAGTTTATGACAAATGCTCCTGGATTGGTGAGACTGTTGAGCTCAATTTGGGTGGAAACCTCTCAGCAGGTGTCCGTGACAAGGAAGATGGAGGCTGGTACAATACCACTACCGGTTATTATTGGCGTAAAGGCAACATTGAAAACCCTACACCCAGAGCTTACCATAATTGCCAGGTGGCATTGCATTTCAATATCGTTCGATTGGGAGAGGCCTATATGAACCTTGCTGAAGCCTATCTGCTGAAACATGATGTGCCCAATGCGGTGAAAGCATTGAACATGACACGTACCATACATGGCGGATTGAGCGAGTCTACTGCCGCTACAGAAGAAGAAGCGTGGGCGGATTATATTCGTGAACGAAACTGTGAGCTGACTAATGAGGGCGGTGACATTTATTACAGTTATCTGCGTTGGGGGAAATATGGCGGTTATGCCAATCATGGTCGTGATGCCGGAGATATCATTTATGACCTTGACCGGCCGGTATACAAGATGTCCATCAGCCGGGACCGGAGCAAGTTGCTGGTTGGTCAAATGACCCTGAACAATAGCGCCCAGCGTAAATTTACAGAAAAACGCTATCTTTTGCCAATTAACCAAAGTTTTCTGAATACCCGTGAGGCTTATGGTTTGGATCATGTACAAAATAAAGGCTGGTAATCCATTAATTTATAGACAATGAATATGAAAAAAATATTTAATATTATTACAATCTTGCTTTTGACTGTATTTACAACATCTTGCCTGGATAGCAATCTCGAAGATCTGGATACATATAAAGGCAAAGATATCATCGGCATAGCCGGTGTTTATCATCGTTATTATGGTTCTCAAACCATTCCTGGCAGTGGTGAACAACAAGTTCTGCAATCGGCCTTGAGTTATGATAATTTTCAGGCGGATGCAGAAACAGGAACAAGTTCTTTTGAATGCAAGCTTCCCAGCAATTTCCCGGCTGAAGAAAGACCTAAATTCACGATGTCAAATGTAGTGGTTTCACTTAATATTTCTACAGCAGCCATGATTCAACCCATAGACGGAGCAGCCGTACTGGGTAAACCGGGGGACTGGAGCAAACCCAACAAATATGAAATCACCGCTGCCGATGGAAGTAAAAAGGTATGGACTATTACAGCGTATTTCTTACAAGAATAATTTCCTGAACAAATAATTGAAGAATCGGGAAGATTTGATGGGGTGGAAACGGCTGCGCTGTCCATCTCATCTCTTCCTTAAATATTAAAATACTAACATAATACATGAGTATGCGTAAAACATTATTTTCAATAGCGACGGCTTTATTATGCTTTACTGGTTGTACGTCAGTCCCTAAAACTTGTGAACAGCCTTATGAACCCATTCAGATAGCCGTACCCGAACGTCCTGCCGGGCAACAGGATGCGGTTGGACTGACAGCACCTAAAATTGACACGGTCCGTGTAGGTTTTATTGGGGTGGGTATGCGTGGCATCAGTGCCGTGGAGCGTTGGACCCACATCCCGGGTGTACAAATCAAAGCGTTGTGCGATTTGCGTCCTGAACTGGTGGAAAAGGCACAAAAGACGCTGGTCAGTTCCGGTATGCCGGAAGCTGCGACTTACTCAGGTGCGGAAGATGCTTGGAAACAATTATGCAACCGTGACGACATTGACCTTGTTTATGTTGTAACGGACTGGAAACATCATGCCGAAATGGGTGTCTACGCCATGGAACATGGCAAACATGTAGCCATTGAAGTTCCTGCAGCCATGACACTGAACGAAATATGGGCACTGATAAATACATCCGAAAAGACACGTAAGCATTGTATGCAATTAGAGAATTGCGTATATGACTTTTTTGAATTGACCACATTGAATATGGCACAACAAGGCTTGTTTGGTGAAATTCTGCATGTTGAAGGCGCTTATATCCACAATTTGGAAGAATTTTGGCCTTACTATTGGAACAACTGGCGGTTGGACTATAACCGTGCTTTCCGTGGTGATATTTATGCCACCCATGGCATGGGACCGGCCTGTCAGTTACTTGACATTCACCGTGGTGACCGTATGAAAACGTTGGTGGCAATGGATACCAAAGCTGTAACCGGTCCGAAATTAGTAAAACAATACCAGAAAGAAAGCGCACCGGATTTCCAAAACGGTGACCATACCATGACCTTTATCCGTACCGAAAAGGGAAAAACGATTCATATTCAACATGATGTAATGAATCCACGCCCTTACAGCCGCATGTATCAATTGACAGGTACCAATGGATATGCCAACAAATATCCCATTGAGGAGTACTGCTTCCGCCCCGACCAAATCCGGACCGTTGATATGCCTGACCATGAGAATCTCAATATGCATACGGCTGTTTCCAATACGGTGAAAGAATCCTTGATGAGAAAATATAAACATCCTATCCATCAGGAATTGGAAGAAGCTGCCAAGAAGGTAGGCGGGCATGGTGGAATGGATTATCTAATGGATTATCGTCTGGTATATTGCCTGCGTAATGGATTACCGTTGGATATGGACGTATATGATTTGGCAGAATGGTGCTGCATGGCTGAGCTTACCCGGATTTCAATAGAAAACGGAAATGTTCCTGTAGCTGTTCCTGATTTTACTCGTGGTTATTGGAATAAAATACAAGGATATCGTCATGCTTGGACAGAATAAATTGATTCTGACAATATAAAATACTGACTGTGTATATAGCTGATTTAGGTTAATTAACAACAAAGATTTGTCTAAAAACACCTGTTGTGAAATATGTGTTTTTAGACAACTTTTTTATAGAAATTATCCATCTTTCTATAAATATTATCTATAGGCATTGGTACATTTTTCCAAATATCTCACAAAAATCCTTGCGGTAGATTTCTTTTCCACACAGTTTGTAGTTCATATTATAGATTTATGCATCTTTGTCCTCAGTGTTTTAATCCTTCTTCGGAACATAGTGACTCTTTTGCTTTCCGCCTGTATTTCCTGAGCCTGTGATTCTGTATGAATCTTTATTCTTAAAGATACGAAATCTTAGGTAATAACAAGCCTTTGTTTGTGAAAGTCGGGGCTTTGTGCATGAATGAAGAAGGTGTGACACACCTCCTTCATTCATGATCCCATACGGAACTTTCCTAAAGTTCCTCCGGCCTGGTTCTCGCCTCCCGGTAGCAGCTGTCAAGCAGCTTCTCGATGTCGGAAGAACGGTACAATATCTTGCCGCCCAGCCGGGTGAAGGCAAGCAGGCCGCTGTCACGGTACTGTTGCAGGCTGCGGCGGCTCACTTTCAGCTTTTCAGCCAGTTCGCGGTCCGTATAGAAGTTCTCGCCCGCCATCGCCGGTGACC
>OMGX01001183.1_pt1 | contig 12225 bp, 8 predicted proteins | sample 1674381 | NCBI WGS metagenome assembly OMGX01 (sample SAMN05578582, study PRJEB25193) | human gut metagenome | biome: Human Microbiome; feature: human-associated habitat; material: feces | host: Homo sapiens | place: USA:Birmingham | reverse complement strand
AAATAGTATATGACTTCTTCGATGCTCTGAAATCACGCACAAAGGGCTATGCAAGCTATGATTATGAAATGTCGGGATTTGTTCCGTCACGTCTTGTAAAGCTCGATATACTCCTTAACGGCGAGGTTGTCGATGCGCTCTCGTTCGTTGTTCATGCGGATAAGGCTTATGCAAGAGCAAGAAAAATCGCAGAAAAATTAAAGGATAACATTCCCCGTCAGCTGTTTGAAGTACCTATTCAGGCGGCGGTAGGCGGTAAAATTATTGCAAGAGAAACCGTAAAGGCTATGCGTAAGGACGTACTTGCAAAGTGCTACGGCGGCGATATTACCCGTAAGAAGAAACTGCTCGAAAAGCAGAAAGAGGGTAAGAAACGTATGCGTCAGCTCGGCAATGTCGAAGTTCCGCAGGAAGCGTTTATGGCAGTGCTTAAGCTCGATGAATAAAGGGCTTTATATCCATATCCCGTTCTGCCTGTCAAAATGCCCCTACTGCGACTTCTACTCGGTAGCTTATGACGGCGATACGGCGAACAGATACAAGGACGCAGTGATAAGAAATCTGCGCTACTATCTGTCGCAGGACGAAAATCTCAGGTTTGACACGGTGTACTTCGGAGGAGGTACACCGATACTGCTTTGGCGTGAGATATGTGATATTATGGACGAAATTCAGCCGTACATCGCCTCAGACGCAGAAATTACCGTTGAAGCAAACCCTTGCTGTACCGATGAAAACGCACTTTGTTCATTAAAAGCGCATAACGTGAACAGGATTTCATTCGGCTTGCAGAGCGGCAATGATAACGAGCTTAAAGCGCTCGGCAGAAGGCATAACAGCAAGGGCGGTGCAGATGCTGTAAAAATGGGATACAAAGCAGGCTTTGACAATATTTCGGGCGACATAATGCTCGGAATACCGCTCCAGACAAGCGACAGCCTTATTGAAACGATAAGCTATATGACTTCCCTGCCGCTAAGTCACATTTCGGCTTATATGCTGAAAATCGAGCCGGATACGCCGTTTGCAAAAAAAGAGCTTATCCTTCCCGATGAAGACGGATATGCAAACATTTATCTCGAAACGGTAGAACGTCTTTCAGATAAAGGCTTCAGACAATACGAGATAAGCAATTTTGCAAAGCCGGGTATGGAGAGCAGGCACAATCTCAGATACTGGCGGTGCGAGGAATATCTCGGCATAGGTCCTGCCGCACATTCTTATTACAACGGGAAACGTTTTGCTGTCGGACGTGACCTGAAAGCGTTTATCGAAAGCGAGGTTCAGCCTGCAGTAATCACCGAACGTGAATGCGGCGACTATGAAGAATGGGCTATGCTGAAATTGAGGCGCATTTTCCTACGCACGGCATCTTCGGAGAAGAATTCGGGATCAAAGAAGCCTCGGGCGACAGTTTTCCGCGCTACCGCTGGATTTTGGATCCGATCGACGGCACTCGCGCGTTTATCCATAATGCCTTCCATTTCGGTACGCTGATTGCCGTGGAGCGAGATGACGGCAACGGATTTCAGCCAATGCTCGGCGTGATTTCACATCCCCACGTCGGCGTTTGGCTCATCGGAGATGGGGAGCGGGCGATTTTGCACGGTCCGGACAGCAAGGTTCGTCAAGTGCACTGCAAAGAAACCAAAAATCTTGCAGATGCGACGCTTGTCGTGACGTCTCACTGGACGACTCCGGAGCAGAAGGGCGGAAAAGAGATGCAGTCTCTCATTGACGAAGTTAAGCTCTACCGCACATGGGGCGACTGTTTTGGCTATTTCTCGGTAGCAACAGGCGGTGCGGATATCATGATTGACCCGGATTTGAACTACTGGGATGTCGCAGCACTAGTACCTGTCATCGAAGGCAGCGGGGCCAGACTCGTGAGCATGAAAGGCGGCAATCCTCTTAAAGATTTATCGGCAGTCGCGACCAATGAATATCTGCTTCCTGAAGTTCTTCGTAAGCTCGCTAACTAATGCTTGCTAAATTATTTGAAGTTGTTGCACTTGTTCTCAAAAGACACAATTAATTTCAAACCTTAAATAATTGAAAAGGGAAAACTTTTGGGTTTTTGAGAAACTTGAGGATGAGACAATTTATATAAGAAGTCCCTATGAGAAACAGTACCGGTCTTATCCTCTCGCTCTTATTTGGGGCCTTGAGCGGCTGTGTATCCATCCCTCAATTCCAAATAACCGAACAGGATAAAAAAGTAATTCCCGACCAGTGGAGCGGCAGTCCCGCCCTCAAAGCAACGAAGGCTGCCGACCTCTCCGAATGGTGGTCAACTTGGAGCGATCCGGAAATCGCTCGCTTGGTTGCGGCCTCACAGGCGGCTAATACGGATGTTCGATCCGCACAGGAAAATCTTCGTTACGCGCAAGCTTCGATGACGGTAGCCAATGCCGGTCTGTTCCCGACACTTGACGGCAACTACCGAGCCAGCCGCAGCCACTCTCTCGGCCACGGCTCCAATGCCTTTTCCATCGGTCTGAACGTTAGCTGGACAATCGATGCCGGCGGTCGTTTTGCGGCCTCAGAAGCAGCGTTCTCCGACTACTTGTCTTCTCAAGCGAGTTTGGGAGATGTTCAGACTCGAATCGCAGCTGAAGTGGCCCGCGCCTATGTCAATATGCGGCTCGCTCAGAAGCGGCTGGACGTAGCTCAGGAAAACGCCAAAACTCAGCAGGAAGCACTGGATATCGCCAATTGGCGTTATTTATCCGGACTTGTTCCTTCGACCGATGTCGATCAGGCGCGCACTTCCTTCGAGCAGACTCGTGCTTCGATTCCCGTGTATCGAGCTCAGGTCATGCAGTACCGCAATTTAATCGCTCGCCTAATCGGAACCACGCCCGAGGCAGTTAACCCGACTTCGACGGCTCCGATTCCCCAGCCGCCGCGTAATTTAGCGCTCAATATTCCGGGCGAGACGCTTCGCAATCGTCCGGCGGTGCGTATGGCAGAAGCAAAAGTGATGAGCGCTCTGGCGCGTTACGCACAGGCTAAGTCGGCGCTATTCCCGAGTCTTTCGATCGGCGGCTCTTTCGGACTCTCGGGATCGATCATGGGCCAGCTCGGTGAATGGGGCACTCATAATTCGAATGGTTTTGGCTCACTGACGCTGCCGATCTTTAACGCCGGATCTCTCATGGCGCAGGTTGAGCAGCGCGATGCTCAGGCAGCTCAAGCCAAAATTGACTATGAAGCGAGTCTGCTCACGGGCGTTCAGGATGTAGAAGACGCGCTCAACAAAGTGTGGTCTCAGGAAACCCGTAAAAAATCATTGGTCGTTGCCGACGAGTCGGCACGAAACGCTGCGACAGCCGCACGGCAGAATTACAGTGCCGGCCTTCAGGACTTCACCGTCGTGCTGACGACCCAAAGAACGCTTTTGACTGTTCAGGAATCCCTTGCGAGTGTGGAGGCTGAAATTGCACAAGGCTACATTGACCTTTACACCGCGTTAGGCGGAGGGTGGACGGTTCCTCAGGAGTTTAAAAATAATGACAGATAAAACAAATACAACCAAAGCGCAGAAAACGGATATTGAAGGGCTGTTGGGCGCCGATAAAGTTAAGCCGCTCTATGAGCGAGGTAGCTTCTGGCTTGTTCTTCTGATTCTCTTAGGCATCCTCTTTGCCGTTTACTACTTTTTCTTCAGAGGCAGTCAGGGACAAGTCGGTTTTGTCACTCAGCCTCTGACCAAAGGGAATCTGACGGTTGAGGTCTCCGCCAACGGAACGATCAATCCCATTCGAACCGTGTCGCTAGGCAGCGAACTGTCCGGTATCGTTCGAAAGGTTAATGTCGACGTGAATGATCAAGTCAAAAAAGGCGAAGTTTTGATTGAGCTCGACGACACCAAACTGAAAGCTTCGGTAGAGCGAGCCAAAGCGAGCCTGGATCTTTCTAAGGCCACATTGGCAGAGTCCTTGGCAACGTTGAAAGAAGCCAAGGCCAAACTGTCGAGACTTCAGGAAGTCAGACGTCTTTCCGGCGGCAAGAGCCCGAGTAAGACCGAAATTGATGCTCAGGAGGCTTTGGTTGCCAAAGCTCAGGCTTCCGTTCAAAGCGCCCAAGCAAAAATCACGGACAGTGAGCAGGCGCTGAAGTCGGCAGAAAGCGACTTATCCAAGACCCATATCAGTTCCCCGATTGACGGCGTTGTTTTAGCTCGCTCCGTTGAGCCGGGCTACGCGGTTGCCGCGTCGCTTCAAGCCGTAGAACTTTTAAAGCTTGCGACCGATCTTAAAGATCTCGAGCTGCAGGTGAACGTTGATGAAGCTGACGTCGGAGCGGTGAAACCGGGCCAGAAGGCCAGCTTTACAGTAAGCGCCTATCCGGATCGAAACTTCCCGGCCGAGCTGAAAAAAGTTGCTTTCGGATCAACAAAGACGGATAACGTGGTGACTTACGTTACTTACTTGGATGTCAAGAATCCGGACCTTCTGCTGCGCCCGGGCATGACAGCGACCGCAACGATTCGTACCGTCGCATTAAAGGATGCACTGCTGGTACCTAATACTGCTTTGAGATTCAGACCCACTGTTTCTTCGGAATCTAAGGCGCCGGCAATGAACGTTTTCGGACCGCCGATGAGACGAAGTGTGCGCAAGAGCGCCGGTTCTGTGACGAGCCCCAACGCTTCGCAGAAGAAGGCGGAAGTCTATGTAGAGGAAGACGGCCACGCCGTTCCGGTTCCGCTGGTTGTCGGCTTTACGGACGGCAAGATGACCCAAGTGCTCGAAGGCAAGCTTTCGGCCGGTGATAAGGTTATCGTTGACCAAAGACGCGGAGCGAAATAATGAGTTCCGGAGAAAAGCCGCTTGTCCAGTTAATCGGCATCGGCAAGCGCTACGGGACCGGGCCGACTGCATTTGATGCGCTCCATCACGTGGACTTGAGCATCAATGCCGGAGAGTTCGTTGCGATTATGGGTCCGAGCGGTTCAGGAAAATCGACAACGATGAACATCATTGGTGCCTTGGATACGCCGACACGCGGACAGTATTTATTCAACGGTTTTCACGTCGAACACTTTACGCGTGATCAGCGAGCGCTCTTACGCCGTCAGTATCTAGGTTTCGTTTTTCAGGGGTTTAATCTGCTGCCCCGCACCAGTGCGATCGAAAACGTTGAGCTTCCTTTGCTTTACCGCGGAGAACCAGCCAAAGTACGTCATGAAATGGCGCTGGAAGCTTTGGATAAAGTCGGCCTGACGCAGTGGAAAGACCACACGCCTGCCGAGCTTTCCGGCGGTCAGCAGCAGCGTGTTGCCATTGCGCGCGCCATCGTGACGCACCCGAAACTGCTCCTTGCAGATGAGCCAACGGGAAGTTTGGATTCGCATCGAAGCGTTGAAATCATGAAGCTTCTCCAAAAACTCAACGATGAAGAAGGCATTACGGTTGTATTGGTGACACATGAGCCTGACATGGCCAAATACGCGAAACGTATCGTTCACTTCGTGGACGGTACCGTAGCTTCGGATCAGGAGAACAAACCATGTTAGGCAACGCTCTTCTTCTTGCGCTCAGACAAATATTCCGAAATCCGATGCGGTCGATTCTGACCGTGCTTGGTATTGTGATAGGCGTGGCGGCAGTGATTACGATGGTCACCGTCGGAAACGGCGCGACTCAGCAGGTGCGTGATCAGATTGCCTCATTGGGATCGGACTCGCTGATGATTCGTCCCGGCCAAAGGTTGGGTCCGGGGCAGTCTGTCGGTGCGCCGTCTTTCAAAGAATCGGATGCGGAAGCCTTGGCGACACAAATCGCCGGTATCAAAGCGGTAGCGCCTTCGCGCACATCCACTCAAGTCGTCGTGGCAAACGGTAAGAACTGGTCGACCTCCGTGATCGGAACGACCAACGACTATTTTTCCATCAATAATCTGACGATTCAGGAAGGCAGAAATTTTGAGCAGTCTGAGCTTAGGGCCGGAAGTGCGGTCTGTGTCATCGGACAGACGGTTAAAAAAGAGCTCTTTGAAAACCACGATGCTTTGGGCAAACTGCTACGCGTCAAAGGCTTCTCCTGCCAAATCATCGGCGAGCTTGAACAAAAAGGCCAGTCCGGCATGGGAATGGACAAAGACGATGTTGTCATTATTCCTTTGAACACTTTCCAGCGCCGCATCAGCGGAAATGTTCGCATTCCTCTGATTACCGTGGCGGTGGAACCCGGCAGTGATATTGAACGCGTCAAAGAGAGTTCTCGGCTTCTTCTGCGAGAAAGACGCTCTTTGTCGAGTTCTGAGATGGACAACTTCAATATTCTTGATACCTCGGAGCTGATTGAAACGATTTCCAAAACTACGCAGGTGCTGACGATGCTTCTCGGTGCCGTGGCAGCGGTCAGTCTTTTGGTCGGTGGCATCGGCATTATGAACATCATGCTGGTAAGTGTGACGGAGCGCACAAAAGAAATCGGTGTGCGTTTGGCGATCGGCGCGACCGAGCGGGAAGTGCTGCTTCAGTTCCTTGTGGAATCCATCATGCTCGCCTGCTTCGGAGGCCTGCTCGGAGTTATCTTGGCTTTCGGCGCTTCTGTTTTGCTGACGCACTTCATGGGCGTGCCTTTTATTTTCAGTCCCGGCATCAACGTGCTGGCATTCTGCTTTGCCGCGTTTATCGGAATTATTTTCGGTTACTTTCCGGCCCGTAGAGCGGCTCAGCTCGATCCGATCGAGGCCGTTCGCCACGAATAGCTGTTCTCCGGACAAAGAGAAAGCCGCCCGCGGGCGGCTTAACCATATGTGGTCTTGTTAGAACGGAATTTCGTCTGCTTCAAAATCATCCGTCGGCGCGGCCGAAGGAACCGGAGCTGCCGGCTGAGCAGGCGCTGCAGGACGTGCGGCCGGGGCGCCGGAAGTAAATTCAGAGCGGCGCGGAGCGGCCGGAGATTCAAAACCGTCACCGCTGCTTTGCGGTGCGTAGCTTTGACCGCCTCCGACTACGTCGGATTTTCTGTCGATCAGCTGCAGCGTATCAGCCAAGATTTCGGTGGAATAGTGTGTCTGTCCGTCTTTTTCCCATTTGCGAGTGCGAAGGCGGCCTTCCAGATAAACGCGAGAGCCTTTCTTCAGATACTGCTGAGCGATTTCAGCCTGGCGACCGAAAAGGACCACACGGTGCCATTCCGTTTCTTCTACGCGCTCCTGAGTTTCTGCACTTCTGCGATAAGAGGTCGTAGCGACGCTCATCGAAGTGATTTGAAGGTTGTTTCCGGAAAAACGGGTTTCAGGATCCCGGCCGAGATTGCCGAGAATAATTACTTTATTTACAGAAGCCATTGTTAATTCTTCCTCATGTTGATCGTTTCATTCTAACGACAACCTTCGGAAATAAAAACACAAAACTGTAAAAAAGCCGCAGAAAAGCGGCTTGAAATCAAGATTAGAACGGAGGTTCTTCGTCGTCGAACGCGTTCTGAGTTTTAGGCTGAGAAGCATACTGGTTTCCGGAGGAATATCCGCTGCTGCGTGAAGCGCTTCTGCTCGGAGCGTAACCGGAATTTCCGTCAGAGAAGTTTCCGTCGGCGGGAGAATCCTGGCGGCGGTCAATCAGCTGCAGCTGTTCTGCAACGATTTCAGTGACGTAATGCGTTTGTCCGTCTTTTTCATATTTTCTAGTGCGGAGCCGCCCCTCGATGTAAGCGCGGGAACCTTTTCGGAGATACTGTTGAGCGATTTCGGCCTGACGTCCGAACAATGTCACTCGATGCCATTCGGTCTCTTCAATTCTGTCCTGACTTTCTGCGGAGCGTCTAAAAGAAGACGTCGCCAGACTTAAAGATGCGATAGGAAGCTGATTAGCAGAGAAACGGACTTCAGGATCGCGTCCGAGCGTACCGAGAAGGATGACTTTGTTCACAGAGGCCATGATTTTCCTTTTGAAGAGATAAAAGATGCGGCCGGCTGATTTTCCGACCGAGCCGCACATTTTAACGATCCGGAAGAAAAACGAACGGAGCAGACGAGGATGAACTCTCCTGCACTCACGTGCGCGAAGATTGTGAGGAACTGGCACGCCTTACCAGATGCTCCTATCACGCGAACCTCACCAGTTCGACCGCCATCTATCCTCGCGTTCACCCATAGGGAATTCCGCGGTATTCGTTAAAGTTGGCTCCACGGGTGGGTAAAGGTGAAAGCCATGAAGAATTTAGCTAATATGCTCACACAAAAGGAAAAACCGATGTCAGAAATCCGAATCCGCGGAGCGCGAACACATAACCTAAAGAATATCGATATCGATATTCCCAAGGACCGTCTTGTGGTCCTTACCGGCGTTTCCGGTTCCGGAAAGAGTTCCTTAGCATTTGACACGCTCTATGCCGAAGGACAGCGGCGCTACGTCGAGAGTCTTTCCTCATATGCCCGTCAGTTTCTTGAGCTGATGGAAAAGCCGGACGTAGATCTTATCGAAGGGCTTTCTCCCGCCATTTCAATCGAACAGAAAGGCGCGAGTCATAATCCTCGCTCGACGGTAGGAACGATCACGGAAATCAATGATTACCTCCGATTGCTATTTGCCCGCATCGGCGTGCCGTATTGTCCGAACCACGATATTCCTCTGAAAGCACTCCCGGTTTCTGAAATTGCCGATAAGATTCTTCTGAAATATCAGGGCAAGCGAACCCTGCTGATTGCACCGGTTTCAAAGGGCAGAAATTCAAATGTCGCCTCTTTGTTAGAGGACTTGCAGGCACGGGGCTACACACGTTTCCGCATTGACGGCGAAATTGTGACGATTGATGAGCTGCCGAAACTCGAAGAGGGCGCTCATACCTTAGATATTGTTGTTGATCGTCTAAGGGTCAAAGAAGATTCGCGTCAGCGTATTGCTGAAGGCGCGGAAGCGGCCTTGAGACTGTCGGACGGAAAGGTCATCGCATTTGATATGGATGACAATGAAGAAGAAGTCTTTTCCGACCGATATGCCTGTCCTTACTGCGGATACTCGGTTCCCAAGCTCGAGCCTAAACTTTTCTCATTTAACAGTCCAACCGGCAGTTGTCCGACTTGCAACGGCATGGGAGAGGTCGACGGCTGGGATATCAATAAAGTAGTTGAATTTCCCGAGCTCTCCCTAAGAAGCGGTGCGGTACAGGGCTGGAGCTGCACGCAGCCGTACAACTTCACGCTGCTTCAGGATTTATCTAAAGCAAAGCATATTTCATTGGATGAGCCTTGGGAAAAACTGAGTCCTGAGGCGCAGGAAATGGTTTTGTACGGCAGCAAGGACAAGATATCGCTGACCTTCTGCAGTCCGAAGGGAGAGAAGATCACTCGCGAGCAGCCCTTCGAAGGCATTATTCCGATGTCGAATCGGCGTTTTGAGACAACTGAAAGTTCTGCAGTGAAAGCCGATCTTGAAAAATGGCGTTCGCTTCAGACTTGTCCTGCTTGTCGCGGCGCCCGACTTAATGAGGCTGCACGCAGCACTTACATCGGTTCGGGAGAGCACAAAAAAGCCATTCAGGATATTTCGGCGCTTCCGTTGGACAAGGCAGAGACTTATTTCCGAACGCTCAAGCTCGAAGGCGCGTCTCTGGATATCGGTAAAAAGCTCATCGACGAAATCCTGTTTCGTCTGAAGTTTTTAATTGATGTGGGGCTGAGCTATCTCACCTTGGATCGACGGGCAGACACACTTTCCGGCGGTGAAGCGCAAAGAATTCGATTGGCCGGTCAAATCGGTTCGAGACTGAGCGGAGTTATTTATGTACTCGACGAGCCTTCTATCGGTCTCCATCAAAGTGATAACGATAAGCTGATTCACACGCTGAAAACGCTGAGAGATCTTGGCAACAGTGTGGTTGTTGTAGAGCATGACGAGGACACCATCCGAGCTGCCGACTACGTTGTGGACATGGGCCCGGCTGCCGGCGTGCACGGCGGAGAAGTCATTGCTGCGGGGACGCCGAAAGAAATCGAAGCCGATCCCAATTCCCTGACGGGAGCTTACCTCAGCGGCAGGCTTAAAGTTCGCCAAAATACGGAGCGAAAGAAACCGGACGGCGGGTTCTTGGAGGTCAAAGGCGCTTCGGGCCATAACCTGAAGAATGTAGATGTTTCCGTGCCCGTAGGTCTTATGACCGTTGTGACAGGCGTGTCCGGCTCGGGCAAGTCGACCTTAGTGAACCAGACAATTTACAACATCGCCGCTCATGCTCTGAACCGTGCGCAAACTCAGCCTTGTCCCTACAAATCAGTGTCGGGTCTCCAGTTTTTCGATAAAGTCATCGCTGTAGACCAGAGTCCCTTCGGACGGACGCCTCGTTCCAACCCTGCAACCTATACCGGCGTTCTTGCGGGTATTCGTGATTTATTTGCGGAAACTCCGATTGCGAGAGAGAGGGGATACGGGTCAGGACGTTTCTCCTTTAATGTCAAAGGCGGTCGATGTGAGGCCTGCGAAGGCGAAGGTCTGGTAAAAGTCGAAATGAACTTTTTACCTGACATGTATGTTCCATGTGACGTTTGCGGTGGTACCCGCTACAATCGTGAAACGTTGGAAGTTGAATACAAAGGAAGAAATATTGCGGAAGTGCTGGATCTGACCGTAGATGAAGCCTTGGAGGTCTTCTCGGCGGTTCCGGCAGTTGCGAGAAAACTGCGGACCCTCGCAGATGTCGGACTTGGTTATATCAAGTTAGGACAAAGTGCGACAACGCTCTCCGGCGGAGAGGCTCAGCGCGTGAAACTGGCGCATGAACTTTCCAAGAGGGGAACGGGGAAAACACTGTACGTACTTGATGAGCCGACGACCGGATTGCATTTTCACGACGTTTCGATGTTGCTGTCGGTGTTTAAGAAACTGCAGGATGCGGGGAATACGTTATTGATTATCGAGCACAACTTGGATGTTATCCGAGCGGCCGATTGGATTATTGATATGGGTCCGGGCGGCGGAGAGGACGGAGGAACAATCCTTTTTGAAGGAACGCCGGAAGAATTAATAGAAATCCCCGCTAGTAAAACCGCCCGATATCTAGGAAACTAAGAATGATAAAGCAGAGGTTCCCTTGACTAAAGAAAAAGACCGTTTTGAAGAGCTCCTCGTAGAGTCCTTCTATGTAGCAATTGATGCCGCAGATCCTCATAAGGTTGTGCCGCCTCATATCCCTTCAACCTTCCAAGGAGATGTGGTTGTCGTCGGTGCAGGAAAGGCTGCCGCCAGTATGGCTGCAGCGGTGGAGCAGGCTTGGCCGGAAAAAGATTTAACGGGCGTGGTGATCACGCGCCACGGCCATTCGGAGGAGACTCATAAGATTCAGGTACTTGAGGCTTCTCATCCGATTCCGGACAAATCAAACTTGGAAGCAACGCAGAAGATGATGGATCAGCTCGACCATCTGAAAGAGGGCAGCTTGCTGCTTGCCTTGATTTCGGGCGGCGGCTCCAGTCTTCTTTCTCTTCCTGTCGAAGGCGTCACCATTGAAGATATTCGGAAGGTGACGGAGGATTTGCTGAAGTCCGGCACTTCCATCGACCATATCAATGCTGTCCGCAAACACGTTTCACAGGTGAAAGGCGGTCAGCTCGCATTGGCTGCCCGCGCTAAAGGTGCCGAAGTCCTTTCTCTGATTATTTCGGACACCGTCGGCGACAATCCCTCCGATATCGCCTCCGGACCATGTGCCGAAGACTTCTCCACTTATGCCGATGCTCTGTGGTATCTGAGCCAGGCGCATGTCGAAGCTCCTCCCTCGATTTTGAATCACCTGCGCAACGGTGCTCGCGGCATTATTCCCGAGACTCCTAAAATCGGTGATCCGAGAATGCGCGGCGTCAAAAATAAGATCATTGCGAACTCTTTCAAAGGTCTGCAAGTCGCAGCAGCTTTCTTTAAGGAGAAAGGCATGCGTCCGGTTATTATCGGCGACGGTATTACCGGTGAAGCAAAAGCGGTTGCTCAGCAGGTTGCCCGCAAAGTTCGTCTCGAACTCTCCAAGCCGCGCCGCAAACCGGTGGTGCTTTTATCCGGCGGAGAGTGCACGGTAACGCTGACCGGCCGACGCATCGGTAAGGGCGGCCCGTGCTCAGAGTTCCTGCTGGCGCTTGCTCAGGAACTCAAGGGTGAGCCTATCTACGCCATGGCTACAGACACCGACGGTGTGGACGGGAACGGAGAGGCCGCCGGTGCAATTCTGCGTTCCAGATCGGAAGAGCACACGTCTGAACTCCAGTCACTTAGGCATCTCGTAT
>OMGX01001180.1_pt1 | contig 12240 bp, 11 predicted proteins | sample 1674381 | NCBI WGS metagenome assembly OMGX01 (sample SAMN05578582, study PRJEB25193) | human gut metagenome | biome: Human Microbiome; feature: human-associated habitat; material: feces | host: Homo sapiens | place: USA:Birmingham | reverse complement strand
GAAAACGCAACTGCCTTCCCGAGATTGCCACGTCGCTTCGCTCCTCGCAATGACACGTCAGGTAGTGCCGTGGTGTATCAGCGCCCTCCTACGGTTGAATTGCCTTGTACAGGGCGCTCACTGAGCGCCGCTACAGTCAAATTTGATAGCGATTGCGTTCGGCGGCACTCTGTGTATATCGGCAGTGCCTTCCCGAGATTGCCACGGCCCCTTTGGGGCCTCGCAATGACAATTCGGGAGCCATTTCCATTTTAACGCCGCCCTGTTCGGGTCGGCAGCAGTGCGCCGGGCCGGGCTGTCCCCTCCCCTACAGCGCTCGCCGGCCTACCCTACATAACCCGAAAGGAGCGATCCCATGGACGATCTGGTACAGGCCGTGGTGGACGAGGTCCTGCGGCGGCAGGGGCAGCGCCCGGCGCTGCTGGTGGGCCGCGCGCCGCAGGCGGCCGCCGGGTGGCGCTTTGTCACGGACGGGCCGTATGAGGCCGTCATCCTCGGCTCGCTGACGGCCGCGGAGCTGCTGCGCTTCCCGGATGAGGCCAGCGCGCAGGCCCTGCTCGAGGGCAAGCCCGTCTACTACTGCCCCGAGGGACTGGACTACCGCCGCCACGCCAAGACGGCAAACCGCGCCCTGTGGTCGGCCCTGCTTGCGGCCGAGCGGCGGCTGCGCGCCCTCGGCGTGCAGGAGCTGGCGCAGAAAAGCGCCCTCGTCACGGCAGCGGAGGCCCGCCGCCTGCTGCACAGCGGCCTGCCCGTGACCGGGCGGCTGACGCCGCTGGCGCGCGACGTGCTGGAGGGCCGCGCATGAGGGCCGGGCTGGTGCTCGGCGCGGTGTGGGCCACGAAAAAAAGCCCCGCCCTCACGGGGCAGAGCCTGCTGCGCGTGCGCTGCGGCGAGACGGAATACCTCGCGGCGGACCTTGTCGGCGCGGGGCCGGGCGACCGGGTCATCCTCGCCTTCGGCGCGGCGGCGCGCGCGGGGCGGCCGGACGTGCCCGTAGACGCGGCCATCGTGGCCATTTTGGACGAAACGGAGGCAACTCATGGATAACATCATTCTCTGGATCATGGCCATCGCCATGGTCCTCGGCGCGCTCGACCGCATGTTCGGCAGCCGCCTCGGGCTTGGGAAGCAGTTTGAGGAGGGCATCCTCGCCATCGGCGCGCTGAGCCTCTCCATGCTCGGCATCCTTACGCTCGCACCCGTGCTGGCGCGGCTGCTGCGGCCGGTGCTCGTGCCGGTCTACGGCTTCCTCGGTGCGGACCCGGCCATGTTCGCAGGCTCGATCCTGGCAAACGACATGGGCGGCGCGCCCCTTGCCATGGAGCTGGCGGGCACGCGCGCGGCCGGACAGCTCGGCGGTCTCATCGTCGGCTCCATGCTCGGCGCGACCGTCGTCTTCAGCATCCCCGTCGCCCTCGGCATCCTGCAGCCGGAGGACCGGCCCGCACTGGCGCGCGGCGTGCTGGCGGGCCTGCTGGCCATTGCGCCGGGTGCGTTCGCCGGTGGACTGGCCGCGGGCTTCCCGCTCGGCATGCTCGTGCGGAACCTCGTGCCCATCGTGCTGTTCGCCGTGCTCATCGCGCTGGGGCTGTGGCGCTGGGAGCGCGCGATGATCCGCGGCTTCCTGTGGTTCGGCCGGGGCGTGCTGGCCGTCATCACGGTCGGACTGGCCGCCGCCGTCTTCACGGAGCTGACGGGCGTGACGGTCATCCCCGGCATGGCCCCGCTGGAGGGCGGCGTGCAAACTGTCGCGGGCATCGGCTTCGTGCTGGCTGGCGCGTTCCCGCTCGTCTTTCTGCTGACGAAGCTCCTGCGCCGCCCGCTCGCGGCCCTCGGCCGCCTGCTCGGCATGAACGGCACGGCCGCCGCCGGGCTGCTGGCGAGCCTTGCAAACTCCATCCCCATGTTCGGCATGGTGAAGGACATGGACGAGCGCGGCAAGATCGTGAACATCGCCTTCGCCGTCCCGGCGGCCTTCGTCTTCGGCGACCACCTCGGCTTCACGGCAGGCTACGACGCGGCCATGCTCGGCCCCGTCATCGCGGCCAAGCTCACGGGCGGCGTCCTCGCCGTCCTCGCCGCGCTGCTGTTCACGCGGAAAAAGCCCGCGCAAAGCATGTAACACGCAGGGACAGCCCGGCCCGGCGACGCACCTGAGGCTGGTACGGGGCAGCGTTAAAATGGCGATTGCCCCCGATTTGTCATTGCGAGGGCGCTTTGCGCCCGTGGCAATGACAAGGCCGGGGGCTTTCCGCATTCTTCATTTTTCAGTCTTCAGGATTCATTCATTTCCGTGCCGCTCCCCTGCAACACACGACTGACAGCCTTGCAAAACTTTCCACTTTCCATTTTCGATTTTCCACGCTCTCCCATTCTCTTCTTTTCGGTATTTTTATATAAATATTTCCGGATTGAATCTGCGAAAATCCGCAAAAAAATCAACAAAGTGAGAAAATACCCATAGATTTTTCCGGCCCGGTGTGGTATATTGAAGTACGCAGTCAGACTATCAAAAAACCTGCTTAGCCGAACGTTTCGGAGGGAAGAAAAGTGGGAAAGGAAACCGTCAGGGTGCCCTTTCGCGCTTGATCACCCGCCGCAGCGGCAGAATTGCAAAAGCATGCTGCAAAAATTGAGTTTGCGATCCTGAAAGCAGCGAAAAGTCCGAAGGGATTTTTTGACAGGCCGGCGCAGAACAGAATCTTTGCGGCGGGCCTTACTGCGCCCGCCCGATCCCAGAACTTCATGAACTGAGGTGGTACACCCTTGAAACGAGCCTTTTTCGGCGGCGTCCATCCGAAGGGCTATAAGGAGCTTTCGCGCGAGGCAGCCATCGTCCCGCTGCACCCGAGCGTCGTCTCCGTCGCGATGTCGCAGCACATCGGCGCGCCCTGCCAGCCGCTCGTCAAAGTCGGAGACCGCGTGACCGTCGGCCAGAAGATTGGCGACGGCCAGGGCCTCTGCGTCCCCGTCCACGCCTCCGTGTCCGGCACGGTCACGGCCATCGAGGCCCGGCCCCATCCGGGCGGGAACCTGCAGACGGCCATCGTCATCGAGTCCGACGGCCGCGACACGCTCTGCCCCACGGTCAAGCCGCGGGACCCCGAGGCCGTCGCCGCCATGAGCGCCGAGGACCTCATCGCCGTCATCCGCGAGGCCGGCATCACCGGCATGGGCGGCGCGGGCTTTCCCACGTCCGTCAAGCTCTCCTCCGGCCTAGGCAAGGTCGACACCGTCATCGTCAACGGCGCGGAGTGCGAGCCCTACATCACGTCCGACGACCGCCTGATGCGCGAAACGCCCGAGCGCGTCGTCGGCGGCCTGCGCGTCGTCCTGCAGATCCTGCAGCCGAAGCGCGCCGCCATCGGCATCGAGCAGAACAAGCCCGAGGCCATCGCCGCCATCTCCGCCGTGCTGGGCAGCGGCATCGACCTGCTGCCGCTGCACGTCCGCTACCCACAGGGCGCGGAAAAGCAGCTCATCCAGACCGTGACGGGCCGCTGTGTGCCCCCCGGCGGCCTGCCCGCCCACGTCGGCTGCGCCGTGTTCAACGCCGCGACCTGCGCCGCCATCTACGATGCCGTCTACCTCGGCCTGCCGCTCGTGCGCCGCGCCGTGACCGTCACGGGCAGCGCCATCGCAAAGCCCGGCAACTTCCTGGCCCCCATCGGCACGGCCTATTCCGACCTCGTCGAGGCGGCGGGCGGCTTCGCCCTGCCCCCCTACAAGGTCCTGTGCGGCGGCCCGATGATGGGCATCGCACAGTACACCCTGCGCACCGCCACGATCAAGGGCAACAACGCCCTGACGTGCTACAGCGACAAGGACCGCCACGAGACGCCCAACCCCCACTGCATCCGCTGCGGCAAGTGCGTCGAGGCCTGCCCCATGCACCTCATGCCGCTGTTCCTGCACCGCGCCGTGAACCGCGGCGATCTGGAGCGGCTGGACGAGCTGCACGTCATGGACTGCATCGAGTGCGGCTCGTGCGCCTACGGCTGCCCGGCGGGCATCCCGCTCGTGCAGAGCTTCCGCACCGGCAAAAAGCTCGTGCGCGACGCCGCCGCCCGCGAAAAAGCAAAGAAGGAGGCCGCCGCGAAATGAACGAAGAAGCCCTGAAGCTGACGCTCTCCTCCTCGCCGCATGCGCACAGCCCGAATTCCACCCGCCGCATCATGCTCGATGTGTGCATCGCCCTGCTGCCCGCCCTCATCGGCGCGATCGTGTTCTTCGGCGCGCGCGCCCTGACGCTCACAGCCCTGTCCGTCGCGGGCTGCGTGTTCTTCGAGTGGGCCTACCGCCGCATCATGAAGAAGGACAATACCACTGGCGACCTCTCCGCCGTGGTCACGGGCATCCTCGTCGCCTTTGTCTGCCCGGTCACGCTGCCGTTCTGGACGATCCTCATCGGCGATTTCTTCGCCATTGTCGTTGTGAAGCAGCTGTTCGGCGGCATCGGCGCGAACATCGTCAACCCCGCCCTTGCGGCCCGCGCCTTCCTGTTCAGCTGGCCGCTGTTCATGAACACCTGGGTGCGCTCCGGCGTGCATGTCCCCGCGTTCTCGAACCCCACGACGGCCTCGCTCGACGGCCTGACCGCCGCGACCCCGATGGCAAGCCTCCATGTGGGCGCCATGCCGGAGGCCAGCGTGCTCGACCTCTTCCTCGGCCGCACCGGCGGCTCGCTCGGCGAGGTCTCGGCCATGCTGCTGCTTCTGGGTGGCATCTACCTGCTCGTCCGCCGCGTCATCTCGGCCCGCATCCCGCTTGCCTACCTCGGCACGGTCGCGGTGCTGGCCTTCCTGTTCCCGCGCGGCGGCGCGGCCCGGCTGGACTGGATGCTCGTGCAGCTGCTGTCCGGCGGCCTGATGCTCGGAGCGTGGTTTATGGCCACGGACTACACGACCTCGCCCGTCACGCACGGCGGCCAGATCGCCTACGGCGTTGGCTGCGGCGTGCTGACGTTCCTGTTCCGTTACTTCGGCTCCTATGTTGAGGGCGTGTCCTACGCCATCCTCATCATGAACTGCTGCGTCGGCTTCTTTGACCGCATCGGCGTGCCGAAGCGCTTCGGCGCAGTCAGGCAGAAAAAGCAGAAGAAGGGCGGTGCCGAAGCATGACAAAACCGCAAAGCACGGCCGCCTATGTCCTGCGGCTGACGCTGACGCTCTTTCTCATCACCGTCATCGTCGCGGGCCTGCTGGCCTTTGTCAACTACCTGACGGCCGACACCATCGCCGAGCACACGGCCGAGGCCGCCCGCTCCGCCATGACGCAGGTCCTCGCCGCGGACGATTACACGGAGCCTCCCGTGTCGGACGCGCAGGCCGCCACCGGCGTGACGGCCGCGTGGAGCGCCGGGGACGCCGGGACCGTCGTCCGCCTGACGACGAACGGCTTCGGCGGCGCGATCGACCTCATGGTCGGCGTCGACAACGAAAACAAGGTCACGGGCGTGGCCATCATCTCCCATTCCGAGACGGCCTCGCTCGGCGCGAACTGCACGCGCGAGGACTTCCGCGCCCAGTTTGCCGGCAAGACCGGCGAGCTGGCCGTCAGCAAGGACGGCGGCGACATCGACGCCCTGACGGGCGCGACCGTCACGTCCCGCGCCGTCACCCGCGCCGTGAACGCAGCGCTGGCCTATGCCGGGGAGGTGCAGAAATGAATTTTAAAAAACAGCTCCGCGAGGGGCTCCTGACCAATAACCCCGTCGTGGGCCAGCTGCTGGGCATGTGCTCGACCATGGCCATCACGACGACCCTGTTCAACGGCCTCGGCATGGGCCTGTCCGTCACGCTGATCCTCATCTGCTCGAACGTCGTCATCTCCATGCTGCGCAAGGTCATTCCGGATAAGATCCGCATCGCGGCCTACATCGTCGTCATCGCGGGCTTCGTCACCATCATCGACCTTCTGCTGCAGGCCTATCTCCCGGCCCTGTCCGAGAGCCTCGGCGTGTTCATCCCGCTCATCGTCGTCAACTGCATCATTCTCGGCCGCGCCGAGGCCTTCGCCTCGAAGAACGGCGTGCTGGCCTCTGCCGTTGACGGCCTGACGCAGGGCATCGGCTACACCGTGGCCCTGGTGTGCATGTGCGTCATCCGCGAGCTGCTCGGCAGCGGCACGTTCGGCAAGGGCGTCCTCTCGGCCGACGGCGTGCGCATCCTGCCGTCGCAGTACCCGGCCATGCTGATGATCCTGCCGGTCGGCGGCTTCCTGACGCTGGCCTGCCTCATCGCCTTCACGCAGTGGTTCAACCGCCATCTGGCCGAGAAGGCCGCCAAGAAGGAGGCTGAAGCAAAATGAGCGTATTCATCTCCCTGTTCACCATCGCGCTGAACGCCATTCTCGCCGAGAACTTCATCCTTGTGAAGTTCATGGGCATCTGCCCGTTTATGGGCGTGTCGAAAAAGCAGGACACCGCCCTCGGCATGGGCATCGCCGTCACGTTCGTCATGGGCATCGCCTCGGCGGCCACCTGGGCCGTCAACGAGTTCCTGCTCGTGCCGCTGAACCTCGTGTACATGCAGACCGTCGTGTTCATCCTCGTCATCGCCGCCCTCGTGCAGCTCGTCGAGATGTTCCTGCAGAAGGCCGTCCCCGCGCTGTATCAGGCGCTGGGCATCTACCTGCCCCTCATCACGACGAACTGCGCCGTCCTCGGCGTGGCCCTGCTGAACATTCAGGACGGCTATAACTTCGTCGAGTCTCTGGTCTACGGCATCACGGGCGGCATCGGCTTCACCGTGGCCATCCTGCTGTTCTCCTCCGTGCGCGAGCGCCTGGAGGACTGCGACTGCCCGAAGGCCTTCCGCGGCTTCCCGATCGCGCTGCTGGCCGCCGGTCTGCTGGCCCTGTCGTTCATGGGCTTCTCCGGCTTCAAGGTATTCGGGTAAGGAGGGCGAGTCATGAAAGAAATTCTCTATGCCGTGCTGGTGCTCGGCATCATGGGCGCCGTGTTCGGCGCGGTGCTCGCCATTGCCTCGAAGGTCTTCGCCGTGAAGACGGACGAGCGCCTGCCGAAGCTCATCGAGGCCCTGCCCGGTGCAAACTGCGGCGGCTGCGGCTTCGCGGGCTGCCAGGCCTATGCGCAGGCCGTGCTCGAGGGCCGCGCGGAGATCGGCCTGTGCGTCGCGGGCGGTCAGGCCTCTGCCGATCAGATGGCCGCCGTCATGGGCGTCACGGCCGCAAAGACCGAGCGCGTCGTCGCCATGGTCCGCTGCCGCGGCCACCACACCGCCAAGGCCCGCTACGACGGCATCCACGACTGCCGCTCGGCCATGTTCGTCGGCGGCAACGGCCCCTCGGCCTGCCCGAGCGGCTGCCTCGGCTTCGGCTCGTGCGTCTCGGCCTGCCGCTTTGACGCCATCCACGTCGTGGACGGCGTGGCGAAGGTCGATCCCGAGAAGTGCACCGGCTGCCTGCAGTGCGCCGCCGTGTGCCCGCGCAAGGTCATCGTCCCCGTGTCCTACGACGCCGACATCGTCATCGCCTGCTCGAACCACGAGCGCGGCGCCTATACCCGCCGCGAGTGCGATATGGGCTGCGTCGGCTGCCACCTGTGCGAGAAGCAGTGCGAGTTCGACGCCATCCACGTTGTCAATAATCTGGCGGTCATCGACTATTCCAAGTGCGTCTCCTGCGGCCGCTGCGCGGCCGTGTGCCCGCGGAAGCTCATCTCCGATTCGAACCTCCGGCAGGATATGGACGCAGTCCCCGCCATGCCGCGATAAAGGCGCAGCCGCCTGAGAGGGAAACACTGCAATGCCCTCTCAGTCACCTTCGGTGACAGCTCTCCCAGAGGGAGAGCCAAGGGCGCTTCGCTCCTCGGAATGACACAAGAGGGAAGCACTCTCAAGTTTGTCATTGCGAGGCTCCGCAGGAGCCGTGGCAATCTCGCAGCAACCGGCCGGAACATGGGAAAGCCTTCGGCGAAATCGAGAGTGCCTGCATGAGATTGCCACGTCGGGCTTGCGCCCTCCTCGCAATGACAAATCGGAGGTGCATGCCATTTTAGCGATGGCCTGAACCTGTCGGCAGTGCCTGCAAAGCCCTCTCAGTCACCTTCGGTGACAGCTCTCCCAGAGGGAGAGCCAAGGGCGATGCCGGGGAGGGAGAGTCACGGCATCTCTCCGCAATAGGAAAAACGCCCGTCCGCAGCTTTTGGGCTGCGGACGGGCGATCTATATTCCTGTATTATTTCAGGGGTTCAAAATCCTCCGCGCCGTGCTTGCACAGCGGGCAGATATAGTCCTCCGGGAGCGTCTCGCCCTCGTAGACATAGCCGCAGATCTTGCAGACGAAGCCGGTCTTCTTCTCGGCGGCGGGCTGGGGCTTCGGCTTGATGTGCTCAAAATAGTAGGCATACGTCGCAGACGGGACATCCGACAGCACGCGGGCCTCCGTGACCTCGGCGAGGAAGAGCGTGTGCGTGCCGCAGTCGAGCGTCTGGATGACCTTGCCGGACAGGACGGCGTTCGTGCCGGCCGGCTCATAGCGCAGGCCGTTGGCCGTGCGGACCGGCTCCGCGCCGTCGAACTTGTCGGCCGTGTCGCGGCCGCTGCGGAAGCCGTACTGTTGGAACTGCGCGAACGAGGCATCCTGCGAGAGGACGGACAGGTTGAACACGCCGGTCTTCAGGATCATGTCATGCGTCAGGTTCTGCTTGTTGACCGTGATGGAGATGCGCTTGGGCGTGTCCGTGACCTGCGCGGCCGTGTTGATGATGCAGGCGTTGTCGCGCTCCCCCTCGCGGGCGCTCAGGACGAACAGGCCGTAGGACAGGGCGAACATCGCCTGATTGTCCACCGTGCCGGGTTCGGAGGCGTGCACCTGCGGCTGCGGCAGCGTGGCGCACAGGGCGTCCGCCAGCGCGTCCAGCTGCGCGCTCTGGCTCTCGGCCATGGCGGAGCGGATGGTCAGCTGCTGGTCGAGGATGGTGACGTTCTTCAGCTTGCCGAGCAGGTCGCGCATGTGCTTGCCGGACGTCGGGGCCCACGAGCCGTTCTCGATGAGGGCGACGGTGCGGTTCTGCAGATTGTGCGCGACGATGTCGTGCAGCAGGTTCTCCATCGTGACGAAGATGCCCGCATTATACGTCGGCGCGGCAAAGACGAGGTGGCTCCAGCGGAAGGCGGCGGCGATGATGTCGGACGCCGGGGTGACGGAGACGTCGAACATGACGGTCTTCACGCCGCGCTCGCGCAGGCGGACGGACAGCAGCTCGGCCGCGTTCTCCGTGCCGCCGTAGACGGAGGCGTAGGCGATCATGACGCCCTGCTCCTCCGGGGTATAGGTGCTCCAGTGGACGTAGCGGTCGATGAATTCGCCGATGTTTTTGCGCCAGACGAAGCCGTGCAGGGGGCAGATGCGGTCGATCTGGACCGTGGAGGCCTTCTTGAGCAGGGCCTGCACCTGCGTGCCGTATTTGCCGACGATGTTGCAGTAATAGCGGCGGGCCTCGTCCACATAGTCGCGGAAGAAGTCGACCTCATCGGCGAACAGCGCGCCGTTGATCGCGCCGAACGTGCCGAAGGCGTCGGCCGAGAACAGCGTGCGCGTCGTCAGGTCATAGCTGACCATGACCTCCGGCCAGTGGACCATCGGGGCGCTCAGGAACGTGAGCGTGTGGTGGCCGGTCTCGAAGGTGTCGCCCTCCTTGACGAGGTGGAAGGCGTTCTGCGGGGCGACGCCGCCGCGGAACTGCTGCAGCATGGCGCGGATGCGGTCGCTGCAGACGATGACGGTCTCCGGATGACGCAGCAGCACCTCGCTGACCGTGCCGGAGTGGTCCGGCTCCATGTGGTGGATGACAAGGTAGTCGAGCTTGCGCCCGGCCAGAACGTGGTCGACGTTCTCGAAGAATACCTTGCTGACCGACGGATCGACCGTGTCGAACAGGACGGTCTTGTCGTCGAGCAGCAGATAGGAATTGTAGGAAACTCCGTTCGGAACGGCGTAAACGCCCTCGAACATGGCAAGTCTGCGGTCATTCCCGCCGACCCACCAGAGATCCTCCAGAACCTTGCGGACACAGTACATAAATGATTCCTCCGTGTTGATATTTGTTTTTTTCGTGCAGGCGGACTCTCGCTTTCTCCTGCATTATACCACATGGCATGAAAATCCTCAACCGGCCTTGTGCAAAAAAACGCCCCGTCCGAAAAGGGACGGGGCGGCAGGAGGTTCTTACAGCTCCTCGCTGCGGTAGAGCACGGCGGAGGAGATCAGGCCGAGGAACAGCGGGTGCGGGTGGTTCGGGCGGGAGTTGAACTCCGGATGGGCCTGCGTGGCGAGGAAGTACGGATGATCCGGCAGCTCGAGCATCTCGACGATGCGGCCGTCCGGCGACATGCCGCACAGGCGCATACCGGCGTCCGTCAGCGCGGTGCGGTAGTCGTTGTTGACCTCGTAGCGGTGGCGGTGGCGCTCGTGGATGAGCGGCTCGCCATAGAGCTCAAAGGCGCGGGAATCCGGGTCCAAACGGCAGGGGTACGAGCCGAGGCGGAGCGTGCCGCCGATGTCCAGAACGCCCTTCTGGTCAGCCATCAGATGGATGACGGGATCGGGCGTGTCGGGCATGAGCTCGATGCTGTGCGCCTCGGGCAGGCCGACGACGTGGCGTGCGAATTCGACAATGGCAAGCTGCATGCCGAGGCACAGGCCGAGGAAGGGGATGCGGTGCTCACGGGCATAGCGGATGGATTCGATCATGCCGTCGATGCCGCGGCTGCCGAAGCCGCCGGGGACGATGATGCCGGACATATCGCCCAGAATTTCGCCGACGTTCTCCGGCGTGATGGTCTCGGAGTCGATCCAGTGGATCTCCACATGGGCGTCGTTTGCCACACCGGCGTGGCGCAGCGCCTCTGCGACGCTGAGGTAGGCGTCGTGCAGCTTCGTATACTTGCCGACGAGGGCGATGTCGACGCGGCGCTTCGGGTGCATCCAGCGGTCGCACATCTGCCGCCACTGCGTCAGATCCGGCTCGCGCTGCGGCAGGCCCAGGTCGCTCAGCACGACCTCAGCCAGATGCTCGTCCTCCATCATCAGGGGGACCTGATAGAGAATGCTGGCGTCGAGGTTCTGCAGCACATGGTCCGGGCGGACATTGCAGAACAGGGCGAGCTTGTCGCGGATGTCCTGCGTCAGGGGGTAGTCGGAGCGGCACACGAGCACGTCCGGCCGCAGGCCGATGCTCTGCAGCTCGCGGACGCAGCCCTGCGTCGGCTTCGTCTTCATCTCGCCGGAGGCCTTGAGATACGGGATGAGGGTGACGAGCAGGATGATGGCATTCTCCTTGCCGACCTCGTTCTGGAACTGGCGGATGGCCTCCAGGAAGGCCTGGCTCTCCATGTCGCCGACCGTGCCGCCGACCTCGATGATGGCGATCTTGTCCTCGCCGCGGTAGAAGCGGCGCTTGATCTCGTTGGTGATGTGCGGGATGACCTGCACCGTGCCCCCGCCGAAGTCGCCACGGCGCTCGCGCTCGAGCACCGTGCGGTACACGCGGCCGGACGTCACGTTCGAAACGCGCGTCAGGCGCTCGTCGATGAAGCGCTCATAGTGGCCGAGATCCAGGTCGGTCTCCGCGCCGTCGTCCGTGACGAACACCTCGCCGTGCTGGATCGGGTTCATCGTGCCGGGGTCGACGTTGATATAGGGGTCGAACTTCTGCATCGTCACGGCATAGCCGCGCGCCTTGAGCAGCCTGCCGAGCGAAGCGGCCGTGATCCCCTTGCCGAGGCCGGAGACTACGCCGCCGAGAACAAATACATATTTTACCGCCATGCCAAATTTCCTCTCTGTTCCGGGGAGGGTCCTCCCCCTTGTCTGGTATTTCAATAGCTTAACCTGCAAATGCAGGATGTACACATGTTATTTCGCAGGGCCGGGGCATCGATGATGCGTTGTAGGGGAGGGGCTTGCCCCTCCCGGCGCAGCACCTGCGCAAGAAACAGGCTGCCGTTAAAACGGTACCGGCCCCCCAATTGTCATTGCGAGGAGCGAAGCGACGTGGCAATCTCGGGAAGGCACTTGCAGCTCGTACAGGGCCGGCGATAAAACGTGAAAACCGATTGCGTCTGTAGCGGCGCTTAGTAAGCGCCTTTGGCAGTCACAGGTTGTTGAGCGGCATCGCCGAACATGCAAGGGTTTCGAATTGTCATTGCGAGGCCCCAAAGGGGCCGTGGCGCCCTGAGCGCGAAGCGCGAGGAAGTGCCCTTGGGGTGCAAT
>OMGX01001175.1_pt1 | contig 12268 bp, 10 predicted proteins | sample 1674381 | NCBI WGS metagenome assembly OMGX01 (sample SAMN05578582, study PRJEB25193) | human gut metagenome | biome: Human Microbiome; feature: human-associated habitat; material: feces | host: Homo sapiens | place: USA:Birmingham | reverse complement strand
ACGTGTGCTCTTCCGATCTCCGCTTTTATCTCAGCAAATAGAAGCGCGCCGGGCGGCAATGGGCAACACTTGCCGCAAAGAGTTCGCCGTGACAAAAGCGGACATTGCGAACGAAGACGAGCATATTATCCTCGTGAAGTTCGCCAATTTCGGTAACAAGGACAGCGCGGGCGATATTCTTATCAAAGGATGCTTCGCCAAGTCCATTAACGATAGGGGCCCGGGATCGGCCACAAACCGCAAAATCGCGTTCGTATGGCAACATGATTTCGCCGACCCTATCGGCCGGATACTGTCTATCGAAGAGCGTGAAGACGGTGCATATGCGGAAGTTAAGCTGAGCAACTTCGACGCGGTGCCGAATGCAAAGCGCGCGTGGTTCCAGCTCAAAGACGGCGATATTAATCAGTTCTCGTTCGGATTCAACTACGTATGGGACAAAATGGAATATGACGAAGCCCTCGACGCGTTCATCGTTAAGGAAGTCGTGTTGCATGAAATATCCGTCGTTACTGCCGGAGCCAACGAGGAAACGGCATTCGTCGGTGCTGTGAAGAGTTTACCGGACGCCATCAAGGTTATGAGCGATGCTCTCAATGCGGCGTCATTGGAGGAGAAAATGAAGATCAAAAAGCAAATCATCGAGACATTGAACGCAGCCGAGCCGGAGAAACCACTCACTGAAAATATGTTCGGGAAAATAGGTTCACATATCAATTAACCAAAAAACACAAAGAAGAATGGAGATTAAATCATTTGTGCTTCCCGCTGGCGTAGAGTTCAGCGAGGACGAGAAAAAGGGCCTGAACGCGCTCGGAGATTATATCAAAGGGCAGTTCGAGGAGATGGTCGCAGGCATCAAGTCACAGAACGAGATCGTCGAGGCTGTCAAGGAGGAGTTCGGGAAACTCGGGCTGTCGCCGGCGAAGATCGAAAAACTGGAGGGCGCGCTTAAAGCTCAAGGCGTCGAGATCGCCACGATGAAGAAAGGCGCTCCCAAGCAGGAGGGACACAAAACGCTGGTCGCCGCTATGGAAGAGGTGCTGAAATCGGAAGAGTTCGCCGCCGCATATAAGGATATGCGGAACGGACGGGGGAGACTCTCGACGGGCGAGTTCGCGCTCAAACTCGACACGTCGGCCGTGACGAACGAAGACCCCAACCGCACCGTGCTGACGACGAAGATTTACGCAGACGCCAGCCCCCGCAATGCGTTCGTGCAACTCTTCACGCGCATCAATGTGCCCGACGACAAGAACCGCATCATGTACAACGATGCTTCCTACACCGACGGCACCGGGTATGCAGAGGAGATGACAAAGCACACCAATACCGACACCGCCACGCTTACGGGCAAATACCGTGAGCTGGCAAAACTCGGTTCCGTGCTTCCTTTCTCGGCTGAGAGCGCCGAAGATTTCGGGTACTTCCTGGCATGGGCGCAGACGAAGGCCCAGCAGGGGATCGCAGCCAAACTCGATTCTCTGCTGTGGGACGGTGACGGCGTGGATGCCTCCAAGCCCAAACACATCTACGGACTGAAAACATCCGGCGTTACGGCATTCAATGCAACGACGGCGGGTGTGGCAACCAGCGTGTCAGCACCGAACATCGCCGACCTGATCCTCGCCATGAAAACGCAGGCAAAGGTCGGGACCAACGATTCGATGGCTCCGAATTACGTGCTGATGAACTATGCCACCGAATTCAAGATGCGCACGCTGAAGAACACCCTCGGCGACTACATCACGGTGCTGCCCAATGGGGCCTTGTCGGTGCATGGCATGACGATTATCCCGACCCCGAAACTCTCGGCCTCGGAGCTCGTCGTGCTCGATTCCACGACGCTCCAGCTGCACGACAAGCGCAATATCACTATGGAGATCGAGCGCGTCCCGGAGACGGATTCGTATCGTCTGTGGCTGTGGTATCGCGGGCAAGCCCTCGTTACACGGCCGGATATGAAAGCGAATATCTATGTCGCCGACATCAACACCGCTCTGGCCGCCATCGAGAAAGCAACAGCAGGACCGACCGAGTAACCCATGAAAGCGAAAGATGAAGCAGCTATGACACGCGCCCCCGTTAGGCGCGGTCGTCGCGCCCTTAAAGCCAACGTCCTGCGCGTCGAAGTCATTAGAGCGCACGACGGGATCAACAAGGGCGAAATACTCATCAAATCGCGGGCAACTGCGGAAATGATGATCGCCAAAGGGTTCTATAAAAAGACCTTGGAGGAGTAACCGGATAGGGGCGGCAACACGCCGCCCCTATCTTCAAATAAAATACCATGATCTTAGACGAGCGATATTTCACCTATCCCGAGACATATATTGCGGGGATAGAGACAAAGAGCGACGGTAAACCCGCCGGACCTGCCCCCAAAATCATAAGCGACATCCAGGCATATATCGCCAAATACGAACCTCGGTTTCTGCGAATGCTTCTGGGGTCGGATGTAGCCGACAATATCGAGGATTACCCGGCCATTGTGGCGTTGCTGGCTCAATCTGACAAAGGGACATCCGTAATTGCCAAGTATATCTATTTCTACTACTCGCGCGACCATATGACATTCAACACCGTTGCCGGGGAAAAGTTGAAGAACACCGAAAGCAGCACCCGAACATCTCCGACACATCGGCTCGTCCGCGTGTGGAACGATATGGTAGACGAATGCCGAGAGATCATCCGCATCGTTGACGATGTTAAGCTGTGCCCGGACTTTTACGCAGAGATATTCGAACCGATCAATACTTACAACCTATGAAGATAACCCCCAAAGATACGGTTAGTGATGTTGTGATGCGCAACCGTGCATTATTCAGCATGGGTACCGAACGTATCGTCAAAACCATCCAAGACCTGCCAGAACCCGAGTTTGTGCCTATAAAACGCCGGATGTGGTTCGACAAACGTCTGCCCGTTCGGGACATCGCCGGGATCACGATGGGTGAACTAAACGCCATCGAAGCCCGGAAACCATCGTACGAATACTTCTGTACTGCCCTCGGCGTGATGCTCGGGCTCGTGAAGTTCAACCGCATAGGCGTTGACGGCAATCCGGACTGGAACGCGGGGTTCAGCGTAGACGAGGAGCAAATCGGACGTCTTCGGTTCATCCGTGCCCAACGCTATTTCATTGCCATACAGAAAGGGTTGGAAGGTATCGGCAAATCGTGGAAAAAGCTGGAAATGCCCCTCACGGCCACAGAGATAAAAGCGCGGGTGAAGCGACCAAATCGCGGTCTTGTTGCCGCCTGCCGCAAATACTGCCAGATAATGAACGGCGCCGTAGATATGAATAAAGCATGGAATACGCCGTGGGCGACAGTATACGAAGCATTCGAGGCATGCAAGTGCGACAACATGGAACAGCGAGCCATCTATGAAGCGAACAAATCTAACGGGAGACGGAGACGATGAAAAAAAGCATCAACGAGATATTCAGAGAGTGCGCCGAGGCGGAGGGACTGTGCTCCTATATGTACGCCCGGATAGCCGAAGCAAACTACCTGATGGACGATGTCAAGCAATACCCCGTATTGCTCCGTCAGTTCAACGAGACGATTTCCGAAACACGGATGTCGGACATGCGACGCCGGACGACGACGCTCTATTTCTGCGACGCCCTCGGGAAAGCGGAGCCGGACACGGAGACCGAAGTGCAGCCAATCGTCGAAAAGATGGAAGAACGGGCATTCGCATTTATCAATCGGCTACGGTCAATGGGCCTCGAAGTAGAACTCGTATCCAATGCAACGCCTTTCTACGGAAAATTCGATGCATTGGTGGCGGGAGTGACATTAAGTGCCACTATAACATACAATATATGCTAATATGCCAACTATCAGGCAAATAGAGGAAATATTTAGCCCCGAGCGGATCATCGCCATCTGTGAAGACGAGTTCGGTCCGCTGGCCGAGCAGATCGCCTTCAATATAATGACAAAGAGAACCAACAGCGGCGCCGATGTCAACGCCCTGAACGTTCCGGAGGAGACGACCGGCGCAACAGCTGAAAGCCTTAAAACCATCCATGAAGCTACGAACGGTGGACTTACGGTCTCATTTGTCGGGCGCAGGGGCATCAAGAATATCGACGAAGGAAGTTCCCCACAGGATGTGCAAGAGGAGTTCGGCAGCTTCGAGGCATTCCGGAACGCGATAGAGCGGTGGGCGCGGGTTAAAGAATCGAGATGGAACCTTGACCCAAGATCGATAAACGCATATGGCGTTGCTTCAAGCGTCTGGGATCACGGAAGCGTGCTTTATCAAGAGGGCGGAGGAACGGAGATAATGAAAGACTTACTGCCCGAAGTTGTCGATAGAATCAGCAAAAAAATAACAGAGGAACTCGATACATCCATTTATCAACTATTAGATGCGACGATAGAATTATGATATTGCACACAAATGACGTATTCAAGGTAACCCGCCCAGAGGATATCTTCGAGACCCGGGGCCGTTTTGCGTATCTTCGGGTTGAACTGCTCTCCCAAAAGGGGAATATAGACGTGTCCCTTAAATTGACAGGAGGGTCCGATTGGACATTCACTCGGTCTATCACCTTGACACGCAAAACTAACGACAAAGGTGTGGCGGTATTCCCTGTTGGGCGAATATGCGAAAGTCTGATTCAAGGAACCAAATCGAATTTAATCACCTATGCAATTACTGCCTCCGAATATAACCATACTGGACCGGCTCTTTACGCAGTCCCTGGATTTGCAGACCGGGAGATTCTCCTCGAATGGGGAGATGGGGAAAATATTTCACAATTCTATCCCGCTGCCCCCTGCATTGTGGTCTATCCGAACGCAGGATTCGAGCAGTCGCTATTTTTTCCGAAACAAACGGGCGAGCTTTTCGTGCTTACGCCCTCCTCGACAACAACAGAGAAATACATCGGATATTCGACATTTTCTCCCATCATCCCGTTTGATCCGGCAAAAATCCCATCTGAAGACCTTGGCAAGCCGCTTGCTGTGGGAGCCACCCCGACAGACTATAATGCGGAGATACGAACTTACTACGATTATTGCACCAAGGGGATATTTCTGAAATGGACGGATGCTGCCGGTATCCCCTATTTATACCGATGGACGCAGGAATCTAAAACCGACGAAATGTCTGTGGAATCTACTTATCATCAACTCGACGATACGCTGACACCTCGCGACGTGCAGAACAAGACGCTGGCCAAACGCTATACCTTGCATAGTCGCATTGTTGAAAGGGATGTTTTCAACTTGTGCCGCACGATCCTCGGATGTCAGGATTTGTTTATGTACGACCCGGATGCGGGCAATTGGGTGCGTTTCATGGTTGAAGATTCAGAATCCGAAGACACGGGCGCGCCGATGCAAGATTTGGTCGTTGAAATAGTAAGATACGAATATCTATGACAACCTACGAACTATACATCAACGATATTCTGTGCGACCTTTCGAGCGACGAGGTCGTAACCCTGCTTTATCAAAGTCCGATATTTTCGAGCCTCGACAGCATCCAGTCGAACCGTTCCTACAATGTTGCGCTGCCGCCTACGCCTACGAATATGCAGGCTATCGGTCAGGCAGCCCGCCCGGATGCGGATGCTGACGCTCCGTATGTACGACTTCCGGCGGCGTTGTATCAGGACGGGGTGCCGCTGTTCACGCAGGGATTCGCCGTGGTTACGGATATTGCGGATACGATCAATGTAACGCTTACGTGGGGCAATGCGGATAACTTTCAGCCTCTGTTTGACGCGAACCTGCGGGATTTGGGGCCGCAACTGGAGGCGGCAGGGGAGAACATTGTCGCTTGGAATAAGAATACGGCGATCTTGGAAGGTAGCGCAACCGGTGAATATCCCGGCGTTGCTTTCTGGGGCGTGGATTTCGGGATGGGGATATCCGATCCTAAATACCTGCATCCCTCAGTACTGGTGTCGTCGATACTGTCTGCTATCGAGCGGCAGAATGGGGTTACCATCGACGGCAAGGAACGGTTGGCTTATAGTAAAAATCTTGGGCCTATTATTCCGCTCACTCGCAAAAAGGTAGGGCCCAAAGCAAATGGGTATTCCAATTATTGCGATATATCAATGTCGGCCAGCGATATATTGCCCAAAGAGCCGTGGGTAAATACTCGTGGGATATTCTCTACATCCGAGCCGAGAATAAAACTTAATGATTCAGGGACATCATATATTACACTATATCATCCTAATAGCCCGACGGGAGATTTTTTGCTCCCGCACAACGATGCGAACGATATTTCATCGTTGAAGATATCAATTTATTGTGATGGCGTATTTCTGGGAGAGGGCGAGAGTTATGAAAAAACCAAAACCCCGGATACGATGTGGATGTTCAAATTCCACAAAATATCGGTACAAACCGACACGCAAGGGGTTGTAACAGTAAAAATGAGCAAACCTATCTCCGGGTCGATGGTTCCGTTGCCTAATCCTATAATCTCAATTCACAATTCAGATTGGGATATATATTTCCCGGGATTCTTCCCTGTTGCGCCTAATCTTCCCGACATCTCCCAGGGCGATTTTATCCTCGCCCTGATGTCCATGAACGGCCTATTCGCCTATGCGGACAAGAATAGCCCGAACACGATCAAGCTGATAAGCATCGATGACATAATCGCCAATGTTCAGAAAAACGACATCATCGACTGGAGCGACCGGGTTATCCTGAATGACCTGCACCGAGTCGATATGCCAGACGCCTCGATGTTCACCATCGACGACCTCGCGCAAAGCAACATCCTCGACTACGACAACGACGACGATGTAAAGGCTGACACGCACGGCACCATCACGATCCGCAACGAAAACATCGAGAAAGAAACGGAGCTGGTGTCGCTGCCTTTCTCTGCATCTGAAAATGCAACGACGGACGGGGTAAATTGCGCCGTTGTGCCGATCTATGAGGATAACGGAAAAGGCGGCGCCAATTATTCGGAGTGCTCACCACGCATTCTATCGGGGCGTGGAGCGTTTATGTCGGGCATTGCCCGCTGCATCGGGGTGTTCGATCCGTGGATGAAATTCGGCGGCGAGGAAGGTATCGTAAAGACCCGATATTCATCCTATCAGAAAGTCGTTGACCGTCTGCGGATCATCACCATTCGGGCAAAACTCACGGCTCTCGATCTCTACAACCTCGACTACACGAAGCCGGTGTATATAGCCCAATTCGGGCAGATATTCGCCATATATTCGGTAGAAACAGGCGAAAACGACATCTGCGACTGCCAACTGCTGAAACTGAAAGTAGACGGAGTGGTGGCAGCAACGTATTATCTGCGCTTGGACGGCGAGAATGAAGACAGCCAATGGGTTGCAGAAGCGGACGGCATTAACGGCACAGCGTATACCATAACATCGAACGGAACGCCCTATATCGTCGATTACGATTCCCGCCTTTATGTCGATCTGTACGAGGAGGACGGCGATCTGTATCTGTCTATCTCCGCTCCCGAAAACACGGGAACCGAAGAAATTAATTACGACCCTGTCATTCTGGGAATTCAGGAGAACGACGCCGTGCGCCGGCAGGTGGCAGTATCCCAGAAAGCAAAGTCGGCTTAATTTATTAACCATTTAACCCATATGAAGAAATATGGCACAGGACACTATCGACAAGATTATTAATATCCAGTTCAGATACTCGGATTTAATTAAAGGGTGGGAGGCCGCCTCGACAGCTATTGACACAGCAAAAGCCAAACTGCAAAAGTTCAAGGAAGCAGGAGATTCCGAGGGTGTTGCCAAGCAAGCGCAGATTATCAAAGCGTTGCGTACCGAGATGTCGGCCTATACCCGAGAGATTCAAGCCAATATCCGCGAAGAGGTTAAACTGAATGGCAGCGTCGAAAATTTACGAGCCGGTATTCAGAAATTAACAGCTCAATACAATAAATTGGGCCGAGAGGAACGGAACAATGCGAAAATCGGAGGAGAATTAAGCGCAAAAATCCGGGAGATGCAAACCGAATTAAATGAGGCTAACGCATCGTTGCTAAACTTTCGAGATAATGTCGGTAACTATGCGAGTGCAGCAAAAGGTTTTACTCCGCTTGCATTCCAAGTACAGCAACTCGCCCGGGAATTTCCGTCGCTCACGATGTCCGCCCAGCAGTTTTTTCTGGCGATTTCCAATAACCTGCCGATGCTTGCCGATGAACTGACCCGGGCAAGGATGGCCAACAAAGCGTTGCGAGCCGAGGGGAAAGCGACTATTCCGGTGTTCCGGCAGGTTATTTCGTCCATCTTTTCCTGGCAGACGGCTTTGGTCGTGGGCATTACTCTGCTGACAGCCTACGGTAAAGAGATCGGAACGTGGGTAAAGGGATTGTTTAGCGCAGGTGATGCGTTGTCGGATGTTGCTCAATATACGCAAGACCTCAACCGGGCCATTGAAAACAGCCGATCAGAGTTGAAGCGGGAGTTTGACGCCCTCCGTGAGGCAAAAAAGGGTACAGCCGAATATGCCGCCGCCCGCAAAGTCATAGAGGATAAATACGAGGATTATCTTTCCAACCAAAAGGAGGAGATACGGAATTTGGAGGACCAAAAGGCGGCTTATGATGCCCTTGCAAGTAGTATTACGGCGGCAGCTATTGCTAAAGGATTGGAAGAATCCAATGCCAATGCCTCCGAAGAATACGGCGAGGCAATGGATAAAGCCTTCAAAGGCGTGCAGGATAAGTTTATTAAAAAATTCGGCCGGGAGGCCGGGATCGCTTATTTTACCGAGTTTCGTGCCGGGTTAAATAGTGAAATTCCGGAATTGAAAGAGCGTGCGGAGGAAATATACCGGATGTTCAATGAGAACACCACAAAAACTCGGACGACTATGGCCGGGAACCGTCCGGTCGTGAGTGAATATGTAGAGGTTTCCAATGAACTGGAAAGCACTCTGAATAAAGTGCGAGATGCTACGGATCAGTATAACGAAACCCTTTCTGCAAACAAAATAGCGATGAAAACATTGATGGATATGTACAAGATCAGTGCAGATGACATCAATGGGCAAGGGGAGGCCATCAAGGATTTAATCAAGCGAAAGGAACAAGAACTTGCCGATATAAACAAGGAGATCGCAACCACGGAGGACGAAATCATTTCACGGAATAAAAGGGCCGAAGCTGTTGAGAATGAGATCAAACGCTTAAAAGAACTTGGACGAACGAATGAGAAAGCGCAAGAGGCTGCTAATAAAATAGCACGACAAGCCGCCAAGACACAGCTCGATTTAGAGAAGCAATTATCAAAATCCATTCTTGAACTTAGACAAGCGAGCCTTGAAAAAGACCTGGAACTTTCCCGGCTTCGCTTTTCGTGGGAACGTCAGGAGTTGGAAAACAAACTCAAATACGACAAAACGCTGACTGCGGAATCCCGGGAGGCTATAAACCAGCTAATCCTGAATATGGAGGAACGCAGGTATAAGGAGGAATCCGAAATCCGCCAGCGTTGGAGCGATAAGGAGTTCGAGGAAGAAGCCCGCAATGTGGAGAACAGGATCAAGATGCGGATCAAAGTCCAGGAAGAGATGGACAAACTATCTCTTGCGCAAGTAAAAAACAGGAACTATGCAGGATTGATCGGGGACGACAAGGATGCACGGATTAAAGCGCAGCAGGCCGTTGCAAATGAAGAATTGCGTATTGCTCAAAGTAAATATGACGCTATTTCACAAATGGATGAGGAGCAATGGAGTGCGCAATACGGTTCTATTCAAGCCTATGAGATGGCCCGACTGGATGCAGAAAACAATGTGCAAGATGCAATTAAGAAAACGACCGACCTGTCTATCGCCTCGCAAAATCAGGCAATAAAAGTGCAACTGGACGAACTGGCGGCCGCCTCCTCGTTAGTTGGGAGTCTAAGAGGTTTATTCGGGGCGTTGGGCGATGATCTTGAGGCATTCGCCATTGCAGAGCAGGCATTGGCCGTGGCGCAAATCATCATCGACGCTCAAAAAGCAACAATGGAAGCGATGGTTGCATCATTCCAACTCGGACCTATTGCGGGACCTATATGGTTTGCAACACAGAAAGGAATTATAACAGCGCAGGCGGCAATCGCATCGGCGACAACGCTTGCACAAGCCATCCCTTCGTTCTTCTCGGAAGGCGGCCTTGTCACGGGCCCGGGCACCGGAACTTCGGACAGCATCCCCGCAATGTTATCCAACGGCGAAGCTGTGATGACCGCCCAGGCTGTCAACGACTGGGGCGCAATGCTCTCAGCCATGAACGTGGCAAGCGGCGGAAACGCCATCCAAGTATCGAATCTTCCCCAGCGCGACGACGGAATGAAGGGGATGGAGCGCATGATGGAACGGGCCCTGATGAATATGCCGGCGCCCATTGTTTCGGTGGTTGACATCAACAAGGGGCAGAAGCGGGTCAAGGTTCAAAACAGCCTCGGAAAATTGGGGCGAAAAAAATACAAATAATTATTGCACAACGTGCCGAAGGTTTACACCTTTGTCACGAACGCTTATGAAGATATAAGCCGCGGAATCATGTACGAAATAACACCTACATATCACCACCCTGTAGTGGCCGAATCTGCCATAAGCGCGAGTGCTTTGTCTAACTTAACACATCAAACTAATGGCAGTACAGGCATGTACCACTACGCTCGGGCGAGACATTCTCAATGATTGCAACGAGCCCCACGCAAAAGGCGTGGAAAAGTTTTTCTATTTCATCTCCCGGGATGCTATCGACTGGGACAAATCCACGCGCGAAGGCTTCGTGGTTACCAACTTGGTGGCCCTGGCCGGCAAGCGGGGTTACAAGGTCCGTAACCCATCGAATGAAACCCCGGCGATCACCATCACAGACCAAAACCCGAGCATCGACGCCGCATGGGACAAGGTTCTCCCCGTTACCCTTTTGGCTGACAGCCCGGAGAATGCCGCCGCAGTTCTCGGATTGAAGCAGGACAAATATGTCTGCATCTACGAGAACATGGAGAAAGGCGACGCGGGCAAACAGGCGTTCGGCGTCATCGGCTGGGAGCAGGGCGCGACTGGCGTAGATCTGAATATGGACAAGAGCGGAGATGTCGGCGGATGGACCGGCAATATCACCGAAACCGGGGCCCCTACTCCTAATCTGTTCTTCTACAAGACGGACTACGCAACGACGAAGGCGGCGCTCGAATCGCTGTGTTCGGCAGCGGCCTAATCATGCAGACGCAGGAATGGTATAGAGAGAGGGTTTCGGCCCCCTCTCTATCCGATGTCGACAAGTCTGTTATCAGGGCAGATTGGAAGCAGGTCACGGGCAAGGATTTCACCGCATCATTCAACGCCCGGTGCCCGAACTGTCATCACGATGCGGCAATACTAATTTTACGGACTATGGATAAGCAGGAAAACGGCGGATACATTCTTAAGAGGGGTGTCGCTTTCAGATATAAAGGCAAAGTATATACCGCCGACAATATCACAGCTCCGGCCGCTGAATGGTATATCTCGCAAGACCTGAAGCACCGAGACGATTTCGAAGTCCTTGCAAAGGATTACGACGAGTACGAGATAGTATCTTTCAATCGCAAAGAGGAATAATATGGCTGACGACAATATTCGCCACGTCAATTATGCCAGTGATTTCCGAGTGGTGTTTTCATTTCCAGACGGCAAACTCCCGGATTATCCTTGGCACATCGAGCTAAAGACACCGGACACCCCGGCGTATAATACTTATGTGGCCTCGTTTGACGGGTCAGTTTACAGGCGGTGCGTGCCGCTTGAAGATAATTCCATTCTGGTGCTTGTGGATAGGCACCATCTTGCGCCCGGCATCCTGTGCTACCAGATGAAGCGAGATGTCCCTGACAGTCTATTCCCCGACGGTGAAATGAATATCACAACGCCGGGATGCACCAGCATTGAGTTGTGGAGTGGAACATCGGAAGAACTGCCCATTGAGCAGATCAATACGATCATTGCCACACTCAAAGGCGAGCCAGGAGACGCCGGACAAATAGAAAACATAACCGCTTCAGTTAATAATACAACCGGCGCACCAAACGTAGAAGTTCAACTTGGAGGCACCCCCGAAAAACGAACTATAGCTCTTAAATTTTCGGGGATCAAGGGCGAAACTCCCAAAATATCGGCCGACGAGGAAGGCAATATCTATTCTGACGGAGAGCTTGTGACCGCTGTCGTGGCGGAGGTCGTCGTTAAAGCCGACACCGCGTCCACCAACGCCGACCAGCAGGCCGCGCGTGCGAAATCTC
>OMGX01001145.1_pt1 | contig 12489 bp, 10 predicted proteins | sample 1674381 | NCBI WGS metagenome assembly OMGX01 (sample SAMN05578582, study PRJEB25193) | human gut metagenome | biome: Human Microbiome; feature: human-associated habitat; material: feces | host: Homo sapiens | place: USA:Birmingham | reverse complement strand
GAAAAAGTCGATGAAAAAAAAAACAACGATATTCGTCCAAAAGTTCATTTTCCGAACCTCGTATCGAACCTTAAAGCCGAGACTGTACCGCGTTTTCTATTTCATCGACTTTTTCTATCCGTTTTACAATACCGTCATTCCTATCGATAACAAAGCATGTAGGCAGTGTCTTCACATTATACATGGCGGCATTATGCGAATAAACGCTTTGAGGGTCTCGCACACAAACCCACGGGAGATTATCGGCCGCAACTTTCCAAGCCTGCTCGTCGGCATCCAAAGAAACTTGATATATTTCCAACCCTTTCGACTTGTATTTTTTATAGAGCTCGGCCAACTTCATATTATACGCCGGAGAATAATCGGCCTGATAGGCGGTAAAACTCAGAAGAACGACTTTACCGGCATCGACAAAATCGGACAAGACCTTTTTCCGTCCTCGCAAATCGTATAATTCCATATCCAGAAAATTGGCTGTGCTCGCTTCGATTTCGGGCTTTTCCTTTTGCGCAGCACGCTCAGCGGCAATAGCAGCCAGTGTCATGTTCTTCAATTGTTTGGATCGAGGCGAATCGGGATAAAGCGAATCGAATCCCGTAGCGACGGCAGCTATCAATTTTCGGTCATCGGCATCATAAGGATCAAATATTTTATCTCCGTTTATTTCTTGAAAAACAATATAATATGCAGTTGCCGAGGCCGGATTTTCCAATACCAAATCGAACATTTTCTTTTTATAGGCGGCCAAATCTTCGATTGCCTGCTTCCGCAAATCGTCGACACGGTCGCTATTGGAAGACATGGCTCGGGACAGTTCATCGATTCGTTTTTTTAACTTGGCACTTTCCTGAGCGACAATGCGCATCTTCACACATTCGTCCGACCCTGTAAGTTCATAGTCATTGGCAAAATCGGCCGCATTCGCCGAGAGGTTCAATGTTTCGGTCGAATCTATGGCCAAATGTATGATGGACTTGTCCAATCTCAATTGATAAAACTCAGGATACTGCGGAGCATGATACTTGAATTTAAACCGACCGTCCTTATCCAATTCGACAGAATCGAGAAGCTCTGTACCATTCACAGCCAACGACTCTAAATACAGTACTTGTCCATCGGCATCGGCCACGCGTCCCTGAATGGAAAATTTCTTATTGTCGCACGAGGTTATCACCAACGCCATTGCACACCCAAATACCCACTTTTTCATTTCCGTATATGTTATAAATTATATTCCTTTCCTCAATTGCAAAGATAGTATAAGCCGAGAGTAGAAGCAAATTCACTTGATTATACCGGGGCATAGCCTATTTCGCACTATGCAAAGATAATGCAAATGAAGACAGAAGCAAAACACATTTCAATTACATTGATTTTCGCCATCAATGGCAAAAATAGTGCAAATCGAAAGTAGAAACAAGTTTACTCGACATATACCGAGGTGCGGGTTACTCCCGCATTCGCCGTAAACGGCCACATGATCGAGAAGCTCGCAAGCAAAATGTCAGGAGAAAGTATAAAAAAACGAGATTAAACCGACTCAGACTCCTCTCTACGCATTCTATTTTCACATTTTTATTTCATAATCATAGTTTTACTTTCAAACTTTCATTATCTTTGCACGATTTTGAGAAGGAAAAAATAAAGAAAAATCGATTTTATGATTAAACAAGTTATTAAGAAGACCATCGATTTGGGTGATGGAAGGACCATCACCATCGAAACCGGCTGCGAGTCCAACGTCAAGGAGATCTTCGACAAGACCTGGGAGCTGAAGAAGGACCCCACCATGATGATCTTCAACCAGTTCGCCGAGATGGGCAATCCCCTGTGGCACTACAACGTCACCGGCTATGCCCTGGCCGAGCTGTTTGAGGCCGTGAAGAAGCCCGGCCAGACCTTCGCCGGCGCCTGCTTCACCTCCGGCTCCGCCGGCACCATGTCCGCCGGTGACCTGCTGAAGGAGCGCTATCCCCACCTGAAGCTGGCCGTGGGCGAGGCCCTGCAGTGCCCCACCATCCTGGACAACGGCTTCGGCGGCCACCGCATCGAGGGCATCGGCGACAAGCACATCCCCTGGATCCACAACGTGAAGAACACCGACATGGCCATCGCCATCGACGACGAGGACTCCCAGCGGCTGCTGCGCCTGTTCAACACGCCCGAGGGCAAGACCTACATGAAGGACGAGCTGGGCATGAGCGACGAGGAAGTGGAGAAGATGGCCTGGCTGGGCATCTCCGGCATTGCCAACGTCCTGTGCTGCATCAAGATGGCCAAGTATTATGAGCTCACCGAGAACGACGTGGTGGGCACCGTCCTCACCGACTCCGCCGTCATGTACCAGTCCCGCATCGACGAGCTGAACCAGCTCCACGGCGCATACAACGCCCATGAGGCCGCCATGGACCATGCCCGCCATATGCTGGACCTGAAGACCGACAGCATGCTGGAGCTGACCTATACCGAGCGCAAGCGGGTCCACAACCTGAAGTATTACACCTGGGTGGAGCAGCAGGGCATGAACGTGGAGGACCTGAACGCCCAGTGGTACGACACCAAGAACACCTGGGACGCCGTTCACGCCCAGGCCAAGGAGCTGGACGAGCTGATCAACGAGTTCAACGAGGCCACCGGTCTGCTGAAGGCTCTGTAAGCCATCCCCTGCATAAACCAGCGCCGCAGGGGCGGGACGGAGGTCCCGCCCCTGCGTTTTCCATTTCATATAAAGGAGACGACCGACCATGAAAAACGTGAAATACGGCAAATGCGTCCGCTGCGGCAAGACCTATGAGGCCCGGCCCGACCTGACCAGCTGTACCTGCGGCGGCATTCTGGACATCGTGTACGACTATGACTACATCAAGACCGTTCTGACCAAGGAGAAGCTGGCCCGGCGGGAAAACCGCTCCATGTGGCGCTATCGGGAGCTGCTGCCTGTGGAGGAGACCACCCCCGACACCCCCCTGCGGGTGGGTTGGAGCCCCCTGTATGAGGAGCCTAACCTGGCCCGGCTCCTGGGCCTCCGGAAGCTGTGGATCAAGGACGACGGTCAGAACCCCACCGCCTCCCTGAAGGACCGGGCCAGCGCCATGGCCGTGGCCAAGGCGTATGAGGCCGGAGCCAGGACCATTGCCTGCTCCTCTACCGGCAACGCCGCCTCCTCCCTGGCGGGCAATGCCGCCGCTGCGGGCTTCAAAACCTATATTTTCGTGCCCGAGCGTGCTCCCAAGGGCAAGGTGGCCCAGCTGATGATCTTCGGGGCCAATGTCATCTCCGTAAAGGGCAACTACGAGGAAACCTTCAAAATGTCCGCCCAGGCCATCGAGAAATACGGCTGGTACAACCGCAACGCTGCCATCAACCCCTACCTCTCCGAGGGCAAGAAAACCGTGGCCCTGGAGATCGCCGAGCAGCTGAACTGGGAAATGCCCGACTATCTGGCCATTTCCGTGGGCGATGGCTGTACCATTGCCGGCGTGTGGAAGGGCTTCAAGGACCTGTACGCCATCGGCTTCATCCACAAGCTGCCCCGGCTGATCTCCGCCCAGTCCTACGGCTGCTATCCCATCAACCGTGCCATTCAGGAGAACAAGCCCTGGGAGCCTATGGAGGAGAACACCATCGCCGACTCCATCTCCGTGGGCGTGCCCCGGAACGCCGACAAGGCCCTGGCCGCCATCCGCGAGTCCAACGGCCTGGCCGTCTGCGTCACCGACGAGGAGATCCTGGCCGCTCAGCGTCTGCTGGGCCGCACCTGCGGCGTGTTCGGCGAGCCTGCCGGCGTCACCGGCGCCGCCGCCCTGAAGAAGGCTTGTGAGCAGGGCCTTATTGAAAAGGACGCCACCGTGGTGTCCGTGGTCACCGGCAACGGCCTGAAGGACGTGGCCAACGCCATCAAGTCCGCCGGTGAGCCCCTGCACATCGAGCCGGACCTTGACCTGATGGTCCGGGGCTTCGCTGAGCGGGGCGTCACCGTGGAATAATGGACTACGGCTGCGTGGTCCCCGCCCGGTTCCTGGACCGGCCCAACCGCTTCGTGGCCCATGTGCTATTGGGGCAGGAAACGGTGACGTGCCATGTGAAAAACACAGGCCGGTGCCGGGAGCTGCTGGTGCCCGGGGCCCGGGTGTATCTGGAGCGGGGCCGGAACCCCGGCCGCCGCACCGCCTGGGATCTGATCGCCGTGGAAAAGGACGGAAAGCTCATCAACATGGACGCCCAGGCCCCCAACCGGGTGTTCGCCGAGTGGGCCCGGGAGCGGTACGCCGACGTGCACCCGGAGGTGCGGTACGGTCAGTCCCGGCTGGACTTCTGCCTGGACGGACAGCATTTTGTGGAGGTCAAGGGCGTGACCCTGGAGCAGGACGGCCACTGCCGCTTTCCCGACGCGCCCACGGAGCGGGGAACCCGGCACCTGCACGAGCTGATCCGGGCCGTGGAGGAGGGGTACCGGGCCACGGCGTTTTTCGTCATCCAGATGGCGGACGCGGAGGACTTCTCTCCCAACGATGAGACGGACCCGGCCTTTGGCGTGGCTTTGCGCCAGGCGGCGGAGGCCGGGGTGGAGATTGCCGCCTGGTGCTGCCGCGTGACCCCCGGCAGCATCGCCCTGGACCGCCCGGTGCCGGTGCGTCTGTGAACAAAAAATCTCTCTGGCCTGGGCCAGAGAGATTTTTTATATCAATTTCCGATTCAACTGAAGGGATGGCAGACATACAGCGCCAGATAAACGATCCCCAGCAGCGTCAGGCCCAATCCGGCCCACAGCATGCCCCGGGAGCCACCGCGCCGCAGTGCCTTAACGGACCGGACCGCCAGCACGGACACCGAGGCCAGATAGCCCGCCAGGGGGATCAGCATCAGCAGGTACTCCAGAACGGTCACAAAGACGCTGGAGCGGTGGGGGCCGCCTGCGCAGGGAGTCATCAGGGCGCTCAGCACCATGGCCAGGAGCATCAGGTAAGGCAGCAGCACGGCAAAGAAGAAATTCAGGATGCCGTGGACCAGGCAGCGGGATTCTCTCATGTTGTCACCTCCCTTCGGTTGGGATGGCTCAATAGCCAAACAGCATATCCCGGCGGATTTCCGCCAGGGAGTGCGCGCCGCACATGGCCATGGTGTCCGCCAGCTCCGCCTGGAGCTTCTTCACCAGCACGCCGGGACCCTGGGCCCCGCCGCCATAGACCATGGTGACGAAGGGACGGCCGATGAGCACGCCGTCCGCGCCCAGGGCCAGAGCCTTGAAAATATCCGTGCCGTTGCGCAGACCGCCGTCCACCAGGATGGTCAGCTTGCCGCCCACCGCGTCGGCGATGGCGGGCAGGACCTCCGCCGTGGAGGGACACTGATCCTGGACCCGGCCGCCGTGGTTGGATACCACAATGGCGCTGGCCCCGGCCTCCAGGGCCTTCTGGGCGCCGCGAACGGTCATGATGCCCTTGATGATAAAGGGCTTTTTGGCGTAGTCAATGATCTGGCGCAGCTCCTCCACGGTTTTGCTGCCTGCCGGGGGGGTCAGCCCCTTCAGGAAGGGCAGGCCCGCCGCATCGATGTCCATGGCCACGGCCACAGGGTCCGCCTGGCGCACGGCGTCCAGCTTGGCAAACACCGTCTCCATGTTCCAGGGCTTCACCGTGGGAATGCCCGCGCCGCCGGAGGCGGCAATGGCGTGCAGCGCTCCCTCCATCACGGCGGGGTTGGTGCCGTCGCCGGTGAAGGCGGCGATGCCCGCCTGGGCGCAGGAGGACACCAGAATGTCGTTATAGGTCAGATCGTCGTATTTATCCCCATAGTGGAGCTTCATGGCTCCCACCGGGGCGGCAAAAATAGGCGCGGCAAATGTCCGGCCAAACATGGTGAAGGTGGTGTCGATGGGGGCGTTTTCGCAGATGGTGTCCATGTTGATGCACACCTCCTGCCACTTCTGATAGTTGCGCAGCATGGTGGCGGCGGTACCCTTGCCGCCGGGGCCGGGGACCTGGGTGCGGCAGGCCATGCCGTTGCACACGGGACATGCCTTGCAGTAGGGGCCGCTGCATTCCCGGGCGTTCTTGAGAATTTCACTGTAATCCATAATAGGGAAAACCTCCTCAATTGCGTGATATGGCCCTATCATAACGCGGTGGAAACGTTTTTGCAACCCCAATTTGTCACGTTTCCCGCCGGAAAACGTGGATATCGAAGCTGATGGTCACGTCCAGCGCCGTCAGCGCCGCCAGGCGCTGCGCCCCGGCCCGGGGAGTTTTCCAGTAGTACGGCGTCATCTGGAACAGGGCGTGGATGTCCTCCTGACAGGGCAGATGGATCACGGCCTCCACATGGCGGATCTCCTGATACGAAAAGCCGGGGTAGGGGGTTTGCTTCACCTCGTTGGGATAGGGGTGGTCATACAGCACCTGCTTCAGCTCCCACAGGTGCTTTTCCGACGGCACCACATAAACGAATACGCCGCCGGGCCGCAGCACCCGGTGGAACTCCTCAATGGCCAGGGGGGAAAAGCAGTTGAGCAGCAGGTCCACCGCCCCGTCCGCCACCGGCAGATGATACGACGACGCCACGGCGAACTCCACGTCCTTCTCCCGCTTGGCGGCCCGGCGGAGGATGGCCTTGGAGATGTCCGTTCCCGCCATGGTCACGGACCGCCCCGCCCGGCGCAGGGCCTGATAGACCCCGCTGGTGTAGTACCCCTCGCCGCAGCCGGTGTCCAGCACCGACGGCGCGGGTCCGGTATTGGCCAGGGCGATGCTGCACAGGGCGTCCCGCAGGGGCGCATAGTAGTCCTTGCTCAGAAAGGCCCACCGGGCGGCGGCCATGCCCTTGTCGTCGCCGGGCATTTTCGAGTGCATCCGGTTGGCAGGCAGCAGGTGGACATAGCCCTCCCGGGCCAGGTCAAAGCTGTGCCCCGCCGGGCAGGAATAGGCGGAAGGCCCCCGCTCCAGGGGCCCGCCGCAGATGGGACAGCAGAATATGCTCATAGGTGTTGATTCTCCGTTAGGTTCATTTGATAGGCTCCAGGATATTGCAGTTATGACTGCCGTACTCATAGGTATCGCCCACTACTGTGTACCGGCCGTCGGCGGCACGGGTCAGGGTCAGCATATGGCTCACAATGGCAAACGACGTGCGCATCAGGGGCTGGCGGTCAACAAATTGCAGCCCGTCGATCCGCATGACCTCCGTTACAGGCAGGCGAACGTCGAAGGGGGGCAGCTCCTGGGGAGAGCCGAACTGACAGGCGCGGCCCTGTGCGCCGTATACCCGGGACCAGTCCACCTGAGCGGCAAACAGCCTGGCGTCTGCCAGCAGGGCGTTGGTGGTGCAGGAGGAATCGCCCATTTGTCCGGCCATTTCGTCGGCCCGCAGCTGAAAATATGCCTCTACCGCCTGGCGGAGCTCCCGGGAGGGCGGGACCTCATCCGCAACGCCACCCTGGAAAAAATTGGATGCATCGGTATCATCGTCCGTTACTGTCCAGCGGCCGTTGAGCCGGGTTAGGGCCAACTCCCGGGCGGTAGACCAGTGCTCATCCTGGCAATAGGCCGTATCGGTGATATTGCCCGTGGCCTCCTGGGCATCGATAAGCACCCGGACGCGGATATTATCTGACGCGGACGGGGTCAGGTTCTCCAGTGTTGCGGCAGCGCGGGTCCGGAAGCTCAGATCGGAGGACATCATGAACGCATAGAAACGCAGTTCGTCCACCATGTCATCGGTGCAGCAGGGATGCTCCTCCACGGTCATATCCGGCGCGGCCCGAAGGGAATAGGCCAGGGTCATATAGTCCCGTACCGCATCCGCAATGCCGTCCTCACCCTGCTGTCCCTCCGCCCATTGAGTCGTAACGGTCACGTCCGGCTCTACAGCGGTCCGCTGCGTCACCTCCGGGTCCGACGGGTCCACCCAGGCGGCCCCGTCCCACACCTTGTCCGCCCGTCTGGGGGGCGCTTCGTAGGGCATGCTGCCGAATATGGTGGTCCGGTAAACCGGTTCGTCGAAGCCGTCCTGAGCCGGAGGTCCCCACTGCTGTCCGTCGTCCGCTGTTCCGGCGGAATCCTCCGCCTTTGCCCCGCATCCGGCCAGCAGCAGAACGCACAGCGCGGCGGTGAAAATACGGCATAGCATTGAGTATATTTTCATATTGTACTCCTACAATTATACATGTAATACGCTGGGTGTGGCGAGATTGCACTTATACCGGCGGGGTTAGTTGTCTTATAGCCGCATACTGTGCAGATGTAATATACCCCACTCTGTCTATATGAGTGGACTTCAGACGAGGTATAGGGATAATGACACCTGGTGCATCCTTTGAAGTGGTGAGTCATATTGTAAACATAACCGGCTGTATGATTGCCTGCGCAATTGAGAAAGAGAGTCTCTGTGTAGGAAGAATTTACCACACCGTGATAAACATCGCGGGTGTGCCCGTTGTAAACGGGTTTCTTGTACTCGTTATATCCAACACAAATTGCAACATGATTCCGATTATCTGAGATAATTGGATTGCCTGGATATGCATTTGTGGCAACACTATTGCTGTAGGTTAACGACTTGCAAGTATATCCTCTAGTTAGATTCCAATAGTCAACGAAATCATCTGCACACCGCCAAGCCATACTGCTGCTGTAGAAATTACCATTTTCAGAGTGCCACCACTGGACTTTGCTTGAAGCGACTCTACCAGAAGTAGAAGAGGGATCAAAGGAAAAGCCACCTGCATGCAGACACTGAGAAACATAGTTGGAGCAGTCGTTAGCTTTTTCATAAGAATACTTAGACAGGTTATAATAATCAGTGTAGCTCGTTTCTGAGTTGGGAGCATAGCAACCATACTTGACATACTGATTGGCATAGGTAACACACTTGGACAGACTTGGCAAATATGTCAAGGCCATAATGCTGGCATCTGGCTCACGTTCTAAGATGACTTCCGTTACAGGGGATTCGATGACGGGCGGTGCAATATAGTCCTTAGATACATGACCGGTGATGTCATTTTCATCGTAAGAGTCGGAGACAACTTGATAACTGCTACCTACTGGAGAAAGGGCCATTTCGTGGGTGGTGGAGAACCCCATTTCTTCAATGGGATAATTATCAGAAGGATTTTCCTTGTCACAATAGTTGAGCCACGTCCACTCATAGACGGTGACAGCAATATTTCTCGTCCCCTGTATTGGCTCGGCATTTAATATCTCAGTGGAATTTTCATAATCAATAACGTAGAGGTCCATATCATGGTAGTATTGGTGCATAGATGCTGTGCGATCGTCGGAATCAGAAATTAATTCCTGACTGACCAAAGGGGCGCTCATAGAGTGCGTACCGGATTCGCGCTGCTCAAAATATTGGTCAATGGCTTCTTGAATAGGGCGGGCATTTTCGTTGGTGAAAACACCGTTTTCAATAGTGAGTGTGTCCTGTGTCGCGGAAATGTCATAAGCAAAGGCGGGCATAGTGAACAGGGTCAAGAACATGAACGCGGCAAGGAATAGAGCGCGGATGCTTTTTTTCATTGTAGTCCCCTTTCTATACTGTGTAGCTTATGTGTGTAGAGTGACGCAGAGTATCAACAAGAAGGATTAAGTGAACATGTGATCACCTCCGACGTGTGGGCTATTTGCATATAATGCAAAATAACCGCGCAAATAAATGAGAAAAATCATCTATTTACACGGTTATTATATGATATATAAAATGGAAAATCAATTACAAAACAGTTACAAAGAATTACGCTTTGTAACAAAAGGCGGGAGATTTGTAAAAGTTACAGCTCCCCCTGGGGCAGGGTGACGTCGTGGATCCATTTTCCGGTGCGGATGCGCAGGGCGCACAGGGGCACCTTCAGCAGGCTCTCCGCCTGAATGGCGGCGGCGATGAACCAATAATTGGCCTTGAACACCAGGGCCAGCAGGGCCGTCAGCGGCAGGGCCAGCAGCCACTGGGGCGCAATGTCCAGCGCCGCCGACCAGGCCACGTCGCCGCCTGCCCGCAGCACGCCGGTGACGGCGGAGATGGAATAGGCGTGCAGGGGGATCATCACAAACGCCGTCACCGCCAGCGCCGCGGCAATGGCGGCGGACTGGCCCGTCAGCTTGAACAGCGGGAACACCACCGGCACGAACAGTGTGGGCACCAGCGCCAGGGACACCGCCGCCAGCCCCGTTCCCACCAGCAGGGTGAACACCAGCAGCGTCCGACTCAGGTCCATGACCTCCCGGTGGCTCTGTCCTTCGCCGATGGCCTTGCCGACCATCACTGCCGTGGCTGCACCCAGGCCGAAGCACACTACCAGGAACAGCCGGTTCAGGTTGCCCATCACGGCGTTGGCCGCCAGCATCTCCACGGAGTTGTCCGTATAGCCCAGGATCACCGTCAGCAGACTGTTGCCCAGGCCCCAGGCCGTCTCGTTGAGGATCACCGGGGTGGAGTATTTTACGAAGCGCCGCAGCATCTCCCATCCCGGCCGGAAGAAGGCGGCCAGGTCCAGGGGCAGAATGCGGCTGCGCAGGGCGCACACCAGGCAGATGAGAAACTCCGCCACCCGGGACAGCAGCGTGGCAATGGCCGCCCCCTGAATGCCCAGGGCAGGGAAGCCGCACTTGCCAAAAATGAGGATGTAGTTCATCCCCGTGTTCAGCAGGGTGGACACGCCGAACAGCTTCATGCCGAAGCCTGAATTCTCGGCGCTGCGCATGGCGCTGACATAGACGGACGAGAGCATATTGAACACATAGGAAAACCCGATGAGCTTCAGATACGGCGCGCCCAGCACCGACAGCTCATGCTTGTTGGACAGCAGATCCATGATCTGCACCGGCCACAGGAACAGCACCACCGCCAGCACCAGGGTGATGCCGGTGCCCAGCATGGCCGCCACGCCGATGGCCCGGCTGATGCTCTCCATGTCCTTTTTGCCCCAGTATTGGCTTACCAGGATGCCCAGGCCGCTCTGGACCCCGAACACGATGGAGATCAGCAGAAACACCGGCACGTTGGCGGTGGTCACGGCGGCCATCTGGGTGTTGCCCAGCCAGCTGACCATCAGCGTGTCGATAAGGCCCAGGGAAAACGTGATCAGATTTTGCAGCGCAATGGGCCCCGTCAGCCGCCACAGATACCCGTAGAAGCCCGGTCCCCGCTTGAGACAACGAAACATATGACACCTCACAGCATGGGAAAACGTTGATTTTTGTGGTTCAGAAGGGCCTGATACAGCCCGTCGATGTCCGCTCTGGAGGTGTCCGGACCGAAGCTGATCCGGATGACCCCTGCGGCGGTCTTTTTGTCCAGGTGCAGGGCCGACACCACATGGCTGGCCTTACCCCGGTGGCAGGCGGACCCGGCGGAGATGCAGATGCCCTGTGCACCCAGGTCCGTGACGATGTTGGCGCTGGGATACCCCACCAGGGAAACCGCCAGGATGTGGGGCGCGGTCCCTTCGCCCACCGGAACCACCCCGGGGATGGACAGCAGCCGCTCCCGGCAATAGGCCTTGATGTCTGCCATATGCCGCAGCGTTTCATCCAGGTGCTCCTGCCGCAGCTCCACGGCCCTGGCAAAGCCCGCGATCTGGGCCGTGGCCTCGGTGCCGGACCGCAGCCCCCCCTCCTGGCCGCCGCCGGGCAGCAGGGGCCGCAGATTCCGCAGCTCCGGGGCGGTGTACAGCGCGCCCACGCCCTTGGGCCCGCCGATCTTATGGGCGGACAGGCTCATCAGGTCCACACCCCAGCCTACCGGATCGCAGGGGACCTTCAGAAAGCCCTGGACGGCGTCGCAGTGGAGCAGGGCCCGGCTTTTTTTCTCCCGCAGCAGCCGGGCCGTTTCCTCCACCGGAAACACGCAGCCCGTCTCGTTGTTTACCAGCATCATGCTTACCAGCACCGTGTCCTCCCGCAGGGCGTCCGCCACCTGCTGCACGGTGACCTGGCCCGTTTTGTCCGGGGCCAGGTATGTCACCTCATACCCCTGCTGCTGGAGCCATCTGCAAGGCTCCAGCACGGCGCTGTGTTCCACGGCGGTGGTGATGATGTGCCGCCCTGCGTGGCGGCCCTGCCACACGGCGGCGGAGATGGCCCAGTTGTCGGACTCGGTGCCGCAGGAGGTGAAATGCAGGTTCTCCGGCCGGCACCCCAGGGCCCCGGCCACCGTGGCCCGGCATCCCTCCACCAGCTGCTTTGCCTCCCGGCCCAGGGGATACTGGGACGAGGGGTTGCCGAACTGATTCGTCAGCACCTCATACATGGCGTCCGCCACAGGCCGGGGCACCGGCGTGGTGCCCGCATGATCCAGATAAATCATACGCGTTTCCTCACAAATCCTCTGCCGCGGCTTGCCACCGGCGGCAGAATGCATTATAATAAAGCTTGAATCTTTGAGCTTATCAAAAAGCCTCGCAGAGTTCGCCGCCGCAGCGGCGAATAAAGTGCAATCATTTTTCGCGGCGGCGTGTACGTCGCGAAAAATACTTTGCGCGGAGAGAGTGTG
>OMGX01001137.1_pt1 | contig 12540 bp, 10 predicted proteins | sample 1674381 | NCBI WGS metagenome assembly OMGX01 (sample SAMN05578582, study PRJEB25193) | human gut metagenome | biome: Human Microbiome; feature: human-associated habitat; material: feces | host: Homo sapiens | place: USA:Birmingham | reverse complement strand
GGATTTGGGCTACATCTACGACAGCAACACCAAGACCTACACGGTCTATAACGCCGACGGCCTGCTGGCATGGAACGAAGCCTCACAAAAAGATGAATCGATAAATTGCACCCTCGCCGCTGACATCGACCTGACGGGTAAGGAATGGACACGGTCAGGCATATTTACATTCTACTCCGGCGTCTTTAATGGGCAGGGACACCGCATTACAGGATTTAACTCTTCAGCAATGAATAATACTGGATTTTTGGGTTCACTCTTAAGTGAACGTGGAGTGATAAAGAACCTACAACTCATAGATGTGAATCTGTATGGCAGTAGTGGAAATACTGCTGGAATAGTGGGCCGAAATCATGGCCAAATCATTGCCTGCTCTGTGACGGGAAAAATTTCTGCATCATATGGTGGAACTTGTGGTATAGCCGAATCAAATTATGGCGATATCATCGCTTGCTGGTTCGACGGCACATTGAAAGAGTCTAACAATGGAGCTATAGTGCGTTATAACTACGCTGATATAACTTCCTGTTATTGGGGAGGCAATGCCGGGCAAGGAGTATTCCGTATTGAAGGAGGAACGGTAGATGCCACGAAGGTGGACGGCGCGACCGTGAAATGGCAGACAGCCGTCGACGGCATGAACACCGCCCTCACCGGCAACGACTACCAGTGGACACTCGGCACCGGCGGTCTGCCCGTACTGAAAAGAAACAATAAAAACCCCTAAACAACACGCATCATGAAACGAACAAACATCCATATATTCGCAGCCCTCGCCCTGCTGTTCGCCCTCGCCGCCTGCACGCAGGACGAAGCAGGCTTCCTGTCTGAAGGGGCGGAAGGCACACCCATCGTCTTCACCGCCACGGGGCTGAACCCCGCCGCGACAGCCACCGCCGGCACCCGTGCCCCAGCGGATGGCAATTGGACGGGTGTGCAGAGCGTGGCAGTTCTGATGGACGGCACGGTGAAGACGTACAACGTGACGCCCTCCACCGTCGATCTCACCAGCGCCACGCTGACCTCCACCGACCCGTACTACTGGACCAACCACAACGACATCACCGTCACAGCGTGGTGGCCCTACACCGCTGGCGAGACAACCCCACCTGCGGTAAAGGTAAAAGCCAACCAAAGTACCCAGAAAGACTTTGAGGGCAGCGACCTCATCGTAGCCGACGGACAGACGGTGACCTACGGTAGCCCCACGCTCCGCTTCACCCACCGCACGGCGCGAGTGACCATCGTTCTGACGGACTACACCGAGGGGCTGGCATCCGTGCAGCTGACGGGACTCTCCACTGAAGGCGACAACCCGGATATAATCGTCCCGTATGACAAGGGCAGCAACACCTACACCGCCATCGTAGCCCCGCAAAGTGTGGCAGCTGGCACGGCCTTCATTACCTGCACCTTCACTAACGGCAAGACCTTCGTTTATAAGATGAAGAATGCTACCGACTGGCAGGCGGGCGGTGAATATACCTACACCGTCTCCCTCGCTGCGGCAAAAGACCTGGGCTATACCATAGAGAGCAACGGCAGCTACACGGTCTATAACGCCGACGGCCTGTTGAATGTAGCCGAATTAGTGAACGGAGGTAAGACCGACATTAACATTACCCTCGAAAAAAACATCGACCTCACAGGTAAAGACTGGACGCCGATAGGCACAGACTACGACAACTCATACAAAGGCACCTTCGACGGTGGCGGCCATACCATTACGGGGCTGACCTTTACGACAAATGACGAATATGCGGGTCTGTTCGGCTGGCTCAATAGAGCTGGTACGGTGAAGAACGTGGTGATGGAGGGCGTACAGATAACAAGCAATCAAATATATGGCGGCAGTATTGGCGGCGTGGTAGGATATAGCTGGGGCACCATTGAAAACTGCTCGGTGTCGGGCAGCGTCAGCGGCACGGATTGTGTCGGCGGTGTGGTGGGTTCACAAAAGGCTGGTTCCATCATCGGATGCTGCACCTCTGCCACAGTAAAGGGAACGCACTATGTCGGCGGTGTGGCAGGAGAAAAATGGGGCACCATGACAGCTTGCTATGCCACAGGCAACGTGACCTTAGAAATAGCCTCCCAAAAGAATAACTTTGGCGGCGGTGTAGTGGGATTAAACGGAGGAAGCCGCGTCCTTGCCTGCTATGCCACGGGCAACGTAACCAGTACGGGTAGCAGCACCGGCAATGTGCATATCGGCGGCTTGTTTGGAGATAGCTACACCACCGTGACCGCCTGCTATTGGAAGAACAATCAGGAACGAGGCTATAAGACCGCCCCCGAATCCACGAAGGTGGACGGCACTTACGTTACCTGGCAGAAAGCCGTCGATGCCATGAACACCGCCTTGCAGAACGCAGGTTCAGAGTGGCGTTACGAACTCACCGGAGCATTGCCCACCTTGAGGAAGCAGTAAACGTCGGGCGGAAAAAGTTCCGCCCGCAACGGAAAGAACCGAAGTATAACCCCAATAAAGAAAGGAGGACGTGATGGAACACACGGAGAATCCACCATATAGGTTTTGACATCAAGGCATTGTCAATAATAATATAGACTCCAGTGTAAATATGGAAGCTGTAAGCCGGACATTGTCAAGATTGGTGCTCATTAAAGGCAACAAATCAAGTAATTAAATTAAAAACATGGGACTTTTTCACAGAGACAAGAAAAATAATGACGATGAGCCGGACAGTGTTCAAACCAATTCATTCTCTGATATTATGAATGGTTTGCAATACGCCGTAAACTGTGCACAAGATACATTGCAGAATCATCAGATACAAAATCTGACCAGACTTTTTGAAGGAACAAATGCAAATAACGCAAATACGTTCCAATCGAAAAAAATCATGGTTGGAGACAAGACTATTGATATTCCACTTATAGCCTTGATATCCCATCATTATCTTGCGATGGATAATGTGCAGATAAAGTTCAAGGCGAAGGTCGGAAGCGTGGAATCACAGATTCCAGAAAACAACTTATTGTTATCCAGCCCACAAAGAGCCAATCTCCAGATGCAGATGAGCAACATAAAACCGGATGCGGATGATGTCATGGAGGTTTGCGTCAATTTTAAGGTTCAGGAGACTCCGGAGAGCATTTCCCGAATTATTGACGATTTTGTAAAAAACATCTAACAATTTTAAAATTCAAATGTTATGGCAGAAGAAATATTAAACCAAGGGCAACAAGAAAATGCGGAAAACTTGAATGAAAATGTAAGCGGACAGGCGAAAGAAATTATCTCCGCTGCATTGGAAGAGACTCAAAACAGAGAAACTTCTCCGGTTCTTAAAGCAGATTCAAACGTGACTGACAAATTCAAGGGGCTTCCCATGCGGGAACTTATTGCAGCTCCACTTATTGCAGCAGCCGAAGCACAACAGGAATTGGCAGCGACAGCATGGAATTTCTACCAGCAAATTGCATTTGATGGTAAAAGCGGCAATAAAGCGCGTATATTGGAATTCGATGTCGAAAGACCGATACAGCAGAATGAAAAAATGACAACAATAAAACAAACGGTAAAGGCTCCGTTTATAGGATTGGTGCCTATTCCTGCCCTGCTTATAGATCGCGTGGATGTCGATTTCCAGATGGAGGTTACCGATACGTCAAACGTAAAAAGCACTACCAACGCAGAAGTAGAGGCAAAAGCTTCTGCAAAACGTTGGTTTATAAATGCGGAAATCAGCGGCAAAGTCACGACCGCCCGCGAGAACACCCGCATGACCAACCAAACGGCAAAATACCAGATACATGTGACAGCCAGTCAGCAGCCGCAGACCGAAGGTCTGTCTAAACTGATGGATATAATGGCATCATGTATCGAGCCTATAACAAACGAAAGTAACAGTAAGTAAATATATGAATTTGATTCAAGCATTAAGATTGCCAAACAGTCAAGCAGTAATGACAAATATTGCACGGTTTCATTATCAAAATATTTATAATGTAGGTTTGACCCCTCCGATTTTCACGCAAAGTAATTTGACATTTCAAATAAAAGGATATACCCGTAACTATCGTTTTCTTAGATTAGACTACGCCTGTGTCATATATATTGCGGATAGAATAGCAGTCGTTGCTTCAAATGGCATAGATACTTTAAGTTCAGGTTTTTCGGGGTGTTATATGGCCAGTTTTAGGCACAATGGCATTAGGTATGTTGCTCATATTCCAACGCCTAACAATAGTATTAAAACATCATGGAATCGGGCGGTTAAAAATCGAATAATAGATAATGTTGTTCTTTTTAAACCTACTGAAGGATTGGCGAGAATCCCAGGAACAATTGGTATTTGGGGAATTATAACATTTAACGATAGATGTTATCGGCTTGATGTAAATGAAAACGCTCCTCCAAGTCAAGCCATACGTGGCCAAAGAATTTTTAACTCAATCCCGAGAAATCCCATACTAACAGAAATTCCATCTATCGCCGGTGGTCAGATGCCTTAATAATTATAACAATTGTAAATAAGGGAAGAATGGTTGTTTCATTGAGGAGTAGAATTCTATTCGGATATATAATTCTGGTGGCGGTCATAGGCAGCATGGCCGCCATTCTCATCCATGAACCTGCGAAGTTCCACGACCTATATGCGTATTTTAAATAACGGTATTTACACAAACAGCAAATGAGCGAACAATTCGTTACCACTACCAAGCATTTCCGCAAGCTGCTTGCCGCAGGCTATCTGTTGATAGTCCTGCTGGTGGGCGGCATCATCTGCACGTGGCTCGGAGAATGGCGCGACTTGGAGTTGCTGGAACGGGAGAACCGTGAAATCAACCGCTTCCGCAAGGAAACACACGATGCGTATGTGGGTGTGGTGGAGTTGTCTCTTTTGGGCGAGTCGGTGCTGGAATGGGACGATAAGGATGTGGCGGCATACCGGCGGCAACGGATGACGGTGGATAGTATGCTTTGCCGCTTCAAGAGCCATTACGAATCGGTGCGCATAGACAGCGTGCGCCACTTGCTGGAGGACAAGGAAAAGCGGCTGTGCGCCATCATGGAGGCTCTGGAACAACAGGCGGACATCAACCGCCGGATAGCCAAGCAGGTGCCGGTGATAGTGCAAACGAGCAGGCAGGAAGAGCCGAAGAAACAGAGGAGGAAAGGTTTTCTCGGGTTGTTCGGCAAGAAACAGGAAGCACCTCCGACGACGACCACCACGATGCTCTACACACTGAACCGTGATATGATAGCGCAACAACGTGCCCAAAGCCATCGTCTGTCGGAATATGCCGACAGCCTTGCCAGCCGCAATGCGGAACTGAACCGCCAACTGCAAACCCTTATCCAGCAGATGGACCACAAGGTGCAGGCTGACTTGCAGGAACGTGAGGCGGAAATATCCGCTATGCGTGAAAAGTCGTTCTTGCAGGTAGGTATCATAACGGGTGTCATGCTGCTGTTGCTCATTATTTCATACATCATCATTCACCGCTATGCCACCCGCATCAAGCAGTACAAACGTAAGACAACAGATTTAATCGGGCAACTGCAAAAGTCAGTAAAACAAAACGAATCGTTGATAGCCTCACGCAAGAAAGCGATGCACACCATCACCCACGAGCTACGCACACCACTGACTGCCATACATGGATATGCGGAACTGATGCAGGACAACGAAGAAGAAAAGATAAGCGGTTATGCGGACAATATCCTGCAAGCCTCCAAGAGAATGACCGACATGCTCAACTCCCTGCTTGACTTCTTCCGCTTGGACAGCGGCAAGGAACAGGCGAATGTCCGTCCGTTTCGTTTGGAAAACATCGCGGAGCTGTTGCAAACGGAGTTTACGCAACAAGCAGAAGCAAAAGATCTTAAACTTACCATCGAGTGCCCGGAGGGTATTATCCTGAATGGCGACAAGGAGCGCATCATACAGATATGCGACAACCTGCTGGGCAATGCCGTCAAGTTCACGAATGCCGGAAGCGTTTCACTTGTCATAAGCTATGACGGCAATAGGCTGACCCTTGTAGTAGAGGACACCGGAACCGGCATGAGTGCGGAAGAACAACAGCGAGTGTTCGGAGCGTTCGAGCGGCTTTCCAACGCCGCCACGCAAGACGGTTTCGGATTGGGGTTAAGCATTGTGAAACAGATAGTCGGGATGCTTGGCGGCACTATACGCTTGGAAAGCGAAAAAGGAGAAGGCAGTCGTTTTACTGTGGAGTTGCCAATGAACACTGCCGATATTGGTATTGAAGAACAGACAGCCGCAGAAAGTCTGGCTCATATAGAAAGACCTTATTCTGTCATCGTATTGGACGACAATCCGATGGTATTATCCATGACAAAGGAAATGTATGCTGGTATAGGTGTGCATTGCGACACGTTCACCACTATTGGCGATGCAATGGAAGCCATGCGGCAGCACACATACGACCTCATGATAACCGATATGAAGATGCCGGAGATTAACGGCTATGAGGTGTTGGAGTTGTTACGCTCGTCAAGTGTCAGCAACTCGAAAGAGATTCCCATTGTCGTGGCGACCGCCTCCGGCAGTTGCAGCGAAGAGGAGCTGTTGGAAAATGGATTTACCGCCTGCCTGTTCAAGCCATTTTCCATTTCCGAACTGGTTGCTGTATCAGACAAATGCCTTTTGACAAGTACGGACAAGGATGAACTTCCCGACTTGTCCTCTCTGCTTGCATATGGTGACAAACGGGCGATGCTCGACCGTTTGATAACCGAAACAGAAAAGGATATGCAGGCTGTCCGGGAAATCATGGAGAGGAATGACCGCAAGGCGTTGGACGAATGGATGCACCGTCAGCGAAGTTCATGGGCTGTTATCCGTGCTGACAAACCCTTGTGGAACCTGTATGAACTGCTGCATCAAGAATCTGAATGTTCCGAAATGGAATTGCGGAAATGCGTGGATGCCATGCTTCGTATGGGAACAGTTATCATAGAACTTGCGCAAAAGGAAAGGAGGTTGTCGGATGAAAGTATTTGTGATTGAGGACAACCCCGTCTATAACGATTATGTCTGCAACCTGCTGAAGAAAGACAGCTTCGATACTATGTCTGCATATAATCTTGCCACTGCCAAGAAACTATTGGCAAAGTCAGAGGTGGATGATATTGTCGTTGCCGACCTACGCCTCCCCGACGGTGAAAGCATAGAGTTGTTACGGTGGATGCGTGCCAACGACAAACAACAGGTGTTTATCGTTATGACCAATTACGGGGAGGTGCATACGGCAGTGGAAAGTATGAAGCTCGGCTCAAAGGATTACATACAGAAACAGTTGTTGGAGGATAAACTGATACCGCTTATCCGCACCCTGCAAAAAGAACATGAAAAGCGACTACAATGGAACATTCCGATATTCGTCCGGCAGGGCGAAGCCTATCAGAAAATCAAGAAACGTGTGCGCCTTGTAGCCACCACCCGGATGAGCGTGCTGATACTGGGCGAGAACGGTACGGGCAAGGAACATATCGCACAACATATACACCAACAAAGCAAACTTGCCGATAAACCTTTTGTGGCAGTAGACTGCGGAGCCTTGTCCCCGTCATTGATACAATCCGCCTTCTTCGGACACGTCAAGGGCGCGTTTACGGGTGCCGAAGCAAACAAGACGGGGTATTTTCTGGAAGCGGATGGCGGCACGCTGTTCCTTGACGAAGTGGGCAACCTAACAATGGAGATGCAACAGATGCTGCTCCGCGCCATACAGGAACGCCGTTACCGTCCCGTCGGAGCAAAGGAGGACAAAACAGCCAACGTGAGGATAGTGGCTGCAACCAAGAGGATTTGCAGAAAGCCGTAACGGAAAAGCGGTTCCGGCAGGATTTGCTCTATCGCTTGCAGGAGTATGTGATAACCATGCCGCCCTTGCGCGACTGCCCGGAAGACATCATGCCATTGGCCGAGTTCTTCCGTGAAATGGCAAACCGTGAGTTGGAACGTGAAGTAAAAGGTTTTGCCGCATCTGCCCGTAATGCCCTGCTCGCCCATGCGTGGCCGGGCAACGTGCGCGAGTTGAAACAGAAGATACAGACGGCAGTCCTGCAATCAGAAGGCGATATGATAACCGAAGCCGATTTGGAACTTGACAATGAACCGTCCGCTACTTCCGCTTGTTTTACATTGAAGAGCGGGGATGAAGAAAGAGGACGTATCCTGCGTGCTTTGAAACAAGCAGCCGGTAACAAGAAAATGGCTGCAAAGATACTGGGTATCGGCAGGACAACGCTGTATAATAAATTGGTAGAGTATGGATTGAATGAAGAAAACTGACCGGAGTATGGCTGTAAATGGCAATAATTGATTAACTTTGCAATTGTATTTCAGAAAATAGCAGGCGATCGGGTAACTTTTCGCCGATGATATAGACATAAGACCGCAAGGCGTTTCGAGCGAAAATCTGGTAAATTGAAACTACGGAGACGATTGCGTGATGCTTATGCTATGCTTACGCATAGCGTGCATTCACGTACTCTCCGTAAAGGCTTTACCAGAGCCATCGCTTGAAAGTAGTGTGAATTGCACGCTACTTTTTTGCCTCGCCAAAAAGGAAAGAAAATACGTTATGGCGAAAATACAATTACTTGCCGTTATCTCAATAGATGGCTGTCCGATGAAACTGCATCCCCGGAAGCGGTTGCTTCAAACCGAAGATTACGGTATGGATGAAATACGTGCCAATGCCCTGTATAAGCTGACATCCGACTATTCGGTATCCGTACTTCAAGAATGGAGGGAGGAAGGTGGAAGCATTTGCCATTTGTTGGAAGTAACTGCCGGGAATACCGAATATGCCAACGGACTGTTACGGATGAACGTGATAGATGAAATCATACTATACGTTGTTCCAACCATCGACGGAAACGGAGCGCATTTTTTCAAGTCAGCACTACCTATGAATGACTGGCGGCTTATGGAGAACAAAACTTATAGGGACGGAGTAATCCGGCTTACCTATCATAAAGAGCCACGGGCATAAAATGTTCAGATTATGAACATCTTGGCGGAATTTCCGTGTTCAGAAAGTGAACACATGTTCAGAATCTGAACACATTTCACAAGGGATGCAATCAAGGATAAAATTATTTTTGAATTTTATCTTTCTGAAAAACAATGTAGTACAATTTTCTCACAATCTTTTCTCGTGTTTAGGGCTATGATTTGCCCATATATCAGTGTGCGCACACTGATAAACAAGTGTAAACCCTCAAAACAGAAAAGATAATGAACCATCTCATATTGGCGGAAACACAGTTTTTCGCCCTGATAAACGGAAAAGACAACGGTAGCACGGAAACGGCATACGGCGGATTCGTGCAGGAAGTAATAAACCTGTGCTACGGCGGCAATGATGCCAAGCATATTATTGTGGCGTTGGCTTTTGCCGAAATCGAATTACAGCACCATCCGCAGAACTTGTCGGCATCGGAGGAGAATGTCGTCACTGTATATATCCGCAAGGCGTTATCCTTCATCCGAAAGATGCAGAAGATAGTATCCGCTTCTGCAATTACCTCCGTGCCACCACTAACATCCACATCCGAAACCAAAGCCACAGTCCCAGCCTTGCAATGGACCGGTAATGCCGTCGAGTTGGTAGAACTAATCTATGCCCTCTACGCCACCGGCTGCATCAATGGCGGCAAGGCTTCGCTGAAAGAGCTTGCCCCTGTCCTCTATTCCTTTTTCGGTGTGGAGTCCAAAGACTGCTACCGCTTCTATACGGACATCAAACGCAGGAAAAGCGACAGTCGCACCTACTTCCTTGAAAAGATGCAGGACAAACTGAACGCGAAGATGCGACATGACGATGAATTGGAGCGGATGAGGAGATAAACGAATGCCAAACAAAGGATAAGCGGCCGGATTATACGGTTTCTTATCCTTCTTCATTTACAATCACTCTATTATCTGCCGGAAAGCCGATTAAAATCATTAACTTTGCAAGTATTAATCAATGACGGATGAAAATAGATAACCTCGAAATATTGAATGGACTGATTGCCGGAGCCGAAGGCGGGACAGTTGAGTTCAAAGAAACTACCGGGCAGTTGGAGCGTGGAATTGAAACTCTTTGTGCCTTCTTGAATGGTACGGGCGGCACGGTGCTGTTCGGTGTAACCGACAAGGGAAAGATTATCGGTCAGGAAGTGAGCGACAAGACGAAGCGCGATATTGCGGAAACCATCAGACGAATCGAGCCGTTTGCGACCATTGATATATCCTATACAGACATTCCGGGAACGAACAAAAGTGTTATAGCTTTATCAGCGGAAGAACAACGATATATGCGCCCGTTCACCTATAAGGGGAGGGCTTATCAACGGATAGAGAGCGTTACATCTGCCATGCCGCAGGGTATATACAACCTGTTGGTTATGCAGCGAGGCGGAACCTATGCTTGGGATTCCATGCAAAATCCCAGCTTGAAAATATCCGACCTTGACGAAACGGCAATCTTGGGCGCAGTACGTGGAGGAATCAGAGGCGGACGTTTGCCGGAAGGTTCTATGCAGGAGGATGTCCGAACCATCCTTGAAAAATTTGACTTGTTGAATGATGGAAAGCTGAACAATGCTTCCGTTGTCCTATTCGGACGAAACTTCTACCATTATCCCCAATGTCTGCTCCGTTTAGCCCGGTTCAAAGGAACGACAAAAGATGAATTTTTAGATAATCAGCGTGTGACAGGCAATATATTCAACTTGCTGGATGCTGCAATGGCATTTTTCTTCAAGCATTTGTCCCTTTCCGGTAAAATTGAAGGTTTGTACAGAGAAGAGGAACTGAATGTGCCATATAAGGCATTGAGAGAATGTTGCATAAATGCTTTTGCACATCGTGTTTACCATCGCCCCGGCAGTTCAGTCGGGATTGCTATCTATGATGACCGCGTGGAGATTGAAAACAGCGGAACATTTCCGCCTGATATTACCATTGAGAAACTGTTGGGTGGCCACAATTCCGAACCACAAAATCTGATAGTAGCCAATGTGCTGTACAAAAGTGCAGTATTGGAGAGTTGGGGACGTGGCATAGCCCTTATGGTAAACGAATGTCGCCGTGTCGGTATTCCGGATCCGGAGTTTCATACCGACGGCAATGCTGTATGGATTGTGTTTCATTATACAAGAACTACAGTAGGACAAGACCCCACAGCAACCCCACAGCAACCCTATAGTAACCCCACAGTAACCCCACAGTTAGGAAAACTGTTGTCTGCTATTGGGAACAACACTCTCTCTGCTAAAGAAATCATGGAGAAAACGGGAATGAAAGATAAAAGGAATTTCTTAAAGAACTATATCCATCCGGCAATAAATTCCGGTTTGGTCCTTTCACTTTATCCCATAGGCTCCAAGAGTCCGCAACAGAAATACTATCTTACTGATAAAGGTAAAGGTTTCCTGCAACAATAACGGGTATGGCTAAAAAAAAGAAACATAAGAATGATGTAAAAACTGATTTACCGATAATCATGGATTATGGTATCGGCAGTATATCCGTTTATGACCCGGCAGACATAATGCCATACAACGAGCCGCCAATTAGCGAACAAATCCGCTTCAAGAAACTCGGCAAAGAGATGAAATCCGAGTTCAAGTGGCTGGTATCTTCCGTAGTGATTGAGTATTGGCAAGAAAACCGACAGATACCTTTCGGTGAAGAAATGTCGAAACTCAGAACCAGACTGTTGAGAATGTTTGCCGAAGAATACAGCATACTGCTTAAAGACGATACAGAGCTGAAAAATTATTTGCTGACGCTTGCCATTACCACCATCAACAAGCATCTCAAATCTGAGAATAAAAAGAGGGTGTCAAAACTCTCTTTTTAACAAAATTACCCTTGCTACAGATATCTGTGACAGGGGTAATTTTCATATTTTGGGTGTTTTGACACATCCCCTTTTTCACATATAAAGGAATCTGTTATTTCTGCTGCAACAGGTGTTTCAAGTTTTCATCATTTGCGATACGTTCCAGTTCCTCTTGAACAATCTGCTTCACTTCCTCCTTGATGCGCCTGTAATTCGCCTGAACCGTTTCCTTCATGCGGTCGTTGCCGTCCCCGTCCGTAAAGTCGGTAATGACGGGGATTTTCTTGTAGGCTTTCTCCTCGCGCTTCACCTTCTCGGCATCCACGACAATCTCGCAATGGAAAATCTTCTGCTCGATACGCTCGTTGAAGTTGTCGGATACCGAACCGACAAACATACCCTGCGTCAAGCCGGAAATCTTGCTCGGCGGGATGAGTGAATCCATCTGCGTGTTGATGGAGGTGGAAACATCCTGCCGGTTGATGGAAATGGACTGCCGTTTCTGCAACACCTTACCGAAGCGTTCGGAAAGCGTCTTGGCGGTTTCACCCACCACCTGACCGGAAAAGATATTGCCGACGGTGTTCATCACGACCTTCGCTTCTTTATCACCGTAGTCGCGCACCAACTGGCTGAAATCCTGAAAGCCCAGACACACGGCAACCTTGTTAGATCGGAAGAGCGTCGTGTAGGGAAAGAGTG
>OMGX01001136.1_pt1 | contig 12547 bp, 10 predicted proteins | sample 1674381 | NCBI WGS metagenome assembly OMGX01 (sample SAMN05578582, study PRJEB25193) | human gut metagenome | biome: Human Microbiome; feature: human-associated habitat; material: feces | host: Homo sapiens | place: USA:Birmingham | reverse complement strand
GGGCACTATTCTTCCCGCTATCATCGCAATTCTGCCTTGTGCAAGGCAATGCCTTGCTGAGAGTTTTTTATATATATTTATGATAAGAACCTCTTGGCAGGCACCCACGGAAGCTATGGGCTTCCGAAGTACCTATGAAATCATTTTATGAAGGAGGGAAGCACAGTGCCCAGAAGAGGTAATGTTCCCAAGAGAGAGATCCTTCCCGATCCGATCTACGGTTCCGTTCTGGTGACCAAGCTCGTCAACAGCATCATGCTCGACGGCAAAAAGGGCGTAGCCCAGAAGGTCGTCTACGGTGCGTTCCAGATCGTGGAAGAGAAGACCGGCAAGTCTGGTCTCGAGGCTTTCCAGACCGCCATGGAAAACATCATGCCGGCCGTGGAAGTCAAGACCCGCCGTGTCGGCGGTGCGAACTATCAGGTTCCTATTGAAGTTCGGCCCGAAAGACGTCAGACCCTTGGTCTGCGCTGGCTGACTAACTATAGTCGTGCAAGAAGTGAGAAGACCATGAGAGAGCGCCTCGCCGGCGAGATCATGGATGCCTGCAACAACACGGGTGCCGCCGTCAAGAAGCGCGAAGACACCCACAAGATGGCCGAGGCCAACAAGGCGTTCTCTCACTTCCGCTGGTAATTACAGAAGGAGAACAGCATGCCAAGACAATATTCACTTGAGAATACGAGAAATATTGGCATCATGGCACACATCGATGCAGGCAAAACGACGACGACTGAGCGTATTTTGTTCTACACCGGTGTCAATTACAGACTCGGTGAGACCCATGAGGGTACCGCCACCATGGACTGGATGGAGCAGGAGCAGGAGCGCGGCATCACGATCACCTCTGCTGCTACCACCTGTCACTGGAAGGGCGTGCGGATCAACATCATCGACACCCCGGGTCATGTGGACTTCACGGTCGAGGTCGAGCGTTCGCTTCGCGTGCTCGACGGCGCTGTGACGGTCCTGTGCGCCAAGGGCGGTGTAGAGCCGCAGACCGAGACTGTATGGAGACAGGCCGACCAGTATCATGTCCCGCGCCTTGTTTACGTGAACAAGATGGACATGATGGGTGCCGATTTCTTCAATGTCCTGAAGATGATGGACGAGCGACTCAAGTGTAACGCCGTTCCCATCCAACTGCCCATCGGAAGCGAAGATACCTTCCGCGGCGTGATCGATCTCATCAAGATGAAGGCCTATATCTTCTATGATGAGCTCGGTAAGGACATGCGCGAGGAAGAGATCCCCGCAGATATGCAGGAGCTCGCAAGCAGCTACCGCGACCACATGCTCGAGTCGATCTCGGAAGAGGACGACCAGATCATGACGCTGTATCTTGAGGGCGAGGACATCCCCGAAAAGATGATCCGCGCCGCGCTGCGCAAGGCGACCATCGCCAACAAGACCGTTCCGGTCACCTGCGGCTCCTCTTACAAGAATAAGGGCGTTCAGGAACTGCTGGATGCGATTGTCGAGTATATGCCGTCCCCGCTGGACAAAAAAGCAGTTACCGGCATCAATCCGAAGACTGAGGAAGACGAGACGCGCGAGCCGTCTGACGACGCGCCGTTCGCCGCCCTGGCCTTCAAGATCATGACGGATCCCTACGTTGGCAAGCTGGCGTTCTTCCGCGTGTACTCCGGCTGTCTGGAGGCAGGCAAGACCGTCCTCAACACCAACAAGAATCAGCGCGAGCGGATGGGCAGAATTTTGCTCATGCACGCGAACCACAGAGAGGATCTGCCCGTTGTGTATTCCGGCGATATCGCCGCGGCTGTCGGCCTGAAGAATACCACGACCGGTGATACGCTCTGCGACGAAAAGCATCCCATCGTTCTCGAGAACATGGTCTTCCCCGAGCCGGTCATCCGCGTGGCGATCGAGCCGAAGACGAAGGCCGGTCAGGAAAAGATGGGCATCGCGCTTTCCAAGCTCGCCGAAGAGGATCCCACGTTCAAAACCTACACCGATGAAGAGACCGGCCAGACGATCATCGCCGGCATGGGTGAGCTTCATCTGGAGATCATCGTTGACCGCCTCCTGCGGGAGTTCAAGGTCGAGGCAAACGTCGGTGCGCCGCAGGTCGCCTACAAAGAGACCATTCGCAAGAAGGTCAATCAGGAGACCAAGTACGCGCGTCAGTCCGGCGGCAAGGGCCAGTACGGCCATGTCAAGATCACTGTCGAACCCAATGAGAGCGGCAAGGGCTTTGAGTTCATCAACGCCACCGTCGGCGGCTCGATCCCGAAGGAATTCATTCCTGCGGTCGAGCAGGGCATCCGCGGCGCAATGGAGGCCGGCGTTCTGGCCGGATTCCCCGTCGTCGACGTGAAGGTCACGCTGTACGACGGCTCCTACCACGAGGTCGACTCCTCGGAGCTCGCATTCAAGATCGCCGGTTCCATGGCGTTCAAGGAAGCGTGCCAGAAGGCGGATCCCGTGATCCTCGAGCCCATCATGAAGGTCTGCATCATCGTTCCCGACGAGTACATGGGCGACGTCATCGGCGACGTCACGTCCCGCCGCGGCAACATCGCAGGCCTCACACAGCGCAACGGCGCTCAGCAGATCGACTGCTTCGTTCCGCTGTCCGAGATGTTCGGCTACGCGACGAACCTGCGTTCGAGAACGCAGGGCCGCGGCCAGTTCACCATGGAGCCGAGCCACTATGTGGAGCTCTCCAAAAACCTGGCGGACGCCGTCATTTCGAAGCGCAGAGGCGTATAACCGCGCCGCACCCGTTTGCGTTGGAAATTCTTCTTGTCAAATCGGCAAATGTCGTGTATGATGAAGAGGATGCAAAAATAATACTGTAAGTGAATCAACTAAGGAGGATAATCCAAATGGCAAAACAGCATTTTATTAAGGATAAGCCCCATGTCAACGTTGGTACCATCGGCCACATCGACCATGGCAAGACCACGCTGACCGCAGCCATCACCAAGTACCTGGCTTTCTTCGGCGACGCTGAGTACACCGACTATTCTTCCATCGATAAGGCTCCGGAAGAGCGTGAACGTGGTATCACCATCAACACTGCTCACGTCGAGTACCAGACCAACGACCGTATCGGCCACAACTACAAGACCGGCGAAGACAACGTCCAGATCAAGGGCCGTCACTACGCCCACGTCGACTGCCCGGGCCACGCTGACTACATCAAGAACATGATCACCGGCGCTGCTCAGATGGACGGCGCGATCCTGGTCATCGCTGCTTCCGACGGCCCCATGGCTCAGACCAAGGAGCATCTGCTTCTGGCCCGTCAGGTTAACGTTCCTTCCGTCCTCGTCTTCCTGAACAAGGTCGACCAGGTCGACGACGAAGAGCTGCTTGAGCTCGTCGAGATGGAAGTCCGCGAGACTCTGTCCTTCTACGGCTTCCCGGGCGACGACACCCCCATCATCCGCGGCTCCGCTCTGAACGCTCTGGCTTCCGAGTCCACCGACCCGAAGGCTCCCGAGTATGCTTGCATCGAAGAGCTCATGCAGGCTGTTGACACCTGGATCCCGACCCCGGACCGCAAGGCTGACCAGCCCTTCCTGATGCCGGTCGAGGACGTCTTCACCATCTCCGGCCGCGGCACCGTCGCTACCGGTCGTGTCGAGCGTGGCGTCATCAAGAAGAACGAGCCCGTCGAGATCGTTGGCCTGGCAGACGAGAAGAAGTCCACCGTCGTCACCGATATCGAAATGTTCCACAAGCTCATGGACTACGCTGAGGCTGGCGACAACATCGGCGCTCTGCTCCGCGGCATCGACAAGAAGTCCATCGAAAGAGGCCAGGTCCTGTCCAAGCCCGGCTCCATCCATCCGCACACCAAGTTCGTTGGCCAGGTCTACGTTCTGTCCAAGGACGAAGGCGGCCGTCACACCCCGTTCTTCAACAACTATCGTCCGCAGTTCTACTTCAGAACCACTGACGTTACCGGTATCATCTCCCTGCCCGAAGGCGTTGAGATGTGCATGCCTGGCGATAACATCGACATGAAGGTCGAGCTGATCACCCCGATCGCTATCGAGAAGGGCCTCCGCTTCGCTATCCGTGAAGGCGGCCGTACCGTTGGTTCCGGCGTCGTCATCGAGATCGACGAGTAATTTCGCCAAAATCCCATAACGCGCAAAGCGCCCGGCTCACGCCGGGCGCTTTTTTTGCCGATGCTCTGGAAAATGCCGGGGAGATATAGTAGAATAGGCACATATCTCGGCCCCGCGGCATAGGATACCCGCGGGGGGGATGCAGGATGTTCTGGGTGATCGTCTGCACGGTGCTGGCCGCGGCAGGCTTGTTTGCCGCCGGGTGGGCGCTGTTTGGCTGGTGCGTGCTGCCGCAGCGGCGCGAGGCCGTCACGGTCTACCGCCTGCAGGCATGCGAGCCGCAGCTCGAGCGGCAGGTCCGCGCGTTCGTCTGGGCGCGGGAAAGCGGCCTCGCCGCCGGCCGGCTCGTGCTCGCGGGCGGAGAAGAAACGCCCGAGACCGAGGCTCTGGCCCGGCAGCTGGCGCAGGCCTACGCGTGCGTCGAGTATGTGTCCTGCAGCGAATGTTACGGAGGCTCCGGATAAAAGATCGGAGCCTTTTCAGGAGAGTATGGAATGGAACAGGAATCGCAGATGATACAGGGGACCGTGCTCGCGGTCATCTATCAGAACCCCGAAAACGGCTACTGCGTGCTGAAGGTCCGCACGGAGCAGGGGGAGACGGTCACCGTCGTCGGGACCATCCCCATGAGCGTCGTGGGCGAGCGGCTGGCGATCGTCGGCAAGTGGACGCGCCACCAGAGTTTCGGCCAGCAGTTTGAGGCGGAGTTTCTCGAGCGCCTCATGCCGGAGACGACGAGCGAGATCCTGGCGTTTTTGTCCTCCCGCGCCGTCAAGGGCATCGGCCCGCGGACGGCGGAGAAGATCGTCGGCCGCTTCGGCGACCAGAGCCTGACCGTGCTCGAGCAGGACCCCATGCGCCTGACCGAGATCCCCGGGATCACAGAGAAAAAGGCGCAGGAGATGGCCGAGAGCTTCCAGCGCCAGTCCGGTATCCGGCGGCTCATCGAGTTTCTGACCATGTACCACCTGCCGGCGCAGCTCGCCGTGCGGCTCTACCGCGCTTACGGGGAGCTGGCGCAGGAGGCGCTGCAGGATGACCCGTATCTGCTGACGGACCCCTATTACAGCGCGGATTTTTCGCAGGTCGACGCGTTTGCCATCGCACTCGGCGTCAGTGCCGACGATGAGCGGCGCGTGGAGGCCGGAATCCTGTTTGAGCTCTCGTATAACCTCGGCGCGGGGCATACCTTTATCCCGCAGGACAAGCTGCGCGCGGCTACCTGCGCGCTGCTGGAGCTGGACGGCGAGACCATCGACGCAGGCTTCACGCGCCTGCAGGAGCAGGAGCGGATGCAGTGCAGCGAGCTTGCCGGACTCACGGCCTGCTATCTGCCGGAGCTGTATGAGGCGGAGACGTATGTCTGCCGCCGCATCCTCAGCATGGCGGAGGCGGAGCTGCCGGAGCCGAAGCGGCTGGACGCGCTGCTGGAGACGATCGAGGGCCGGCAGGAGATCGACTACGCGCCCGAGCAGCTTGCCGCCATCCGAGCGGCGGCTGCGCAGCAGCTGCTGATCGTGACCGGCGGGCCCGGCACGGGCAAGACAACGGTCATGGCAGGCATTCTGCAGCTGTTCGACGAGCTGAAGCTCAAAACGCAGCTCGCTGCGCCGACCGGCCGGGCCGCCAAGCGGCTCTCAGAGGTCACGGGACGTGAGGCCTCGACCATTCATCGGCTGCTTGAGGCACAGTTTGACGAGCAGACGGGCGCGATGGCCTTTTACCACGATGAGGATGCGCCGCTCAGCTGCGACGCGATGATCGTGGACGAGACGTCGATGGTCGACCTGCCGCTGATGGCGTCTCTCCTGAAGGCGCTGAAGCCCGGCTGCCGCCTGCTTCTCGTCGGCGACCCGGACCAGCTGCCGCCGGTCGGGCCGGGGAACGTGTTTTCGGACCTCATCCGCAGCGGCATGGTGCAGACCGTGCGGCTGACACAGATCTTCCGCCAGGCGCAGAAAAGCCTCATCGTCATGAACGCCCACGCGGTCAACCAGGGCGAGCTGCCGCGGCTGACGGCGACGGACCGGGACTTTTTCCTCCTGCGCCGCCGCGATCCGGCCGCTGCGGTGCGGACCATCCAGGAGCTCTGCCAGACGCGGCTGCCCAAAAACATGGGCATCGCGCCCGCGGACATTCAGGTGCTCAGCCCCAGCCGGAAGCACGAGACAGGCACGAAGGCTCTGAATCTGGCGCTGCAGGCCGTGCTCAACCCGCCCGCGGACGGGAAAAAAGAGAAAAAACACGGAGATTTTTCCTTCCGGATCGGCGATCGGGTAATGCAAATCCGGAATAACTATGATATAATGTGGAAACGGGCGGATGGTCTCGGCGCGGGGACCGGGATCTTCAACGGCGATATCGGCTGCATCACGCAGATCGATTTCCAGCAGGAGACCATGACCGTCCAGTTCGATGAAAAAACGGCGGAATACAGCTTCGACATGCTCTCGGAGCTTGAACCGGCCTACGCCATGACCGTCCACAAGAGCCAGGGCAGCGAATACCGCGCGGTCGTGCTCTGCCTGTGCGGCGGGCCGCAGATGCTGCTGACCAGAAGCGTTCTGTACACGGCGATCACGCGGGCGCGGGAGCTTCTGATCATCGTCGGCAATGAAGACGTCGTCGCCGCCATGACCTGCAATGACCGCCGCCAGCGGCGCTACAGCGGGCTGAAGCTCCGGCTGGAGGGAAAGGCGTAACGCATGAAGCTGCTTGCGTGGCTGCTGGATCTGCTGTACCCGCCGAAGTGCGTGGTCTGCGGGAAGCTGCTGGAGGGGTCCGGGCCTGTGTGCCCGCGCTGCCTCGACTCGCTTCCGGAGTATGACGGCGCCGCGCCGCAGGTGCGGTTCACGGAGGCGGGCGCGGTCAGCTTTTACTATGAGGGCGCGCTGCGCGAGTCATTCCTGCGCTTCAAATTCGGCGGCGCGGAGCATTACGCGGCCGTCTACGGCGCGTGGATGGCGCATACGATCGAAGATAAGCTCGCGGGCCGCTTCGACACGCTCACCTGGGCGCCGGTCAGCCGCCGGCGGCGGCGCTCGCGCGGGTATGACCAGTCAGAGCTTTTGTGCCGCGAGATCGCAAAGCGGCTCGGCCTGGAGCCGGTCCGCCTGCTGCGCAAGACGCGCAATCCGCCCGCCCAGTCGACCATGGCTGATCCGGCCGGGCGGCGGGCAAACGTCTCCGGCGCCTACGAGCCGGAACGGGCCGCCAGACTTGACGGCAGGCGCGTCCTGCTGATCGACGATATCGTGACGACCGGCGCGACGCTCGCAGAGTGCAGCCGCGTGCTGCGCACGGCGGGCGCGTCGGACGTTGTATATGCGGCCTTCGCCGCACCGAGAAAACAAGACTGAAGGATACAAGACTATGAAACTGATTCGTGATATCGGCATCGACCTCGGCACGGCGAACGTGCTCTGCTACGAAGAGGGCAGGGGCATCGTCCTGCGCGAGCCGTCGGTCGTGGCAGTGGACAAGAATACCGGCAAGGTGCTGCAGGTCGGCTCCGCCGCGCGGAATATGCTCGGGCGGACGCCCGGCAATATCGTCGCCGTGCGCCCGCTGCGCGACGGCGTGATCTCCGACTATGAGATGACGGAGAAGATGCTCGAGCAGTTCCTCAAGAAGATCAATCGCTTCACGCTCGTCAAGCCCCGCGTGGTCGTCTCCGTCCCGTCCGGCATCACGGAGGTGGAGGAGCGCGCGGTCATCCAGGCCGCGATGGAGGCCGGCGCCCGCCGCGTCTACCTGATCGAAGAGCCGTTCGCCGCCGCGCTCGGCGCGAAACTGGCGATCAGCGGGCCGGAGGGGCATATGGTCGTCGACATCGGCGGCGGCACGACGGATATCGCGGTTTTGAGCCTGAACGGCATTGCGACCTCGTCTTCCATCAAGGTCGCGGGCGATACGTTCGACGAGGCGGTGGCGGCGTATATGCGCAAGCGCTACGGGATGCTCATCGGCCTCAACACGGCGGAGGAGGTCAAGATCACCATCGGCTGCGTGTATGAGCGGCCGCAGGAGGTCTCGATGCTCGTCAAGGGCCGCGACGCCAAGACGGGCCTGCCGAACGAGGTGATGGTCTCGTCGATGGAGATGCTCGAGGCCTTCAAGCGCCCGGCGCGGCAGATCGTCGACGAGGTGCTGGACGTGCTGGAGCATTCGTCGCCGGAGCTCGTGGCGGATATCGCGCAGAATGGCATCGTGCTGACGGGCGGCGGAAGTCTGCTGTACGGCTTCGACAAACTCATTGCCGAGCGCACGCAGATCGCCTGCTCCATCGCCGACGACGCGGATTCCTGCGTCGCCAACGGCTGTGGCAAGAGCCTGCAGTGGATCGGCTCCATGCAGGAGGGCACGATCAACCTCGCCCGCCGCAAGCTCATGAAAGAACAATAAAAAAGAAAAGCAGCACCCGGGCCGAAAGGTCCGGGTGTTTGAGAACGGAGAGAGCTATGAAAAAGACCATGGACGCGAACCAGATCAAGCTGCTGGCGATCCTCGCCATGACGATCGACCATATCGCCTGGCTGGTGTTCCCGGGGTATTCGAAGGCGCCGCTGGCGCTGCTCATGCATCTGATCGGGCGGATGACCTGCCCCATCATGTGCTTTTTTATCGCCGAGGGCTATCATCACACGCGGGATCTGAACCGGTACACGCTGCGGCTGTTCGTGTTCGCGGTGATCTCGCACTTTGCGTACATCTTCGCGTCGCAGGACTTTGTGGACGCACGGTCGTTTATCCCGTTTTATTACGGCGGGATCCTGAACCAGACGAGCGTGATGTGGTCGCTGGCGTGGGGCCTTGTGATGCTGCGCGTGGCGAACCACCCGGGCTACAGCCAGCTCAAAAAGACGCTGCTGGTCGTATTGATCTGCCTGGTGAGCTTCCCGAGCGACTGGAGCTGCATCGCGAGCCTCTGCGTGCTCGCGTTCGGCACGAACCGCGGGGATCTGAAGGCGCAGGGGCGGTGGCTGCTGTTTTACGTGGCGCTGTATGCGGCGGTGTACTGCTTCGCGCTGGACGTGGTCTATGGCCTTCTGCAGATGGCGGTAGCGCTGTCGCTGCCGGTGCTCGCGCGCTATAACGGCCTGCGCGGCAAGGACCCGCGCATCAACCGCGTCATGAAATGGCTCTTCTACCTCTACTACCCCCTCCACCTCGCCATCCTCGGCACGATCCAGTATCTGCGGTAAGGGCGCGCAGGAGCACGGGAGAAGATCAAGAAAACGCCCCGCCGGATGGCTTCCATCCGGCGGGGCGTTGGTTTATGGGGGTTCCGCCGTCAGAGCGGGAGGTAGGAGAAGAGCCAGGTGAAGAGGGGGACGAAGAGCAGGGCGGGCAGGAGATCAGCGGTCTTGATCTTCGTGAGGCCGAGCATGTTGAGGCTGATGGCCACGATCATGACCGAGCCGCAGCAGGTCAGCTCCGCGATGGCCGCGTCGGACAGGACCGGGGCCAGGACCTGCGCGAGCAGGACGATCGCCCCCTGGAAGACCAGGACGAACCCGGCCGAGCACAGAACGCCGATGCCGAGCGTGACGGACAGCATGCAGGAGGAGATGCAGTCCAGCAGCGACTTGGTGAACAGCAGCTCGTAGTCCTGCCGGAGGCCCGCGTTGATGCAGCCGACGAAGGTCATCGCGCCGATGCAGAACAGCAAGGACGCGGTCACAAAGCCCTCGGCCACGCTGGTCTTTCCGTCCGTGCGGCGGAAGCGCGACTCGATGGCCTTGCCCAGGCGGGCGAGCGCGCCGTCGAGATCCAGAAGCGTGCCCGCGGCGGTGCCGAGGACCATGGAGACGATCAGCACCAGCGTATTTTCGCCCTTGAGCATACCGCTGACGCCGGCATAGAGCGTGCAGAGAGAGATGGCGGTCATGATCGCGCCGGAGACCTTTTCCGGGATGCCTTTCCGGGCCAGAAGACCGACGGTGCTGCCGAGCAGGACGGCCAGCGTATTGACGAGAACAGCGAGCATGCGAAGCGCTCCTTCCTGAAAGTTCCGGTGAAAATCGCCACCATCCTACCACACAGGGCGGAAAAAAGGAAGATTTTTTTCGAAAAATAGGGAAAAAGCGTGAAAAAAGCGGGAAAATTCCGGCCGAAACAGGGGCAATCTTCCAAAAAAGGTAGAAATCCTGTGCAAAATGTAGTATAATGCAGCTATCCTTAAAATAGAATCCGTACACTGTGCGGATATCCGGGAGAGAGTATGAAATTACGCAGGAAAAAGCGAATGCCGGCTGCGGCGCGCAGAAAGCAGCGGGCGCAGCGGCTGAAACTGCTCGGGCAGTTTGTGCGCGAGCACAGCTGGGGTGTGATGATCACGGTGCTGATCGTGATCGCCCTCGTCCTGTTTGTCTGTGTGATCGCCGGGGCTTCGCCCAAACAGGCGGACGAGCCGCAGACGGCGCAGGACGCCGCGCCGCGGTATGAATCGGGCTTTATCTGCGCCATCACGACGCAGGTGCCGTATTACGACGAGGATCTGAGCCAGACCGGCACGGTCGCGCGCGGGATGCAGATCACGTATTCCACGGACAAATCGGTCGAGCGGGACGGGGTGCGGTATTACCTGACCTACTTCACGACGCTCGACTGCGGGTATGTGTCGGAGGAAAATCTGACGCAGGACCCGGACGCGGTGATCGCGGAAAAGGTCGTCTACGTGCGCACGCCGCAGAATCTGCGGCTGGCGAAGGACTCCATCGAGCTCGGCGCGCTGCTCGAGAAGGGGACGCAGCTGCAGGTGCTGGGCTATGAGGGCACGACGAACGGCGTCGTCGACCTCTATGAGGTCTCGTATCAGGGCGAGACGGGGTATATCAGCGGCCAGTACGTCGCCACGACGGAGGAGGAAGCCAACGAGGTCTATGACCGCTTCGGCGTCTATGCCATCCACGCCGGGCGCGGCGACCGGCTCGGCGGCGGCGACGCGGAGAGTCTGGACTATTTCCCGCGGGAAAAGGCCGATTTTGCCGACAACAAGATGCCGAGCCCCTGCTACGCCATCTATCTGACCTGTGACCCGGCGGTGCTGGCGGATATCGACAAGTACATCGAATACGCAAAGACCACGAAGATCAACGCCTTCGTCGTCAACATCATGGACGGCACGTCCATCGGCTATAACTCGCCCGTGTACGAGGAATATTCCCCCACGGCGTACCAGTACGCGAACAACACGGTCGAGGAATACCGGCAGGTCATCCAGAAGATCAAGGACGCAGGCTTCTACGCCATCGGGCGACTGACGGTGTTCAACGACTCGTTCTTCTGCCAGGATCATCCGGAATGCGCCATCGCGGACCAGTACGGCGAGCCGCTGATGGTCGCAAATGCGAGCTACTGGCCGAGCGCGTTCTGCCGCTACGTGTGGGAGTACAAGGTCGCGCTGGCGATCGACGCGGTCGAGACCATGGGCTTCAACGAGATCCAGTTCGACTACGTCCGCTTCCCGGACCGGACGGACAAATACGAGGAAGCGGGCACCATCGACTTCCGCAACGAATACGGCGAGACCAAGGCGCAGGCCATCCAGCGGTTTTTGATGTACGCGACGGACATCCTGCATGAGTACGGCGTGTACGTCGGCGCGGACGTCTTCGGCGAGGCCAGCAGCAACTATGTGACGGCCTACGGCCAGTACTGGCCCGCGGTCAGCAACGTGGTCGACGTCATCTCCGGCATGCCGTATCCGGACCATTTCGCGCGCAACGGGACCTACCGCCCGTGGGAGCACCCGTATGAGACGCTGCTCGACTGGACCGAATCGGCGGCCAAGCGCCAGTCCGAGACCCCGTCGCCCGCCATCGACCGCACCTGGATCCAGGCCTACAACGCCATCCAGCCGCCGTACAACGAATACGGCGTGCAGGAGATCGGCGACGAGATCCGCGGCCTGCGCGAGCAGGGCTTCACCGGCGGCTTCATGGCCTGGAACGCCTCCTGCAGCCTCACCAAGCTCGAAGAGCTGCGGCCACTGTATGAAGCGCTGGAATAAATAAAAGGATCGCCCTCCCGGATGGGAGGGCGATTTTTTGTGCGCTGGAGATTTTGAATTGACAGATACGGACGAAATTGGTAAAATAAAGCTGGTTTCGGAAGAAACCCCAGGGCCCCAACACAGCGACGGGCGGTTTGGCCTACTCCTCTCCGAAAGGGGGGATGTACTTATGCCGATCACACTGACGTTCCATATCTTTGGACTCACGGTCACGATCCGCATAAATGGCAGAAACCGCCACTCGGGCAAGTGACGGTTTCTTAACTCGTTTTAAGAACTTCCACAGCACCAGAGGCCAAACCGCTTGTCGAGGGGCCCTTGGTAGCTCTATTATAGCAAATCTCTGGAAGATGTCAAGTACGCCCTCCCGGGTGGGAGGGCGATTTTTTGTGCGCTGGAGATTTTGAATTGACAGATACGGACGAAA